>RCNB010000365.1_pt1 | contig 30974 bp, 22 predicted proteins | sample 2041321 | NCBI WGS metagenome assembly RCNB01 (sample SAMN09708232, study PRJNA481090) | Marine sediment metagenome, whole genome shotgun sequencing project. | reverse complement strand
GGCCGACGATTGAGGTCGAGAACGAGAGAATTGCCATGCGCCGTTGTCGAGCATATCGCGGATCCGAGAATCCGCTCACTGTTCCGATTACTGGCAGGCCGCTGAGCTCGCGCAGCGTGCGGGCGCTCGATATGACCGGTCGCAGCTGCGCGAATAGGTAGCTTAGTCCCCCGCCGCCGGCCAAAGCCGTGACAAGGACCCCTGCCAGGAGCAGCAATCGCTGTGGAGCGACCGGCTTAGTGCTTGCTCGCGGCGGATTTAGTACACGAAATTCAACCTGATCGGTCGCCGAAGCCTGTTGGGACAGCTGTTGCATCTCACGGCTTTGTATAACCGCTTGGTACTGATCGTAAATGACACTGTAATCGCGATTGAGGCGCGCGAGCCCCGCCTCCACACCAGGCATCTCGTCGATTAGTGCTCGCAACTCGTCAAGCCGACTATCGCGGTCGCGCAGGTCAGCTTCGAGCGTCGCTATCTCAACGTCGACTTCGTTCATCGCAATCTGCACAGCCTGGTAGACCGGATTGGCTCCGAGCGCCGAGATTTGCTGATCTAAATCCGCAACCCCCAATTCCTGCAGCTGTTCGGCGCGTTGAGCCTCGAGTCGCTCCAGCGACTCCCCAAGCGCAATCACGTCCGGATGGCGCTCGGTGTACTGGAGCAACAGGCGATCAAGCTCGGCTCGGTGATCACGTATTCTTGCATCAATACTGCTTGGCGCGAGCTCCCGCGTCGATGCCGGATCGTCGAGTGTCAACGGCGTTTCACGATTGATTTGTTGCTGAAGCCGCTGCCTTCGGGATTGAGCCAGCCGCAATTCACGGCGTTTTTGCGCGACTGTTTCCTGCTCGCGCTGGATGCGCTCGAAGTAATTGCCCTCTGTACCCGGCAGCCTGTCCGAGTTGGCCCGTTGAAACGCCGCGAGCGCCTGCTCGGCCTTCTCAAGTCGCGCTTCGTATTCGACGATGCGGTCGTCGAGGAACCGCTCGGCCATGTCCGCACCTTCACGGTTCGCCCCCAGCGTATCCTCGATCAACGAGTCCAGCAGCGTACGCACCACGCCGACCGCAATCTCCGGGTACCTGTCGCGGAAGCTGATCGTGAAAATATTGCTCAGGCCTGATCCGGCGCCTCGGTCCGCAGGCGACGCGTCGATTACAATAGTGTTGGACAGTCTTTGTAGAGTCTTCTCTCGGTCCCCAGCGCTCATCGCTGCGGAGTCAAGGCCGTTCTCGTCCGCGACACGTCGCAGGTAGTCGCGACTCAGCAACGCTTGTTTGACGTACGCCAGATGTGTCGCTACATCGGGCGCCACGATGCGCTCGCTTAGCAGGGGTCGCAGTTCAGAGTTCGCATCGACGTAAACGCGCGCCGACGCCTGGTAGATATCGGGTAACCACGCAACCACGCCCAAACCGACAATACCGATACACCATGCCGTCGCGACGGCGTAGCCGCGAAACCGCCAGGCGCTTCGCAATTCTTCCGTCAATTGCCGAGTCAAAGAGTGCATGGTTGATGTCGCTTCAGAAAATTGCCTCAGGAATGATCACTATGTCGCCCGGCTGCATTACGATATTTTCTTCGATGCGTCCCTTGTTCATAAGGTCGTCGACGCGCACGCGAAACTCCTCGCTTGTTCCATCAACGTTGCGTACGAGCCGGCTGCGATTGCCGGCAGCGAACTGTGTGAGACCGCCAACCTCCATCATAACGTCGAGGAGTGTCATTCGTTCGCGGAAAGGTACTGAACCGGGCTCCGTCACCTGCCCAAGGATACGGATCTGGCTACCGAAAGTGCCTACAAAGTCCTGCACGATGACATTGACTTCGGGCGAGCGAAGATACTCGGACAGGACTTCTTGCATTTCCTCGGCAAGATGCGTCGGCGTTTTTCCAACGGCTACCAAATCGTCGATCAGAGGCGTCGATACCCGTCCATCAGGCCGGACAGGAACAGTAATGGACAGATCCGGCTGACCCCAGACGAAGACCTCAAGCGTGTCGCCAGGACCGATCAAATATTCTCCGGTTTCAGAAGCCGAGGCCGAAAGTGCTGAATCAGGACGCGGCAGCGTGCCGCTGCATCCTCCCAAGCAAAGGATCACCAGCACGAACCAATTGGACCAACCACCAGAATATTTCATGGATCTAATGCAACCTCCGCCTGCATCGACTCGAGCAGCCGCTCTGCATCCGCGCGTCCGTCGAAAACGCGTTCATCGGACAACAGCACCGCCAACATCTCACGTGCCCGGGCCGACTGTCCACCCGCAATCAGTGCTTTCGACAAATGGTAGCGGATTTCCGGCGCCTGCGGCGCTAATTCCACAGCCCGGGACAAATGCTCGATGGCCAGCTTATCCTGTCCTTGGGCCAAAAGGATCCAGCCGAAAGTATCGAGCACCGCCGCGTTATCCGGCCCAACATCGTAGGCGCGGTCAGCAAACGACAGCGCACCCGGTTCACCGAGCTCGTGCGAAACCCAGGCCGCGTTATTCAGCGCGACCAGATTTTCAGGCGCAACCTCCAATACAGCTTTATATGCCCCTGATGCCTCTTGAACGCGCCCCGCAGCCTGCAACAACACCCCGCGCATCAACCCCGCTGGGACGTGACCTGGATTGTCGGCCAACCACGCCTCGTTGGCATCCAGGGCGTCAGTCGACCGGCCGGCGAGTCGCAGCGCCTGAATTTTCACAGTCAGGACGGGCCACTCAGGCTGCCGCTCGAAGGCTGTCGTCAGGCTCTTGCTGGCCGCATCATATTGACGCGCCGCTATGAGCGCTTTGCCTTCGAGAATGTAGCCGCCGGCTTGTGACGGGAAATCCACCTTCAGATCAGTTGCTACGGAAAGCGCTCCCTCGACGTTACCACTCTGAAGCTCGGCGTCACCAAGCGCCAACCGAATCGGAAAAGATTGTGGCGCGAGTTCGAGTACGCGCAAAAGCGTGTCGCGCGCAGCAGCGGGCTGCCCATTGGCCAGTCGCGCGCGCGCAAGCGCCAACGACACGCCCAGCCGGTCCGGAAGCAACTCCGCAGCCCGCTCAAGCAGCGCTACCGAAGCATCTGTTCGCCCTTCGGCCAACGCGACGACGCCGCTCAATGCGATAACTTCGGGATTGTCAGGCGCCGCCACGGCAGCCGTGTCGAGTTGCCGTTTTGCTGCATTAATACGTCCCTGACGCAACAACATTTTCACGAGCGCGAGTCGCGGGATTACGGATGTCGTGTGTTCGGCAGCGCGACTGAAAAGCTCCGCCGCTTCGTCGAAGGCACCGCGACCTGCGAGGAGTTGCGCGAGCCCGGCGATCGCCTGCGCGTTCTTCGGTTGTTGCTCGATCGTCTGCCGCAGCAGCAGTTCGGCTTCGTCCTGTCGGCCTTCTTTTACCAGCGAAGCTGCGACAAACAGCCGCGCTGTTGCGATGTCCGTCTCGAACACGGCGGCATGTTCGAATAATTCGCGGGCGCGGTCGGTCTCCCCATTCAGCTGGTAGTGAACCGCGACAGCAGTGAGCACGCGCGGATCATCCGGGTAGTCTGCGACCAACTCCTCAGCAATGTCCGCGGTGGAACCGGCATCGCCGAGGCGACCTTCCGCATACAATCGCAACAAATTCGCCTCGATCGCGTGCGCGTCATCGCCGAACGAGCCCGTCAATAAACTCGACGCTTCCGCATCACGGCCTGTCGCAATATAGGCGCGGGCAAGCTGCAGTTTGAGAAGCTCGTTGGTCGGATCCAGTGCCGCGGCCTGCTCCAGATACAGCAAGCCCTGCTCCGCATTACCGGAGAGCATGGTTGCTATGCCGCTAAGGAGACCGATCTGCGGATCTTCAGCAGCCGTATCCTGAACGGCCAGCAGCGCGTCGAGGGCCGCGCCAGGGCGCTGTTGGCGCAATCGCGTCTCTGCAAGCAGCTTGGCCGCAGCCGGGTCGCGCGGCGAGACAGCCAGGACTCGCAAAAACTGCTGCTCAGCCTGGCCGACGTTTCCGCGAGCTAGCTGGATCGCACCGAGTAGCGAACGATACTGAATCGTCTCCGGAGACGCGTTAACCAATGGCTGTATCAGCGCGGCGGCTTCGTCATAATGCCCGCGTCGAAAGTTGACTACCCCTTGAAAGTACGACGTCAATTGCACTTGCGGTGCCTGCTGCGCAAGACGCGCAGCGACCGCTTCGGCTGCACCGAGGTCGTTGCGCGCGAGGTGCAGCTGCGCTAGCCCGAGCAAGGTCAAGGTTTCGCGAAGGCCTAATGATGCGTCATGGTAAAGGTCTGCTGCACGCTGCAACTCCGCCGCTGCCTCAGTCAGTCGGTCGCTGCGCGCGAGTAGCTCGGCATGCGCAATGCGCACTCGCGGATCGCTCGGCGCGACGACCAGCGCCTGCTCGAGCGATTCGAAGGCCTCTGCTGGATCGCCGCGCGAAAAAGCGATCTGCGCCTTAGCGGTTAAAGCTCGTGCTCCGCCGTCGCCAACTCGCGCAGCCTGCTCGATCGAGCGTTCGGCCTCAGGCAGGCGCTTTGCGGCGAGCAGCGCTTCTGCTAGCAGCGTCCAGTAGACCGGTTCGTCGGCGTGCCCCGACTCAGCCGCGTCCAAAAGTTCCAATGCTTCGTCGACTAGCCCCTGTCCAACGCGAACCTCAGCCAACCTGAGCGTAATGGAATCGAGCGGAGCGCCCAGCTCGCGCGCGCGATCGAACTCGGTGGCCGCATTCGCGTAGTCGCCGAGCAGGAGCGCGATGTCACCGCGAAGCTCGCGAGCCCGGATGTTGTCGGGCTCCAGCTGAACGACGTAGTTCAGCCGTAAGGCGGCATCCTCGTAGTCGCCGGCCGAGAAACTGGCGGCAGCCGCATCTAGTTCCGTTTCCGGATCCGGACGCTCGCATGCCGCCATGCTCATGACGAGCACGAATAAAAGCCATACACCGGCGGCTCTGCAGCGGCGCTTAAGATAATCCATCCTCACCGATTCCAATATCCGTTCGAGTTGCGTAAGCGTATCATCCTGCCGCGCAGAAAAACCTGCACGATATCGCAGAAGAAAATGTCTACTCGCGCAGGTTCTCGCCACACGCCCTCCCGTCAGAAATAACGTCGGGCATCTATACGATTCCAACCTGCTTCAGTCACGTTAAGGTAAATTCCCGGCGCGTCGGACCGGCAGTTCAACTGACTTGGAACACAGCAAAGCGGTACAATTGTTTGCAGTAGAAATCGCGTTAGAATTAATTAGACGCCGATCAGGCGCCTGCGCAATTCCGTCTGCGGTCGATTTTATTACCTGGAGGTAGATTCATGCCCGTAGCGAAGTCAGTAAGCCTTGGCAAAGATGTCAATATTTTTCAGCCTGAGCTCGTCAATCTGTATGGCTGTGCGATTGGTGACGAGACAAAAATTGGACCGTTCGTTGAGATACAAAAGAACGCAACGATTGGCGCCCGTTGCAAGATTTCCTCGCATACCTTTGTTTGCGAGGGGGTAACAATCGAGGACGAAGTGTTTGTAGGCCACGGGGTCATGTTCACTAATGATCGCTTTCCTCGCGCTGCAAATGCGGATGGTTCGCTGCAAAGCGAGGCAGATTGGAGTGTGGAGAACACGACGATTCGACGCACCGCTGCGATTGGATCCAATGCAACGATAGTGGCTGGAGTAACGGTTGGTATCGGCGCCCTGATCGGTGCCGGAGCCGTCGTGACCAAGGACGTTGCTGACTATGCCATCGTTGCCGGTGTGCCAGCTCGCGTAATCGGCGACGTGCGAGAGAAAACTTGATTTACGGCCTGCCCGCTTTTTTTGCGGAAAGAAGCTAATCGCCATGGTCATTACTAGTTCGCCAGCCGACATACAAAAATTGAGAACTCCGTGGCTGAGTACGTGGGGCCAGGCCGTTCTGTTGCTGCTCATAACCATCGGCGCCTATTCCCAAACCTGGGTCGATGTCTTGCCCTATTGGGATATCGAGAATGATTTCTACGCGCACGGGTCACTCGTTGCACTGGTTGCCGTTTGGCTTTTATGGCGTACACAATCGAAACTCAACGCCATCGAGCCGAAGCCAAGTGCGCGAGCGTTGCTGATCACTCTGCTGCTGTCTGGTGTTTGGCTTCTGGCGGAAAGAGCAAATCTTTTCATCGTTTATGCAACTCTGTGGCCGCTTCTCGCATTCGCGACGCTTTGGGCCGGCCTTGGGATGCAGGCTGCCGCCCGATTCGCCTTTCCATTGAGTTTCTTGTATTTCGCCATCCCGATTTGGGACTATCTCAGACCCCCGTTACAGGCCATTGCGGCTGCAATGGTAGGCTTTTTCACGCGCATTGTTGGGATACCCGCGACGCTTGACGGTCCCTACGTAACCTTGCCAACGGGAAAGCTATTCATAGCCCAGGACTGCAGTGGTGCACATTTCCTGTGTATCGCTCTGGCGGTTGGTGTGTTGGCCGGCGTCCTGCGGCGTGACGATTTGCGCACTCGTATCCTTACGTTCATCTTCGCTGGCGTGCTCAGCATGGCATTTAACTGGTTGCGAATTCTCCTTATTATTTTCGCCAATTTGCACCCAGACCTGAAAGACGGACTCGATACTATCGGACACGTCGCATTTGGCTGGTGGGTCTTCGCACTTGACCTGATCGTCTTTAGTCTGCTTTTGCGCTTGGTACCTCTTTCTGCGAATAAACACGCGGAGAGTCGACCGCCAGATCTGACAACACGAAGTCGGTGGGATAACAGAGTCGGACTGTCGATCGCGATAATTGCTGCGCTCATACTTCCCACAATCGCATGGGTCTTGCCCCGTTTCGATACCTACCCAGCCGAAATGCCCAGCGCTGACATACGAATATCCACAGCGGCAACTCATCTCATCTCACCCGACCTTTATTGGAGCCCACATTATTCGGGGACAGACTCGGAGCACCGCTTCGCGGTCCAAATAGATGATCATATTACTGTTGAAGTCTATGCCAATCAGTACCATAACCAAACTAATGGGAGCGAACTCATTTCTAGTGTTTCTCACTTGTTCGATCCCTTGTTTTTTTCTCCTAGTTCGTCAAGCATCACCTACTTACAAGACTCAAAGGGCCAAACAATATCCGCAAGGCGCGACGTCCTGACGGATAACGTGGGTAGGTCGTGGCTGACCTTGTATACATACCTGGTTGAAAGCGAGCCGATCATCGGTAGTCATCACGTTCAGCTAAAGACGGCGCTTCGATCGATGTACTCTCGAACAACAGCTGGAGTCGTTGCTGTTGCAACGCCATGTGTAGAGAAATGTGACTCCCAAGTTTTGGAGGTTGAGAGAACATTCATTCGTGTTCTTGAGGGCTACCGCAAAGTACGCAGCGAATAGCGCGAAATAAATACACCGAAAAAATTCTCGGCCTGAAGACCTAGCGCGGCTGCGTCGGGTCAGGAATCGATTGTGCTAATATTCGCACTATGCGCAACAAGCCGCTCGTCAGCGTTCTGACCCCCGTTTACAACCATGGAGCCTTTCTTTCAGAGGCAATTGAGAGTGTGCTCCGGCAGCCGTACGATCATTGGGAGTACGTGATCGTCAATAACTGCAGCACGGACGAAACTCTCGCTATAGCCGAGAGCTACGCACGGGCCGACTCGCGTATCCGGGTCGTCACGAACGACGAATTCGTGGACGGCATAACGAATCACAACAATGCGGTTCGGCAGATCAGTCCAGAGAGTCGCTACTGCAAGATTGTGTCAGCCGACGATTGGCTGCTTCCAGGAGCGTTATCCCGATTCGTTGAATGCGCAGAAGCGCATCCGACTGCAGGAATCATCGGGTCCTATCAGCAGAGCGCTAGCGCTATCCACTGGAAAGGTGTTTCTCCCGATGTCGAGCTACTCTCTGGGCACGATGCTTGTCGAATGGCTCTGCTCGACGCGATACCGGTATTGGGGAATCCGACGAGTGTGCTCTACAGAGCCGATCTTGTCAGAAGGGCTCACCCCTTTTTTCCGCATACCCGGCCGCATGCCGATACGAGCGCCTGCCTTGCAAGTCTGAGTGACTGCGATCTTGGTTTCATTCACGAAGTGCTGACCGTGGAGCGAGTTCACAAGGCAAGAGTATCGTCGGATGTCGAGTTTCTCGATGGTGGCGACCTTGCAATGCTAGAGTCACTGCTGGACTACGGCCCGACCTACCTTAGCGAATCAGAAATGGACGAGCGCTTACAGGCAGTCGAGGCGTCGTATTATCGCTGTGTGGCGCGAGGGCTGCTCAAGCTCAAGGGGCGGCGATACCTTCGTTTTCACAACGCCGGAATGCAACGATTGGGGCTGCGATTCGACAATCGACGGATCGCACGGAGTGCGCTTGATCTGTTGGTGACGAAGATGCTGGATCCGCTCACAGCACTACGAAAGTTCAGAAAAGCCGCCAGATCTAGTTCCGCATAAGGAACGCTTAACCCTGTCGAGCGCTGAGGGCCGCACGTACATCCGTAAGCAGGGATTTCATTTCAACGCGCCCACCGGGCTGCAGCCACATGGAAGCGAAATAGACGGTGCCCCCAACGCCAACGCTAATCGCCAGAGATTCCACCGTGCCATCTGTCGGTGCGAAGTTCCTGACCGCCAAGAGCGCCAACACCATCACCAGTGCAGAGATGAAAGGTGCGACGAGTGCGTTGAAGAAACCTGGAACCGATGCCGGAGTACCTGAGAAGCAGAAATGAAGCAGTGGATACATGATAGCGAGCGTCGCCCCAACGTACGCAATCGCCATACCTGAAGGGCCCCACGGAATTGCCGCCAGAAGCGAAAGCGGGAAAACGACGGCGTAAGCTATTGCGGTTACGAGATAGCGCGTCGACAGACCGCAGGTAATCAGCACGATGGAGCTCGTTCCGACTACAGGCCGTATCGCGGCCCCGACGCCGAATATTCGCACAAAGACGGTTGCTTCAACCCAGTTCGGGCCCAGCATGAGGAGGGTTATTTCGTCCGCGCACACGGCGATGAAGAGACCGAGCGGAACGCTCACGGCCCCGACCATGAAGACGATCCTTTCGTAGTAGCGCCGATAGCGGCCGGGATCCTGCTGAAGCGCACTCAACGCGGGTTGAGCGACCCCGATGATTGGTCCGTTCAGCTGTTCGATCGGAGCCAGGACCAGTTGCTGGGCCTGGCGGTACAAGCCGACCGGGATTGCGCCAAAAAGCCGGCCGATCAGCAGCTTGTCCACTTGCATGATCAGGTTGTACAGAAGATGCGTGAGAGAGATCTCGCCGCCGAATCGCAAGAGCCCCCAGGTTCCCACGTTGCTGCGTGGCAGGCCCGGAAGCCAGGAGCATCTAAGCCAAACGCCAGCCGTTATGATGGCGCTGCGCGCGATTTCTCGCCAGACCAATGACCAGTAACCCCAGTCATTCAGCGCAAGCCCGACGGCGATGACGACGCTAATGATGCTCGCCGCCAGCCGGATCAGAGCCAGATCGCCCTGACGCAGCTGCCGGATCAACAGAGCTTCGTGCTGCACGGTAAGACCGTTCCAGACGAACACCAGCGACAGGGCCAACGCTATACCGACCAGCCTGCTTTCCTGATAGAAGGCCGCAATGAGCGGCGCTGCCAATGCAACAATTGACGCGAGGATGGCTCCGACCGCAGCATTCACCCAGAACAGATTTGATACCTGCTGATGAGTGATCTCGGGGCGCTGGACGGTCGCAGCGGACAAGCCGAAGTCCCGGAAGCCATCCAGGATGCTCGTCAGAGCTATGACCATGAAGATCAGGCCAAAGTCTTCCGGCAGCAGGAGGCGCGCGAGGATGGCGATCGAGCCGAAACGGACGAGGGTATCGGCCGCGGTTCCGGAGGCCATGAAAACAGCGCCCCGAATGGACTTCTGCTTCAGATTGGCGCGAATATCGTCTGTGCGCGAGAAGCGGTCGAAGGAGTCTGGTTCGTTCATGAGGTGCTGGTGGCTCGATTCCGTTATGGCGCTACGGCGAGAGCCGGAGGGCACGAGAGTATCCTACATTTGAGATTCGCCGCCAACTGGGATCGGTCGAAGTGCTGCGTGCCTGTTCGAGATATTTACTGCAATCGGGTCGCAACCATTCGCGCTTAATCATCCCGGCCTTCCCGGAGGGTCCACTTCTTAAGAAGGTGGAGCAATATTACACAATCTTCGGCATCTTCCCGGAGAAATGCGTGATACGTGTGGTTGTATTTAGGTAACCGCTGCCGCAAACTTTCGTAGCTGGAAATCAACGCCTGTTAAGTAAGGGAGTAATTCATGGAATCGCAACGCTTGCGCGTCGGAGATATCGTCGAAGTGCGTGAACAGGAAGAAATATTGAAGACACTGGACGATGGCGCTTCCTTGGACGGCGTGGTGTTCATGCCTGAAATGTTCGCATACCGTGGACGTCGCCTTCGGGTACACAAGATAGCCCATAAGACATGTGACACTATCAACTATACTGGGCTAATCCGGCTCATGAACACAGTTCATTTGGAAGACATTCGCTGCGATGGCAGCTCGCATGGTGGCTGTGAAGCCGAGTGTTTAATATACTGGAAAGAGGCTTGGCTTCAGCGAGTTGACCAAGCGGAACTTCAGCTTTCGCCATCCAAGTCTAATAGTAGTTGCGGCGTCGACGACGTGGGTTTCGCTACTCGTAAGCGTAAAAGCGACTCCAGTGCCCTCGAAAAGGGCGTTGACCAGTATCGCTGCCAGGTAACTGACATACTGTTGACCGGCACTCACCTTCCGTGGTGGGACCTCAGTCAATACTATCGCGACGTCCACTCTGGAAATTATTCTCTTTGGGCAGTTATTAGAGGAGTGTCAATATCCCTATTCAACAAACTGCAACGTCGGCGAAAGGCACAAACGTATCCTTGGACAGCGGGTCGAGTCACCGGAAAAACACCGTCGGAAAAATTGGACCTTCAACCCGGCGAATGGGTTGAGATCAAGTCACTAGAGGAAATCCGCGACACATTGAATGAAGAGCATAAGAATCGTGGCCTTTGGTTTGATGTTGAGATGGTCCCATTTTGTGGCCGGAAATATCAGGTTCATAAACGTGTAGAGAAAATCATCGATGAGCGAACTGGAAAAATGATGCGATTGCCGAACGACTGTATTATGTTGAAGAATGTCACGTGCGGCGGCGAGTTGAGCGCCGATCCACATCGTCTCTTTTGCCCGAGGGCTATACCCCCGTATTGGCGCGAGATTTGGCTGCGAAGAGTCGATTAACAGTGCCCGACGAATATGCCGCTACCTGATACAACCGAACGAGTGAATTACCGATGACGATAAAGGGATCGATTGTAGGCGGAATCTGCGGCTTCGCCGTAGCCACGCCTTTACGCGGCGCTGCCGAGAGGTTACTGGTCAGCACGGGTCACAGGTTTCCGACGAACCGCACCGTGCAAAGCTTTTCGCGCCACTTCGGTAGCCGAATCATGGATCGCGAGGGAGAGGACTTCGAGCGGATCGTCACATTTGCGTCCGGCGGCAAAATGCGCTGCGGGGCGGATGGACAGATCGGCTGGTACTGTCTCATGCATTACTTTCTCGGCACGATCACAGGGCAGATCGAGGACGAGCGGCCATTGGTCTACTTTCTCGATCGAGTATTGCGCGAAGGCGATGTATTTTTCGACGTCGGAACCAATCTCGGATTCTACTCGTCGTATGTTGCTCCTCTTTGCGGTAAATCGGGTTCTGTGCACGCGTTCGAGGCCAACCCATCTTTGATTCCCCATCTCGAACGCTCGCTAGATTTGAATGCCGCAAAGAGCAATATATATCTAAATCCAGTGGCCGTCGGCAGCGAGTCGAACAAAGTATTGCGGCTATACGATCCGGATCGAATTGGTAACTCATCCTTCTATGCGCACGGATGGCTCGACGAGCAGACTTGGGTGGACGTGCCCGTAGTCGCGCTCGACGACTACGTCCAAGAGAAAAGCATCAAGCGTATCGACGTCATGAAGATTGACATCGAAGGCGCCGAGCTCGATGCGATGCGCGGCATGGAGCAGACGATCAGGTCGCGGTCGCCGAGCGTGATCCTCTGCGAACTAATGCCGGGCACTGTGCCGGATCGCGCGGACGGCGCGGCGCTGCCTGGTGACATCGCGGAATTTCTAGGTAGAAGCGATTACGTGCTTTGCCATATCGGAGAGGCGGACGGTCGACTGACATTGGCGGAAAATAGCCTTAACAATATCGAGCGCGAAACGCATATCGTCAACGTCGCCTTCGTGCAGTCATCTTTCCTCGCCGAGAGGCCCGAGATACTCGCGCCGGGTTCCCGGCCAATTGCGAGCCCGCACGGCCGGAGCCCACAGATTGACAACGCGGAATCTGTTTAACCACATCGCTGAACCGGCCGAGGTCAATCGGCTACTATCGGGCCAATATCAGGTAGGCCGAAGGCGGAAGCTGCGCGAATGAACCTTCCAATGGTCATCCTATCGAACGACAGGTCTCGGGACTGAGGGATGCCACCTACTGTCGCACTCATCCTGACCTTCGCTCTAATCGCCTATGCGTTTGTCCTCGAACGCCGCCGCAACCCCGAGGTGACCGCGGCGCTGTGGATACCTCTGTTGTGGATCAGCCTGATAGGCACGAGATTTGCTTCGCAGTGGCTCAGCGGCGGCGGAATTCAGTCGGCCGCCGGGTACGTCGAAGGAAGCACTCTGGACCAGGTCGTTTTTCTCGCTCTATACGTCTGCGCCATATTCGTGATCGTCCGGCGGCAAGTTTCGGTTGCCGTCTTTGTCGGGAACAACAAGTGGCTGACGCTCTTCATCCTGTACTGTCTCGCCAGCGTTTTATGGTCGGACTATCCGTGGACAGCACTCAAGCGCTGGATCAAGGTGACCGAGCACATCGCCATGGTGCTCGTGGTTTTTACGGAGCCCAATGTCAAGCAGGCGATAGATGCGCTGATTCGACGCTTCTCGTATTTCACTCTGGCGCTGTCGGTCTGTTTCATCAAATACTTTCCCGAACTGTCGCGCGTATTCGACCAGTGGACGGGCGAGGCTTACAATACGGGAATCACGACCGACAAGAACGCGCTCGGTCATATCTGTTTCATCGCTGGAATCTTTCTCGTTGCTAGCCTTCTCCGCTCCAGGCGCGGCGAAGGCGACCGCCGGCTCTGGTCTCTCGACTTGCTCATGGTCGCGTTTGCGGGATGGCTGCTGTTCATCGCTGACGCCAAGACCGCGCTCGTCTGCACGCTCTTGGGGATCTCGCTGATACTGCTCCTTACGAAGACACGCTTCGGAAAGCGTCCTCGGCGTGTGTTTGTGTCGATACTACTCGTGCTGGCGCTTGCTGGAGTGCTCGAGGCCAGTTTCGATCTGAAGGGCCACTTTTACGAATCCCTCGGGCGCGAAGCGACGCTGACAGATCGAACGCTCGTCTGGGAGGACGTGCTTGCAACCGAGAACAACAAGATGATCGGCACGGGGTTCGAGAGCTTCTGGCTTGGCTCGAGGGTCGACGCGCTCTGGGCAAAGTATTGGTGGCGGCCGAATCAGGCGCACAACGGATACATCGAAACCTATATCAACCTCGGTGCATTGGGGATCTTCTTCCTATTCGGCGCAGTCATGGCTTCGTTCTCGAAGGTGTTGACGTCACTTTCCACAGAATCGTTCTTCGCGCCGCTGCGGTTCGCGTACCTCATTGGGATCTTACTGTTCAACTACACGGATGCCACGTTCAAGGCTGTGCATATACTGTTCTTTCTCTTCTTCCTGATTACCATCGACTATCCCCGGTCCGCGAAAGTTACCACGCGACGCAATGAGCGGGCGATCGTTGCGGGGCGAGGCGCGCACCTTCTCACTGAACGATCGATGTTAGATCGGTCGGCGGCTCCGGCGGAGTAAGGCCACCGCCGCCTCCCGAGAAGGCCTGCAGCGGATGGGGGTATGCGTAGGGCGTCCAGCCCCATGCATTGCTCCGGACGTAGTCGCGGCCTTCGCGAATGTAATTGCTTGCTGACGAGCAAGACGGGCCCGCCGTGTCGCTGCCGGCGATCGCTATGAAGTTTCCGTCGTTCGTCCCAGCGCCTGTGTTACCAAATATCGCCAATGGATGGCTCGGCGGATTTTCGCTCGATTCGCTCGACTGTCCGACTTGGTACTGCACTGGATATGGGTCCGGACAACCGACCGTGAGCAGGATCTCACGCTTGTTTGGGTAGCTGGATCCGTCCGGAGAGTCTGCACGCGCCATCGTGTTGTTGGCGATAACGCCTGTACTGCCGCGTACCCATATCCACTTGTTAATGGCGACGGAGTTGGATTGTCGGTCGAATACGTTATTGTAGACCTCGAACTGACGAGTCCCGCCCTGCGGTGACGAGTCCGTAGGAAAGCCTCCGTGGAATACGATGCTCGAATCCACGTAACGGTTGTGGCGAATTACGAGTCTCGAGCCGGCGTCGCCGTCAGGCATCGTTTCGAGGATACCGGTAAACGTGTTGTCCTCAAAGTAAATATTTCTCTCGCCGCTCGTGTCCTGGTTTCCGAATGTCGGCGACTGCCTCCAGTCTTCACTCGTGATTATATTAAGGACATCAGCACTTGTAGCGCGGGAGGCAGTGAACACGTTATTGTGAATCAAGCCGCCGTTCACGGTAATCGTGCCGAGCTTCGGACTCGCGTCCGCCCTGAAAAAATTATAGGCAATGATGAACGGCCGCGCCGATGCCGAACCGCCCACGTCGAAATGCTGATCTGACCCTGAAAAACGAAATCCGGCGAGCTGTGTAATTTGGTTCGAATGTTTTCTGATGCTGACTCTGCCCCCTGTGATCACCGTTCCCGCACTCGAACTGCCTGCGCCCTCGAGGCTGATTCCGCTAATCGTGAGGCCGCCGGCCCAGCTACAGTTGCCTGCGGGAACGCGAACCGTGTCGCCCGGGCTCGCCGACGAAATCGCCGATTGAACGTTGGACTGCGAGCAAGATGATGCATTGATCGTGGCCGCATGAACCGGCCCGACAAGGCATGCGCATGCGAGGACAAATACAGAAAGTTGTTTCATAACTTACTACTCCCTAGCTCTATTTCTAACTTATAGCAGGTCAATCGACCTGCAAATCCGTGGGAGGATTGGGTCGCGCCCCCTGCCCACCGCCGTTGCCGGCCTCGTACGCACCATTGTCCCATCCACCGCCCGCCGGCCGCATCACTGTATTGATGCTTGTTGCGTACTGAGTGCCCAAAAGCGCTCCTCCGTTGATGGCGGGAGATCCGCTTTGCAGGCTCAGTCCGTCCGAGCTGGGCGCAAGCGAACTTCCGAACGTTCCAGTGAACCCTGTCGGCAACACCGACGTATTCTTGAACAAGGGGTTCGCGCTGGAAGCCGAAGATTCATAATTGCTCAGGTTCGAGGCTGAATAGTTCGTACCTCCCGACCTCACGAGCGTGCCGCTGCTGCGGTAGAACAGATTGTTCGAGTGCGCTGTAACTTTTTGGCCGCCGTCACTGAACGGTAGTCCGGAAGGATAGGCAACGATGTTATTGCTGAACTCGAAGTTCGTATAGTTCGCGGAACTATTCTCGACTGTCACCGGAGCGTTGAAGAAAGTGTTGTTGTAGACGCGCAGGCTTATCGAGCCCACGAGACCTCCATGGAGCAACAGCCCTGCGTTTACCGTGCTGTTGTAGATGATGTTGCCGTAGATTTCCAGGCTCTTGGGATCGTTTCCACCGCTTCCGTCGAAGACCAGGATTGCTCCGTTTTGTGTGGAATTCGTCAGGATATTGTGACGCAGGTGAATGTTGGTCGGGCCGTTTCCGAAATGATTGGTTTCGTTGCTATTAACAAAAACTGAAGCACCCTTTACGTCGTGGACATAGTTGTACTCCACGATCGCATCCTCAACGTATCCTTTGATCAGGATGCCGGACCCACAGCAATACCCAGGATCCGTTCCAGTGCCGTATGCTTCATTGCCGCGCACGAGTATGTTGCGGATCCGCGCGTTCGCGTTCTCGTCACCCGGGTAAAGGCAGATCGCGTCGCGAGATATGTCGTAGACGACGTTGTCGATGATTTCGACGTTTTCGGCGTAGCCGTCCACACCGCCATGGTTGCTGACAATGATTCCGTACCGATATTCACCGCGGCTCACCTCGCTGTATACGCCGTGGACAATGTTGTCCTCGATGCGCTTGGTCGCACCGTTCATCAACTGCCAGAATCCGGTGTTGACGTCGATGCCAGTCGCGACCTGACCGTTGACATCGACCTCGAAACCTTTGAACACCGTTTCGACGGTCGGGTGATCCTTGAATCGGATCGTTCCCGCCTCAAATCCGGTGGTTGCCCGAATTCGGGCGCGCGTTCCGGAGCCCCATTCGTTGCCGATATAGGAGACCCCACCCACTAGATAGAACCCCCACGATCCGCCGCCAACATTCCATGTGTCGGCGCTGTCGAAATAGACCGTGTCGCCCGCAGAAAGTGTTCCGGAGCCAGAGTGTCCGGCCATACCTGGAACACTCAGCCAGGGCGACGACGGACTCGTGCCATTGTTGCTATTGCTGCCGTCTGTTTGATCGACGTAGTACGTCGCAGACTGGGCAACATTACAGGTCGCGAGAGCCAACACGACGGTGATGAGCAGGTGAACTTTCGCTCGACTCGCCGTGCGCATAGGAACTCCCACTTGATCCGTATTCGGCATGTAACTCTTTCTCCTGGATGAATTCATGCTAACTGCATGTAGACGTATTAGATGACACAGTACTGGAGCTGGTCAACTGTGTGATTTTGGCGACAATTACGGTATTTTTCGTGAACTGCGTCACAAGTCGGCGTACTCGAGTGCGAGTGATGGGTAGTTTGAACTCGTCACGCTAAGTCGTAAGGCGATGATTCACCAATTATTTATGCCCTCGATCGCTGATTCTCGTAGCATTGCGGAATGGCCCACGGGTATACGGAAAGCCGAACTTAATGTCGCTCTCTCATAAAACCGTACCCCTAACATTCGTTAACATTGGCGCGCTGTACAAGACATAACAGTCCAAATATTAGAATATGTGGTTCTTGTCAGCAGCTTCCCACTCCGCGTCAACCTCACAGCGCTCGATTGCTTTAACAGAAGGTGCCTTACACGTAGTATCCGCCCTGCACTCTGATGTTTACTACACGCTGGCAATCGGAACGGGCATCTTCAGTATGGATAAAACCAAATGACAGGGAATTCTCTAATCAACCATAGCGACCGTATTCTGGTGACCGGGTCAAACGGATTTATTGGCGCGAACGTTGTGGATATTTTACTCGAATACGGTTTCGAGCACGTGCGCTGTTTTGTAAGACCTTCCAGTCGCCTGGATAGGCTAAATAGCGTCATCGCGAAACACTCGGCCGCGCACCGCACAGAAATCGTAACCGGAGATCTTACGTCTATCGACGATTGCCGGAGCGCGGCGGATGGCGTGCATGTGATCTATCACCTGGCAGCAGGTTTCGACAAGTCCTTTCCGGCTGCCTTTATGAACTCCGCGATAAGCACCCGTAATCTGCTCGAAGCGTTTCTCGAGGTCGGGAAGCCGGTGCGATTTGTCAACGTAAGTTCGTTTGCCGTCTATGCGAACATCAATATCCCAAGGGGGGGCGTGCTAGATGAAAACTCGCCGATCGAGACCTCGTTTCAGGAGCGCTATGATGCATACGGTTTCGGCAAATGGAAGCAGGAAGAGATCGTGCGCGACTACGGGGATCAACATGATCTGAAATATGTGATCCTAAGACCCGGCACTGTTTTCGGCCCCGGGAAGAAGGACCTTACCGGCCGGATCGGAATAGATACCTTCGGATTCTTCATCCATATCGGCGGATCGAATCTGCTCCCGTTGACCTACGTTGTAAACTGCGCAGAGGCTATAGCGATGGCAGGCATCGTCCCGGATGTGGATGGTGAAGTGTTCAATGTCGTGGACGATGATCCGCTGACCAGCGCGCAGTTTCTGCGCGCATATAAGCGGAAAGTCGGCTGGTTCTTTTCTTTGCGGCTACCCTATTGGTTCGCGTATGCTCTCTGCGTCGCTTGGGAAAATTATTCCCGGTGGTCGAAAGGACAACTGCCTCCTGCATTCAATCGACGACGCTGCGCCGCTGAATGGCGTGGCAATCGCTTTCCGAACGACAAATTGAGAGAGAGACTGGCGTGGCGACCCCGCGTAACTATGCAAGACGCTATGAGTCGGTTTCTCGAGCAATTCAATACTAAGGGGGAGTGATTATGATACGCGTCGCAATAGTTGGCTGCGGCAAGATCGCCGATCAGCATATGCAGGCCATTCGACGCATACCGGGCAGTACCGTGATTGCCGTTTGCGACCGAGAGCCCCTAATGGCATCTCAGTTAGCGGAAAGATTCGAGATCGACGAATGCTTCTCCGACATCGAGGAACTGCTGCGTAAAACGTCACCGGATGTCGTGCATGTTACGACACCGCCACAGAGCCATCACTCTTTGGCCCTTCAGTGCCTTGCCGCCGGGACTAATGTATATCTGGAAAAACCTTTCACCGTGACCGCAGACGAGGCGGCGGAACTGATTGAAGCAGCAGAGAAACAGGGAAAGAAGATTACGGCGGGGCATAACTACCAGTTCACGCCCGAGATGCTCAGGATGCGCAAGATCTGTAACGACGGGTTTCTGGGTGGAAATGTTGTGCACCTTGAAAGCCACTGGCCATATGACCTCGGCGACGCAAGTTACGTTGGCCCGGTACTCGGCAATCCGGATCACTGGGTTCGTCGATTGCCTGGACAGCTCGTGCACAACATCATTAGTCATGGCATCGCACGACTCGCTGAGTTTATGACTGATGACATCGTTCATATCAACGCGTCGGCGCATCAAAGTAATCAATTGCGAGATCTTGGTGGACAGGAAGTTGTTGACGAGTTGCGAGTAACGCTTCGTGATTCCAACGGAACGACCGCCTACTTCTGCTTTTCCACTCAGATTAAACCCGGCATCAATCGCTTGCTAGTGTGTGGACCGAAGAATTCGTTAACGGTCGACCTGACGAGTGGCACCCTCACGAGACATAGCGCAAGAGGCTACAAGAGCTATCTTACGTTCCTGGGTCCGCCACTGGTCCATGCTGGACAATGCTTGGGAAACTTCGCACGCAATGCGTTCAACATTCTACGCTGGCGCATGCATCAGGACTCGGGTATGAAGGAACTCATCGAACGCTTTCACGCCAGCTTGCCGCTCGATCGTCCACCACCGATTCCCTATAGAGAAATCTTGCTCACCGCGAGGATCATGGACATGCTCTTCGAGCAATTCGCGGAGCAACGCAACGGTTCACAGTCAAGCAGCCCGACTCCGGACTAAATCGCTAGATGCCAAGAACAGTTTCAATACTAACTGGCGGCGGTGATCGTCCCTACGCGCTGGGACTAGCTCAGAGTCTGGCAGATGCAGGGATCTCGCTGGATTTCATCAGCAGTGATTTCCTCGAGTCGGAGGAGTTAAGAGCTAATCCGCGCGTGCGCGTACTGAATCTGCGCGGCAGTATGAACCCCGATGCACCGATATTCGGCAGGATCGGTCGCTTACTTCGCTACTACGTACGCCTGATACGCTACGCATACTCCGCTGAACCGAAGGTTTTTCACATCCTTTGGAATAATAAATTCGAGCTGATCGATCGCACGATATTGATCTGGTACTACCGTCTTTGCGGCCGTCGAATTGTGATGACGGTCCACAACGTCAATGTAAGAAAGCGGGATGGCCAGGACAGTGCACTGAACAGGCTAACATTGAAGATCCAATATCGCGCTTGCGAACAGCTCTTCGTTCATACAGAGGAAATGAAGCGGGACTTGATCGACAACTTTGCAGTTCCTGAGAAAACGGTGAGCGTCATCCCGTTCGGTATCAACAGCACAGTGCCTGATACCGACATGACCAACGAAGAAGCGCGAGCAAAATTGGGCCTGGGCACGGACGAACAAGTGCTTCTATTCTTCGGCAACATCGCTCCCTACAAGGGAGTCGAATTTCTGGTCGACGCAATGGAGTCAATCGAGCATCGCCTGCCGCGCGTGTGTTTGATAATTGCCGGCCGGCCCAAGGGGGCCGAGTCGTACTGGCAAGGTCTGGAGGAGCGAATAGAGGCGTCAGGGCTGGGTTCTCGCGTCATAACCCGCATTGAGTACGTTCCGGACAATGACACGGAGATCTATTTCAAGGCCGCAGACATACTTGTCTTACCCTACACGCGCGTGTTTCAAAGCGGCGTCCTTTTTCTTGCTTACAACTTCGGACTGCCGGTCATTGCCGCGGATGTTGCTTCGATGAAGGAAGACGTAGTTGAAGGAGAGACAGGGTACGTCTTTGAGGCAAGAAACGGAGAAGATCTCGCGGATAAGATCGAAACCTACTTTGCTAGCCCGTTGTACACGACATTGAGTGAAGCGCGACCGCGAATCAGGCAGTATGCAGCGGAGCGGTATTCCTGGGCCAAGGTCGCTGCCATTACGAATTCCGTGTATAGCGCCGTGCTGTCTTCGACACGACATTAACTACGACATTCCTGCGAATCGCTGAACAGCGTCGCATGCCCTCAATTTTACAGATCCGTGACACGGCACTGACCTAAATTCATCAAAATTGAATTAGAATATGGCCGTCTAGGATTTCAATCGGATGTTTCAATGAAGATTACTGTCGTCGGCGGCGGCCGAATGGGGTTGCCACTGGCCTGCGTATTTGGCAAGCACGGTGCATTCGTTACGGTCGCTGACATTGATACCGGTCTCGTCAAAGCGATCAATTCGGGCGATTGCCCTTATGAGGAACCCGGCCTGCCTGAGCTCATGCGCGAACTCCATGAAGCCGGCAGGCTGAATGCGACGACCGACACATCTGCTGCGGCGGCGAATTCGGATGCTATCGTCATAATCGTCCCGGCCCATTTGACCGAAGACCGCGAAATCGATTTCAGTATTCTTCGCGCCGCTTCCGCCGATGTCGGCAGCGGGATCCGGCCAGGTACGCTGATCGTCTATGAAACGACGGTGAGTATCGGCGGTACGAGGCGCGAACTGATACCGGTGCTTGAGGAAAACAGCGGCCTCTCGGCCGGACAGGACTTCTCGGTCGCTTACTCTCCGGAACGAGTCAAATCCAATCTCGTACTATCGCGTCTGGAGTCCGTTCCCAAGGTTGTCGGTGGCCTCGATGACGCTTCCCGAGAACAGGTAACGCAGCTTTACGGTGAGTATCTGGGCGCACAGATTGATGATGTCGGCTCGCTGGAAGCCGCAGAATCGACGAAGCTGCTCGGGATGCTCTATCGCGACGTGAATATCGCACTGGCCAACGAGCTGGCAGCATTTTGTGAATTGGCGGGCGTCGACTTCGATCGAATCAGATCCGCAGCCAACAAAGACGGCGAAGCCAATCTGCTCGTACCCGGCATCGGAGTCGGCGGGCATTGCACGCCCGTTTACCCGTACTTTCTCACGCGGGAATCGCGCCGCCTCGGCTTCACGCAGCGTATCTCAGAAGCCGCACGTGAAATCAACGACGGTCAACCGGCCCGCCAACTCGGTCGAGTGAAGACTTATTGGGCTTCGCTCTCAGGCCGACGGGTACACATTCTGGGCCTCGGGTTCAGACCCGGTGTCAAGGTCGACATCCTGAGTCCTGCCTATGAGCTGCGGGATGATCTGATTCGCTGTGGAGCGAAGACAACGCTCGAGGATCCATACTATGACGACACGGAGATCGAGTCCTTGGGATTCGTGCCCGGTTCGATTTCCGGCGCTGAAGTCGTCGTACTTAATACGGCTCACGATGAGTTTTCCGATCCCGACTTCCAGCGGTGGCGGTCCTCCGAAGGGGTAGAAGTTGTCCTCGATGGCCGAAACCACTGGAACCAGGACGAAGCCGAGGCCGCCGGCCTACTCTACTTCGGAATCGGTCGATCGTCGTCCAAAGAGCGCGGTGGGACGCCAACAAGCTCGGAGACCAACTCGAGATAGATTTTCTTGTGCTCGCTCCAGCGATGAGCGCGTCCGAAGCGCTCGGTAGCCTGCTCGGCAAGGCTTTGGCGAAGCTCAGGCTGCTCGTGCAGAAGGACGAGCGCGTCCGCCAGAGACACGTAATCCTCGGCGGCGAAAAAATGCACCATCTTCGCGTCGAAATATCGACATATCGTTCCAGTGGCCGGTACGACACAGGGAATGCCCACACTGACATACTCGAGCAGCTTCGTTGGCAACATGATATCGGTGCCCTCTGAAACCCGCAGCGGGATGATTCCGACATCGGCATCAGCAAGCAATCCGGGGATCGTCTCGACCGGTACGTAACCATCGCTGAAGGTGACGCGATCCTGAATTCCTAGCTCGTCACGCAGTTTCAGCAGCGGCTCTCGCTCCTCCCCAGCGCCTATGATACGAAGCTCGAGCGTTGGAATCCGATCACCTATTTCGGCCACGGCTCTTAGCGCAATATCCAGCCCCAGCCGGCGGGCGAGCGTACCGTGATAGACGAGCACGTAGGGATCGGACTCCGATTTCTGTGGACGTGGTTGCGGCGAGAAGATGCGTTCGTCCGGCAAGTTCATCAGCACTCGGATTTTCTGCTCAGGTATGCCCCTCGCAGCCAGTATTACCTTCAGACGATCCTCAACTGTAAGTACCGCGCTGGCCATCCGACCCGCCCAGCGTTCCTGAGTGAGCAACAACCGAACGAGCCAGTGATCAGAGCCTGCCGCGAACTTCTCGGCAAAGAGCTCGGGCATCAAATCGTGTACATCGTGGATAACCGGTATTCTGAGCAGACGGGGCAAGCAAGCCGCGAAAACCAGGAAATCCGGCATGTTGTTGATGTGAATCAGTTGGTATCGCCGCGGGCGCACCAGCAAGTGCAAAAAAAGCGCGAAGAAGAAAATCAGATAATCAAGAATGTACGCCCACGACGACGTGCGCCGGTCATTCAGCCGTCGCACCTTGATGACTTGCACACCTTCGATCGTCTCCCTATCGGGTTCGTCTTGCTGGCGCGAAGCCAGAAACACGACATCGTAGCCAGCGCCGACCAGCGCCTCCGCTTCACGTTTTACGCGCGGATCGCGCCGATAGTTTGTATACGCTGCCATCAAAATCTTGGGTTTCATAAGTACCTCAGCCAAAGCCCGCAAAGCTCGGGTATCCGGCCGCACGTTGCCGCCAAAAGTCATTGATCGTACGCCCGTCCGTCGCCAATCCGTCCGTAGAGTTGACATGCTCAACGAGCTGCCAGAACAGATCGCCATAACCTGGATCTCGCGCATTTCCGAACACGATCGGGTGCCACACCACCGATACACCTCCGCCTTTCTGGCGAAGCGCATCCAGCGAATCGGTTATCTCAGCCAGCGCTTTGTCAGATCGCAGACCCATGTAGCTGCGCAGCGTGACGTCCATTAGAAAAAGGCTAAGCTCAACAACGTTGTAGGGTCGGTCCTGCTCTATGTTCCACGGAAAGTACGGGAAGGAGAATCCGGCACGCGGCCCAATGCGATCCGGGAAACCCATAGACATATCAAATCGAATACCGCACTTTTCCTGAATGTCGAATAATGCGTCGTAGTCGAACGACAGAAAATGCTGACGTGAGCCTAGCGGGCGTCCGAGCCGCTCACTCAAAAGCTCGACCTCCTCTGCATACCACTCTGGATTTTCGGTCGAACGGTAGCTGCCGTGGAGACACAGCTCGACGTCGTTTTCAGTAATGACGCGAAGATAGTCACGCGTTCGGTCGTGCTCAATATGGTAGTTCACATCGACAGGATGACGATGCCCAACGGCTACCTGGTAAGACGCCTGCACGCCCAACGATTTCTCCCTGGCGATCATCTCCGGAAGACAACCATACGGGTCTCGGCCGGAAATAATCGCTTTTGACAGCCCGATGCCAGCACGAATCGCCTCCACCGGACTGCGCTCCCGGACCAGATGACGACCCAATGTCTTCACGCCCTGCTTGATGATATCCAACTGATTTGCCGGAATGAAATCAACGTCGTGAGACAGTACGACCGCATACTCTCGGCCATTCGGCCACTTCGGTTCGGGCCACTCAGACACGTTTGCACGCTCACAACACGCGCCCAGCTCACGACGCAGTACATCTAAGTAGATATCCACAACGTCTTGCGGAACTCCGAGTCGCTTGACTGCGCTATCCGAGAACAGTCCTCGGGTATCGCCCTCACGAGGGCCCCGCCTTTCGGCCCAGGAACTCAAAAACCAGAATGCGTTCGCAAAGAGATCGACTCGAACATTACAAGCCGCTTGCGCTTGCAGCACCCCTCCCGGTAAAACATTCGGCACACCCGCAACTGTATCAACAGAGAGCAAGCATTCATCTTGATGCAGTGATTGCCACGCCGACGGTCGGTAGGGCACGTGCAGGCATCGTCCCGAATCGATTTCAGACTCGGAATGCTCTGCATATAAAAGCCATGGACCTTCGGCCGGTGGATGCGCCGAATAGCTGACTGGCACATCCAGCGCCATCAGCAACGAATCAATGACGTACCGCACACGCGGCAAATCCCGGTCAGCGCATCGAACAACGGTTGTGAGCGGTCGAGTCACGGCCGGCCGTACCCGAAAATCACATACAGCGTAACGGGAACACAGCGCCCGAAGTTGCCTCTCCGTTTCCCTTGCAAGTTCCACTCGAATAGCACGGCTATAGTGAGATACATCAGGTGTGGCACGAGTGCTGTTGGCATTTCGTTTTTGTCTCAGCTGCCGTGGCTATTTTCATCGGCCGCCGGTCGCATAAAAGTGTCGTCGATCAAAACACGTTCAACCGCATCCAGAGTCAGTATCGCATTGATCTCACGGACATGGTTTCGTCGTCCCGATGCATGCTCGGCCGCGATGCTTGTCACCACTCGCGGATTCCACCAGGGCTGGCTGCCGGAAGCTGCGCGCTTCGTAGCATGCTCGACGATCTCGAAGAGCTCCTCCCTGAACCAGCGCCGGTAGGGCAGGAACTTGTGCAGCCCCAGCAAACCCGAGCGCTGCAACAACGGTCGACAGGAATCAAGCATCGCCAGCTTGGGAGGCAGCCCTTCCTTGTCCCAGTAGTCCAGCTTGAATGTCGCCTTGCAGAACAGTCTGCGCGCCGCATCCAGCGGTGACTGTCGCCCACAGGAAAAACCCATGTCGGTCGGCGTCTTACCGAGTTGCTCATGTCCGGAAGCGATCAGACGTAGAGCCGCAGCCGGCGTTTGGCGGGAAGAGTCTGGCGCTTGGAACGCGAGCTTAACCAGCGAGTTGTCGAGATAAGGTGTTCGAAACGTAAGCTGCGAGCGCGCAGTCGCGACCGACCCGAATAAGTGAGACGGTATCTCGTCAAAGACGGTCCTGGTCAGCGGGTGGCTTTGCTTCCTGGCGGCTATCGCGCCATCTACACGCGAGACGAAATCGCTTTCTATAAGTCCATCGGTCAGAGACAACGGCTTCAACGTTGACATGCTCCGCAGCACTTCGCTGCCGAAATTTCCCGTCAGCCGCACCGGCGCTATAGCGCGTGCCATCTCGCTAAAAAATAGCTCGTGCGAACTGAGTGCGCTGGCACAGCCGTCTGAGATGTAAATGCTTCTATCCAGATAGTTTTGGAATTCGGCAACGAAGCGGTTATCGACTCTCAATGTTCGATGCGAAAAGCCAAGCAGTGTCGCTACTTCCCGGCCGATTCTGACATCCAGCGTGTCGCCTGCCGCAGCACCATAGGTATAGCAGTCGAGATTCGCAACTTCCCCGGACAGGCAAGCCATTATCATTCGTGTGTCGAGGCCACCGGTGATAGAGAACCCAATCTCAGAGTCGGCTCGTGCATATCGCGGTATTACCGACCTCGCCGCCTCGACGAACGCTGATTCGAATTGCTCCGCACTGAGCGGCTCGAGGTTCTCCCATTCCGACGGATCGAAGTACGTTTGCCGTTTCGCCGTACCGCTGGAATCGAATATCCACAGCGACGCTCCAGCGAGCCGCGAGATGCCATTGAAAAGCGTCCGTGTGCCTCGACAGCTGCCGAATGCGAGAAAATCTGCAACGCCGTCAGGATCGAAAGCACGTAGCTCAGGAAGTACCGCTAACAGAGCCTTTGCCTCGCTCGCGAAATAAAGCACGTCTTCCACCTGATGATAGTAGATGCGCTCCGATGCATACCGATCTACGAAAAGTAGTGCGCGTCGTGCTTTCGAATCCAGCAGAACGCCACTAAACAGGCCGTTCAAATCATCGACGAACGACGGGCCACTCCGTCGATAGGCCTCCAGCAAATAGTCCGAGGCATTGGTCGATTCCGAGCCATCGAAGCATTCACCGCTAAAGGCGAGCTCCAGACCGTCGCCTGAAGAGCCGGACGCGCGGCTGGCAAAGGAATTCGGGTGTGCGATCCAGCCCACACAAGCCTGACATTCGGCCGCATACCGGATTCGGTCGACGTAGCTTGGCTCGTGTCGCATGCTCGCCAGCATTCGAGCGACCACCGATTCGGAGTCGACCGATACGCCCCTTCCAATGACTCCGGCTATTCCCGGCATTTCTCGCTACCTCGTATGCTTATGCCGTTTCCGGCCAGATCGATTTATGGGTTGCGGGCACTGTACCAGCGGTTCCGCAATTCCTTCAGACGATGCTTGACGTTGGGCGGTATCAGGTTTCGGAGCCCGCGGTGTGCGCCAAACTTTAGCGCAAGTCGCCCCTTGTGCGTCAAAGGAACGAAGTATCTCGGCGCCGGGACTTTCTGAAAACCGCAACGTCGCTTGAATTCAGATAGCGAGTCGTCGCTCCAGTACCAATAAACCAGTTGCTCATGCCCCTGCTCGGCCGCGATCTCAACCGATTTTGCAATCAGCGCATTGTTCGGCGCCTTGTCACGATGATGAATACTCGAAAGTACTTGTCCGAGGAGCGAGAACCTTCCCGCATCGCCAAGCATTACGAAGCCGATCATTTCGCCTTCGTAGTAGGCACCGATCATCCGTTCACGATAGGCGAAACGGGAAAACTGCGTCTTGATCGTGTCGAAGTCCTTGCCGAAATGCCAGAAAGGTCTGCCTTGTCTGACGCGTTGCTCGTTGAAGATGCCCGACATTCCTTCAACAAATGCATCATCGTAGTCAACTTCCCGAACTTCGACTCCCCGCTTTTCAGATTTGCGAATTGTCGTTCTAATTCGGGACTTAATGGTTTCGCTCCACCAAGCCTCATAGGTACTTAGCGGAAGTATGGCGAGTTCATCTATCTCCCGATAGTAGTCGTAGTCGTGGACAGGCTCGATGTCGGGAGGGCGTTGCCAAAACGTAAAGAGATCCGCGGCCGGGCCGTTAGGGCCTTGCAACGCATCAATGACAGCTTGCGGATCGCGCACGTCCTCATACCAGTCGTCTTCGAGACTGACAGTCCGAATCGGACCGTCGGATAGCGAGTAGATCTGGCCGCCGACATCGAAGCAACGAATACGAGTCGACACTCCGTTTTCTACGGACTCCATAAGTTGAATCGACCCACACTCCAAAGTTGATTGGGCCTTGCTGTTCAACGCGTCATCCGCCATCGGGAACCCGCCCGCCCGCGCTAAACATACCGCGCAGTCGCGCCATCTGTTCGGCACGATGAAAACGCATCAACTCATCGGAGATTGGTCGATCTGCCCGCCTTATCCAGCACGAAAAATAGCCCAGCAATAAACAAAGACCGCCAATAACATACGGCTTTTTCGCCATTTGAAACGTACCTCGGAACAACTGCCATAGCGGATGACCTCCGAGAAAATAGTCTTTCTTGCCGTAGTGGATTCGTGCACCCATTACGCTGGTACCCGCGGTTCCCATCGGCCTATGATGATTGAATGTGCGCTCCGAGTAGGACCGGGTGACCCATCCCTTCATTCGCGCGGTGGTCACGGCGATCCAGTCTATACCGCCGCCCCGATTGGGAACGTAGCCTCCGATTTCCTCGAAACATTCTCGTCTGAAGATTTGACACTGCCCGTTGACGTGCTGCGGATTGATATAACTGTCGCGGAAGCTGTGAAACTCTCCCTCGATATAGTCTGTGCCAGCGACACCCAGTTCCGAACTCTCCGAGAATCGATCCAACAGGAACTCCATATAGTCGGCGCCAAACGATACGTCACCGTCGATGTTGCCGATGACATCGTATTCCAGTTGCCGCACACGATCGTAACCTGCATTAAATGCTTCTACTTTCGCCGCGAAATGCCGTTCCTCTCGCGGAGGTCTCTCGATCAGCTCCATCCAGGGATAATCCGGCAAATACCGCCTGACGATTTCGCCCGTTTCGTCAGTCGATCCGTCGCTGACGATAACCCAGCGCTGCGGCACCACAGTCTGTGAGATGACGGAATTTATCGTCTTCTCGATGTCCGCCGCCTCATTGTGGGCAGGCGTGACCAGCACGTAGGACAGTTTTCCATCCTCTAGCTCACTTTGCCGACTCGTCCCACTCACGATTTAAGCGCCGCCTTCGCTCGACGAGCGCTCGAGCTGTCTGAGGACCGCATCCAGAACTTCGTCCATCGATATTGCCGTGGTCGCAGCCGGATCAAGCCCGCGCTGGTAGAAGAAATCTCCGAGGCGCGGCGAGATGGCCTTTTGCAACAAACCATAGTCGAAGATTTCCCATGGGCTCGTACAATTGAAAACCGTAACGCACGGCACATTCGATCCAAGTGCTAAATGCATCGGCAGACTGTCACCGCTCACCAGACACCGGTGGCTCTGAATGTCGCCAAGGTGTTCGAGAAGCGTCGGCCGAGTCGGCAGGATATTGACGGACAGACCGCGCCGCTCGAGCTCGTCTTTGAGTTCGGTATAGAAAGCCCAGTTTTTCATCGGCCAGACGGCGCCCGCAACGGGCGCCAGAGCGACATCACCCGAGAGATCTGTCGGCATAGCCGCTGGCAAACAGTAGGGCTCACCTTCAAAGCGGTATCCGAGGCCTTCGAAGATCAGGTCTTGGTACGATCGTCGGTTTTGCAGCTTGAGCTCGTCCGCGCGCTCGCGTCCGTGCGCGCTCAACATACTCATGTCGAACCAGCCACTCGCGTCGTCCGTGTATCTCACAGTCTGGCCATCGTCCGTGTAGGCGCCAAACAGCCGTGAATGCCGAGTTTCTTTGGCGAAGTTCGCGACTTCAATCTCGTCCTCGAGGTTGATGACCAGGTCGTAGTCCCTATCGAGGGCCTGGTGTCGGTCATCCCAGCTCAGGCATCGCAGGTCGATGCCTGTTGTCGGCAGAAGCGAACAGTTGCCTGCTGCGGTTATCCACGTGACCGGTTCCGGCAAGCGATGCAATAGCGATGTCGTTCGGACCACGTCTCCAGTCGCACCCAGTTTTAGTACTAGTACACTCATTTCACACCCACTCCCTGGGAAGACGGCTGCTCATTAACACGCAGCCATTGTTCAAAAACAATCAAACTAAACAACAACTTATGGTTATCGTTCCGCCCGGCGCGATGCTCCTCAAGCAGCCGCCCGACGGCTGATCGATCGAGATAGCTGTACATCAGAGACTCACTGTCGAGCAGCATTTCTCCCATCCCTCCAGACAACGAACTCTTGAGCCACTGATCAACGACGTTAACCGCGAAGCCGCGCTTCTTTCTGCGCAGTATTTCCTGAGGAAGAAACTTTTCGCATACTCGGCGATGGAGCCACTTTCTTTGGCCCCATCGAACTTTGAACGATGCAGGCAATCGCTGAGCATACTCGATGATTTCCCGGTCCAGGAACGGTACCCGCACTTCCAGACCGTGCGCCATCGAGAGTTTGTCGGCATACATCAGCAGCTCGTCGGGTAACGACGAACGCAGCTCCAAGAGCTGGAAGCCACCCAGATCGTCGGTCAACTGCATCGCAGGCTCTATCTCCCTCCAAGCATCCAATACCGAATCGCCGGCTCGGTCGGGCAGCCGTCCTGGTTGAAACAGGCCGTCGATAACGGACCCGGGCATGATCGAGAAAACGTTTTGATAGCGTCGCATTTGATCATCGATACCCAATGAATGGACACCGCGCTTCAAGGCTTCGTTTCGGGGAAGTTTTTCAACACCTGCTTCGACACCACTGCGAAGCCAGGCGGGAAGACCACGCCAATGCCGACCGTACTGGACGCCGAGATGCCGCGTATAGCCTCCGAACAGCTCATCGGGCCCCTGCCCGACCAGCGCTACTTTGACGTCTTCGCGCGCGCGGCCGCACACGAAAAACATCGGCACGATCGAGGAAGCCGCTATTGGCTCTTCAAGTGTCTTGACAATACCAGGCAGCTCGCGTTCGAAGACCGACTGGTCGAGCATTACTGGAGTGTTGCGCGCGCCGAACAGCGAGGCACTTTCGGCCGCTTCCGTCAGCTCATCATCATCGTAGGCGGACTTTCCATAGCCAACGGTATAAGTCTGCCAGTCCTCGCCATAGAGACTCATCAACCCCAAAAGCAAGCCAGAATCCATACCGCCACTCAGAAGCAGGCCGACCGGCACGTCACTCAAAAGATGCCGCTTCAGCGCTCGCTTGTATATATCCAACAACTCCTCGGTTGCCTCGGCATCGGACTTCGGCTTCTCGAACGGATGAGGTTCGAAGTTGTACCATCGACGTACTGAAAACCCGCTCTCGTCGATTATGGCCATCGTGCCGGGGGCAAGTTTTTGAATACCTTTGTAAATCGTCAGTGGCGATGGCGTGTACCGGTACCGGAGGAACATGTTCAACGCCGTCATATCCACTTCTGGGTGCTCGGCCAGACCGGCGACGACCGCCCGTAGCTCAGACCCGAACACGATCGTGCCGTCTTCGACCTTGTAGTAGACGAGCTTGATGCCGGCGGCATCCCGGGCGAGGATCAGACGGCGGCTCCG
>RCNB010000364.1_pt1 | contig 30978 bp, 28 predicted proteins | sample 2041321 | NCBI WGS metagenome assembly RCNB01 (sample SAMN09708232, study PRJNA481090) | Marine sediment metagenome, whole genome shotgun sequencing project. | reverse complement strand
ATATGCCAATGTTTTTGGTGCGGCCTTTACCTATGCTGTAATCGACGGTATACCTGTTTGGGAATTCAACAACCACTATAGGATAATTCCCGATATACCTATTGACGCCGTTAAAAGTGTAGAGCTGATAAGAAATACTGCCAGTGCCAACCGTTATTTTTGTGATGTCTTTCCTCAGGCCTGCGGTCGCGTTCCGCCCCCTTGGCCCGCAGCGATATTGGCGATCTATACCTATTCGGGTAAAGGTCTTTTTGGGGCTTTTCCGAAGGAAACCAATGTTTTGCAAGCCTCGGCACCTCAGTTTTCCCCAAAAAGGGAGTTTTATAGCCCCGAATATGATAGTACAGATGACAACGGAAGTATACCGGATTTGAGGACACTAATCCATTGGCAACCCAATATCAGAACCGACGCCCAAGGAAATGCTACCGTCAAGTTTTTTAATGGCGACATTACAGGGAAAGTCTTGATTATTTGTGAAGGTATCGGTAGCGGTGAAGGCGGAATAGGCCGGGGCGAAATATCTTACGATATTATTGAATAGAATTTTGCAATTGCATTTATGGTCCCGTTTTATATTTGACAACTTTGAATTATGATATGGCCAAAGTTATTTCGTAAATTCATCCCTTTAAAAGAGGCTATATTTGGCTTCATCATCTAACGGCAATGGAAAATAAAAAAAAAGGTCTGAATACCATTTGTACCCACGTGGGCGAAGTGGAAGACGCGCAGTTCAAAGGAGCCATTTCACCCTTGTACATGAGCACGTCGTATGCTTTTGAGGATGTTGACGTCAAGCGTTATCCGCGTTATTTTAATACGCCCAACCAAGAAGCGCTTTGCAAAAAGATTGCCGCCCTAGAGCATACTGAAGCCGCCTTGATTTTTGGTAGTGGTATGGCAGCAGTTAGTACAGCCTTGATGGCATTTTTGAAAGCGGGCGACCATATTGTACTTCAGCAGACTCTTTATGGTGGCACTTACAATTTAGTTACCGAGGAGTTCAATAAATTCGGTATCGAATATTCGTTTACCGAGGGATGGGCGAAAAAAGATTTTGAGAATAAAATTCAAAGAAATACCAAAGTCATCTATATTGAGACCCCTTCCAACCCCTTATTGACGATTACGGATCTGGAAGCTATTGGAAAATTAGCGAAGAAATACGGTTTGGTTTCCATGATTGACAATACGTTTGCGAGTCCGGTTAATCAAAACCCTGTTGATTTCGGAATCGAAGTGGTCATTCATAGTGCTACAAAATATATGGGCGGACACTCTGATATTTGTGCAGGTGCCGTAGCATCAACAGAAGAAAATATACAGCATATTTTTTCTTTGGCCAAGAATTTCGGAGGTAGCCTCAGCGATTATACAGTGTGGCTTTTGGAGCGGAGTTTGAAGACCATGGGCATTCGGGTAAAGGCACAGAACGAGAATGCACAGTGTATGGCTGAATATCTCGATAATAATGAAGATATCTCAGCTGTCTATTATCCGGGTCTCCCCGAACATCCCGACTATGAACTGGCAAAATCACAGATGAAAGGTTTTGGCGGTATGTTATCTTTTGAACTAAAAAATACTTTTGATTCTTTGGAGTTTCAAAACGCCCTATGTTTGATAAAATCTTCTATGAGTTTAGCGGGGGTAGAAAGCACCGTTCTTTCTCCATCAAAAACCTCACATGCCCTTTTAGGTGTGGAGGAAAGGGAAAAGCAAAAGATTAGAGATGGCCTGATACGCTTTTCAGTGGGTATTGAAGAGACCGAAGACTTGATTGCCGATATTGAACAGGCCCTTGAAAAAGTAAGGGCTATACCTATTGTTGCGACACATAGTTGACCCGTAATCAGTTGCCGACAAAGGAGGTCTTCTTTTAGGTAGAGGCTCATTTATACTCTAAAATTATCACACTTTCAAAGACAAAAAACCTTTTAGCATAAACCAAACGACAACGAATGAAACTAGATATATTAGCTTTTGGTGCCCATCCCGATGATGCAGAGCTGGGTGCGGGAGCGACCATTGCGAAGGAAATTGCAAACGGGAAAAAAGTAGGCATCATTGATTTGACTCGGGGAGAGCTTGGCACGAGGGGTTCAGCTGAAATACGTGACAAGGAGGCGGCCAAAGCTGCTGAAATTTTAGGGATTACTGTTCGTGAAAACCTTGAATTTGCAGATGGTTTTCTTATCAATAACAAAGAACATCAGCTTGTCATTATACAAATGATACGTAAATATAGGCCGGAAATCGTGCTGTGTAATGCGATAGAAGATCGACATATCGATCATGCTAAAGGAAGTAATTTGGTAAGTGATGCCTGTTTTTTAAGCGGCCTGATAAAAATCGACACAAAATTGGATGGTAATGATGTTTGGCAAGAGCCGTGGCGACCAAAATATGTATATCATTATATTCAATGGAAAAATCTGGAACCAGATTTTGTGGTTGACGTTTCCGATTTCATTGCAAAAAAAACCGAGGCTATTCTCGCTTACAGCTCACAATTTTATGATCCAAAAAGCGATGAGCCAGAAACCCCTATTAGCAGTAAAAATTTTATCGATAGTGTCAACTATAGAGCCAGGGATTTGGGAAGATATATAGGAGTTGAATACGCCGAAGGTTTTACGGTCGAGCGGTACGTTGCTGTTAGAAATCTAAGTGACCTGATTTAACTAACCTGCCTTTTGATATTTTTTCTTTGACTTTGGTACTGTAAAATGAAAAGTACTGCCTTTTCGTAGTAAGCTTTCCACCCATATGGTACCCTCGTTTTTCTCGACCATTTCCTTGCATAACGAAAGACCAAGGCCAGTACCTTTTTCATTATTGGTGCCATAAGTTGTCATATTGGCATTTTCGATGAAAAGCTTTTCAATAGTTTCTTTGTTCATACCCACACCCGTATCTCGTATCGAAATTTGCCAACATCGTTCTTTTTCAAGGGAGGTAATGGTTACCATTCCGTTTTCTGGTGTGAATTTTAGGGCATTGCTGATAAGGTTTCTTATGACAATATCGATTTGATTGCCGTCTGACCAGGCCGATGTGTTCGAAGCTAGTTGACTTACCAGTTTAATTGATTTGTTTTTGGCTATTTCTGATAATAGGTTAATATTTTCCTCGACAATAGATTCTAAGGAGACGACCGAAGGTTTTGTGACGGCACCGTTCATTTGCGTTTGCCCCCAAGTGAGAAGATTATTCAAGGTAAACGATATGTGGTCGATATCTTGCCCAAGTTTCGGTATAAAGTCTATAAACTCATTTTGCTCGATTTCACCGTCTTTGAATAGTTTGAGCAGGCCTTGAAAAGCGCCTATCGGACCTCGAAGGTCATGACCTATAATGGAGAATAGCCTATCTTTCGTTTGGTTTATCTCTCGCAGTTCATGCTCATTTTTTTCCAGATCGCCGGTTTTCTCCTTGAGCTCAATATTTAAGTTTTTCTGTATTTTTTCACTACGACGTACTAAAACTGTAACGACAACAAAAATCAAAAGAATGGCCAAAGCCGCGTTGACGTAGCTTCTTTGTGTAGCCAGTTGTTTTTTGTTCTCCTCTATAAGATCCTTTTTTTGTTTTTCGTGCTCCATTTTGGTTTTGAGCATAGTAAGGCTTGTTTTATTCTCATTTCTCGAAAGGGTATCGGCTAACTTTTGATAGATTTCGTGATATTTAAGAGCAGCGGCATAGTCTTTTTTGTTTTTACTGACTTTATATAGCGTTTTCGCACATTTTTGTTTCCCTTCTACAAACTTAATTTTGTTGGAGGTTTCAAAAGCTTCCAAAGCATAATTTTCAGAAATACTATCATTTTCAAGACCTAGATAAGCTTCGGCAATACCATTTAACAAGTCTATTTTACCTCTATCATCTTCTAGGCTTTTATGTAGCATCTTGCTTTGGTTGTACCAGTATAGGGCCCATTTATATTTATTTTCCTTGAGGTAAGTTTTACCCTTTATTTCATATGCATATGCAAGCCAATCCATAATTTGGTGTTTCTCAAATACCTTTATGCTGCTATTTACATTATACATTGCATGCTCTAATTTGCCCATTTCAGCATAGATAGATCCTATATTGCTCATGGTTTCAGCAGAGATTACTTCATCGCCTATTTCTTGATTTATTTTTTTTACCTTCTTGTAGAATTCAAGAGCCTGTACAAAGTCTTTTTGAGCGCCATAGAGATTGGCAACATTTTCGTTCATAATAGAGAGCATTATTTTATTGCCAAATTCATTGGCCATATCAATGCCTTCTAGGTAATGCGATAATGATTCAGCGTAGTCGCCCTTATAGCTATATTCTCCGGCAAGATTACTCTTTGATCTTAAAATCAATTCATGGTTTTGAGCCACTTTACTTAGCGATAGTGCACTTTGATAATGAGAAATACTCTTTTTGTAGGCACCTTTATCAGAATAATAGTCACCAAGATTCAAAAGAGAAATGCTTTCTCCAGTTATGTATTCCGCCGACTTACTGTGTTCCAGAGCTGACTGTGATAGGAGCAAAAGGCTATCTGACTTGTAAAACCTTTGTTCTCGGGCGAGCCCATTCAATAAGTCTATGTAAACCGTATCTTTAGCAGTAAAATTAGAGCTAAACCTAATTTCAATTATCCGTTTTTCTAAACTGTCCTTTGTGCTTTGCTGTGCATAGGTCGCTAAGCTGAATAGCAAGGCCGTACCCAAAAACAAGTAGCGTTTTTTGAATAGGGAAATAGAAGAAAGAAAACGCGTTTTATCGCGATACATATTTGAGGTTAATTACAATACTAAATTAGTTGATGGACTTAGGGATCTCTAATTTATGTTGTGAAACGGCAAAAAATGTGTGTTTTGTCCGTAAGAAGACGTTGTTTGTCGATATTTATGATCTTTACAATTTATTCTACGATACAGAGGCTCATTGTAATAGTAACTAATTGGGCTTTTGTTTCAGAAAATAACGACCCTTTTATTTTGACAGATCGTCTAAAAAAAATTACCTTTGGCATCGCTTACAAATGGTGGTTGTAGCTCAGTTGGTTAGAGCGCTGGTTTGTGGTACCAGAGGTCGCCGGTTCGAACCCGGTCTTCCACCCGATAGATTATAAAGTCCCATCTTCTTTGATGGGATTTTTGTTTTTTCGAAACTAGAAAAGCTAAGCTTTGAGGCCTTTGCCGAGGGTAGTCGAGGTAAAATGGGAACTCCATGCGAAAATTGCCCCATCGATTTCGATGGGGCAGTTTTGTTGGTCAAGTCCGGATAAAAAAACCCTATCTCGTGAGACAGGGTTTCGGAACCTATTAAATCTTTTGACTATTTCGAGGTCTTATCAACAATTACCCGTTGTTCACGATTTGCTATTTCCCAGGCGGTATAGAAAATTAATCGTGTTCGGTTTTCTAAAAGATCATAATTGATTTTATCGGGTGTGTCGCCAGGTCGATGGTAATCATCGTGCGTTCCGTTAAAATAGAAAATGATGGGAATATTATTCTTAGCAAAATTATAGTGGTCGCTACGATAGTAGAATCGGTTCGGATCGTTTTCGTCGTTAAACGTATAATCCAGTTCAATATTTGTATACTTTTCATTAACGGCTTCCGACAGTTGATGTAGATCTGTACTCAATTTATCGGAACCGATCAAATAAATATAATTGCGTTCTCCTTGGCGCTTAGGATCTATACGACCGATCATATCAATATTAAGGTCAGCCACTGTTTTTTCCAGCGGAAAAATAGGCTCAACATCCGTATAATACCGAGAGCCTAAAAGGCCTTTTTCTTCGCCCGTTACGTGTAAAAAGACAATCGACCTTTTTGGACTATGGCCCGCATCGGCGGCATTTTTAAAGGCCTGCGCTATTTCTAAAAGAGCCACAGTACCCGATCCATCATCATCTGCACCGTTATTGATTTCCCCATCCGCAGTAATGCCGATATGGTCCAAGTGCGAAGAAATGACCAAATATTCATCGGGTTTCGCGGAGCCTTTCAATATGGCCACCACGTTTTCTGATGCAACACCCTCGTCTTCACTTTGAATAGCTATTTTAATCGGAATGGATAACGTTTTGGGTTCATGCGCTGTTTCGATGTCAGGCATAAGTATTTTCGCTAAATTGCTATTGATAATCAATGTAAAAAAACTACCGGCCTTGTCTTGGCACAGTTCCATTTTGCCGCTATCATTATTTTTCATGTAGTCGAACTTACTCTTAAAACGGGGAAAATTACCTTCATCAAAATACAAAACACCTTTGGCTCCTTTAGCGGTCACCAATTCCACTCGTTTTCCGACAGATTCGGACATGTTGCTCCAAACTGATTTTTCTGTGGTACCCGATAAAATATAATTACCGTTCTTATCGATAGGTTCTCCCGCTTTGACCAAGACGACTTTACCTACAACATCTAATCCCTTGAAATCAGAATAAGCTTCTGTCTCGATACCATAACCTGCATATATGATGTTTTCAAAGCCACCTTGCGCTTTTGAAAAAGTAACGAAATCGGTGCCCAATGGAATTTTTTTTCCGTCTATGTTAATGGACCCCTTCGGTAGTTGGCTCACTTCTAATGGTACCTTTTGAAAATAATCCCCATCCTTTTTTGCGGCAGGAATGCCCATTCTCACATATTGAGCTTTTAGATATTCCACTGCTTTTTTCTGGCCCGGTTGGCCAGTTTCCCTTCCTTCATACTCATCTGACGCGTAGGTGTATAAATGCTCTTTTAATTCAGCTTCTGTAATTGTTTCTCCAAAAGCTTGCGGGTCAATTGCTACAGCAGTCTCGGTAGTTCCGGCTTGATCTGTTACCGTTTTTTGTGAAGAATTACAGGCCATGGCCAATCCGATGACCAGAATCGCTAATTTTTTCATTAATTCGTATTTAGTCGTTTCAAGGTTTTTAATAGCAAAAGGATAATTTGGTTTTTATTAATACCGTTGCAAAGTTTGTTCCAAATTTTACAGGTAACTACCGAAAGCTCTTGAATCCTATCATAGGTGGATTCATAATTTCTCAAAAATAAAGAAAACAAATAGAACGGGCTGTTAGTAGTCTTCAAATATGTTTAGTTACTTTTTGTTTTTTTGGTATCTTAACCGTCACTGAAAAAACACAGATAAATATTCTTAATCTATGAACGTCCTAAAACTCCTCTTCATCTGTCTTGTACTTAGTTTTTGTGTGATTTCCTGTAAGCAGGATAAAAAGGAAAAAATAGTTGAGACTGCCAAAGAAATTCCAACCAGCAAATTTTCTAAAACCATGGATAGTAAAAATTTTGAATCCTTTGTCGATGGCGATTCGGTACAATTGTATACCCTGGTAAATAAAAATGGTATGGAGGTCACCATGACCAATTATGGCCAACGTATCATCACTTTATATGTACCTGATAAAGATGGAAATTTTGAGGATGTCGTGCTAGGCTTCCCAAAGCTTGATGATTATATGGCAAAGAAAAATTACTACGGATCAACCATTGGCAGATATGGTAACCGTATTGCTAAAGGCCAGTTTTCCATTGAAGGGAAAATATATGACTTGGCCACTAACAATAATGGAAATCATTTGCATGGTGGTGACAAAGGTTTTGAAAGTGTAGTTTGGAATGTAGACAAAGCCACCGAAAATGAAGTCGTATTTAGCCGTACTTCGCCTGATATGGAAGAGGGTTATCCAGGGAATTTGAAGGTAAAGATAATGTACACACTAACCGATGATAATGAACTAAAAATCAATTATCAAGCCAATACGGATAAGTCAACACATGTTAATTTAACCCATCATTCTTTTTTCAATTTGAAAGGAGAGGGTAACGGTACGATTAACGACCATATTTTGATGTTGAATGCGGATAGCTTCACGCCGGTCGATGCGGGGTTGATTCCCACTGGAAAAATTGAAAAAGTTACAGGAACACCTTTTGACTTCACCGAACCAAAACCTATCGGAGCAGATTTAGAAGTAGCGCATGAACAACTAAAATTAGGAAAGGGCTACGATCACAATTTCGTGTTGAACGAAACTCCTAAAAATTCAGCAGGACTGGTTTTGGCAGCGAAAGTCATTGAGCCGAAAAGTGGTCGAACCCTCGAGGTATATACCGATGAACCGGGCGTCCAGTTTTATGGCGGCAACTTTTTAGCTGGGGCGGATATCGGTAAAAGTGGAAAGGCCTATGATTTCAGGAGCTCTTTTTGCTTGGAAACACAACATTTTCCCGATTCGCCAAATCAATCTGACTTTCCAAGTACACGCTTGAATCCGGGCGACACCTATACCTCTAACTGTACCTATAAATTTGGAGTTGAAGGGAAGTAACCAAATTTAACTTCGAATCTTAAACCTTAGCCGGGTAATGTGAAGGAACAACACCTTTTAGCTTCTTGAATTGCCTGTTAAAGTTTGAAATTGACAAAAACCCCGACCTTTCGGAGATTTCTAATATTGACAATTTGTAATCACTCCTCAGTAAAAGTTGACAGGCATGTTCGATACGAAGTTCTATTAAAAATTGAAAAAAGGTCTTATTCGTGTGCTGCTTAAAAAATCGACAGAACGCATTGGGTGTCATATGTACAAGTGCCGAAGCGGTATCTAGATCGATTTCTTTTTGAAAATTGCTAATGGTATAGTCAAAGATACTTTGCATCCGTTTTCCTTGCGAACTGCCGATCTTTTTTGGGTATAGAAATTGGGTCAGTGTCCGTTTTTCTACAGCACAAAGATTTTTCAACAACTGTAAAAATTGGATAAAACGGTCAAGTCTATCCGATTGCGAAATTTGAAATATCAATTTTTTGACTGTCTTTACTTCAGAAAGCACTTGAAAACTTTCTTTGGCCACTTCGAAGAACGGTTTTATTTCCTCTAAATCTGGCAGTTCAAAAAATGTAGAGCCAAAAGTTTTATCCGTGAAGAATAATGAAAGCATATGAGCATCTTCATTGGTTTTTTCATTGGTAAAAAGATGAGGACTATGTGGTCCTATAACAAAAAAATCACCTTCTCTGAACTGGTGTACACTGTCACCGACAATCAATTTGCCTTTTCCGTTTACGATCAAACTTAACTGTATTTCTGCATGTTGGTGCAGTTGATTGTAAAAAAAAGACGAAATGTCTTCTTGAACAATAAGATTTTCGTGCAACGGTTTTGGAATCTGAAAAGGATAGACTTTCATATGTCAATATTAAGCGAATATGTTTTAGTTTAATTCAAAAATAATAGAATTACGGTTAATATAGTCTCAATTTTGGTTAAGATGTGATCATTCGATTAATCCACCAATTCTTAGTTTTGTAACCTAATTAAATACTACTACTATGCAGTTCGAATGGAAAGGGGTAATGCCCGCGGTTACTACAAAATTCACCGATAACGATACGCTCGACCTTAAAATGTTCGGCAAGAATATAAATGCTCAAATAGAAGCTGGTGTACACGGTATTGTACTAGGTGGTTCTTTAGGAGAGGCAAGCACCTTGACCGCCGCAGAAAAGAACATTTTGGTCAAGGAAACAGTTGAGATTGCCGATGGAAAGATTCCGATAGTGATGACCATTGCCGAGCAGGCAACAAAAGTTGCTATTGAAGCGGTACGCGATGCAGAAAAAAACGGTGCTGACGGCCTTATGATACTGCCGCCGATGCGCTACAAGTCAACAGATCGTGAAACGGTTGCCTACTTTAAGGAAATAGGGAAAAGTACGGAGCTTCCCATAATGATTTACAACAACCCTGTTGATTATAAGATAGAGGTTACGGTAGATATGTTCGCAGAGTTGATGGAGCTGGATAATATTAGGGCGGTCAAAGAATCTACCCGGGATATTATTAATATCGGAAGGCTGCGAAACCGCTTTGGTGATAGTTTAAAAATCTTGACAGGTGTAGACCCCTTGGCACTTGAAAGCCTTCTAATCGGAGCTGATGGATGGGTCGCAGGTCTAGTTTGCGCTTTTCCTGCAGAAACCGTGGCCATATACGAACTGGCAAAAGCGGGCTATGCAAAAGAAGCAACTGAAATCTATCGTTGGTTCTTACCTTTACTAGAACTTGATATTAGTCCACAATTGGTTCAGAACATCAAGTTAGCGGAGGTGGCTACCGGCATTGGAACCGAAAATGTTAGAAAACCAAGACTTCCGTTGCAAGGCGATGAACGCAAAAGGGTGCTAAAGGTCATCGAGGAAGGGCTAAGAACGCGTCCAACACTCCCAGAATATAAGAACTTAAATTTCTCGGCAAAGTTTGCATCAATTTAGTTGGCAGCAGCCGAGCACTTAAGAAATTTGATAAATTTCGAAAAAGGGAGATGTGTACAATCGCCCTTTTTTAGTTTCCATATACGCTATTATTTTTCTTTTGTTCGGTTCTTGACTTCTACGTGCAAATGTGCTAGCTTTCATGGGAATACAATAAACATCAAAATCAGGAAAAAATGATTACAGGAAAAAACTATATAGGAAACGATTTATCAGCAAAAGGAGACAATACCTACACTACCTTTGATCCTAAACTGAATATAGCCACGGAGTGGAACTTTCACGAGGCCACAAGCGAGGAAATTGATGCTGCGGCAACAAAGGCATATACTGCGTTTCAAGAGTATAAAAGTTTTTCAGGAAGTAAAAAGGCTGAATTTTTATTAGCAATTGCCGAAGAAATAGAGGCTATTGGTGACGAACTTATCGATACCTACACCAAAGAATCGGGGCTTCTCGAAGGCCGGGCCAAGGGTGAACGAGGTCGCACCATGGGGCAACTAAAAGCATTCGCGGCACTTTTAAAAGAGGGTTCTTGGGTTGAAGCTACCATCGATACTGCCCAACCAGAACGTGAACCTTTTCCGAAAGACGATGTTCGAAAAATGCTGTTTCCCATGGGACCGATAGCGGTCTTTGGCTCCAGTAATTTTCCATTGGCATTTTCGACCGCTGGTGGTGATACCGCCAGTGCCCTTGCCGCTGGTTGTCCGGTAATTGTAAAGAGTCACCCCATGCACGCCGGAACGGGGGAATTAGTGTCCTCCGCAATAATTAAGGCTGCCAAAAGAACTGGAATGCCCAATGGTGTTTTTTCAAATTTAAATAGTAGTGGTATTGAAGTGGGCCAGCAATTGGTATTGCATCCTAAAATAAAGGGAGTTGGGTTTACAGGAAGTATAAAGGGTGGAACTGCCCTCTATAAATTGGCAAACGATCGTCAAGAACCGATTCCTGTTTTTGCTGAGATGGGTAGTATAAATCCTGTTGTGGCATTGCCAGCGGCATTATCGGAAAAAGGTACCGAATGGGCCAAACAGTATGCCGGTTCCATTACTTTGGGCGCAGGACAGTTCTGTACCAATCCCGGATTGATTTTAGGCGTAAAAAGTACTTCTTTGGATGGATTTATAGACACTCTAGGAACTGAGATCGAAAAGTTGGAACCGACTTGTATGTTGCACCCCAACATACATAATAATTTTGAAAAAGGAAAGCAAGAACTCTCCCAACAAGTTGGTACCAATGTCGTTGCCTCATATGAGACCGCTGTCGATCCGAACTACGGCCAGCAAAAATTGTTGACCGTCAATGGTGCAGATTTTCTAAAAAACCCCAAATTACATCAAGAAGTATTCGGGCCTTTTTCTATCGTTGTGCAATGCACAGACGCCGATGAACTCACCGATGTACTAAATAAATTAGAAGGGCAGTTGACCGGTACAATATTAGGTAGTACCAATGAGATAAGTACTTTTGGCGAGGTGGTCGATGCCCTGCAGAGTAGGGTAGGCCGTATTATTTTTAATGGGGTACCCACAGGTGTAGAGGTTTGCCCATCAATGCAGCACGGCGGGCCTTTTCCCGCAAGTACCGATGGTCGTTTTACTTCTGTCGGCACTTCTGCCATAAAACGCTGGGTACGTCCGGTTTCCTACCAAAACTGGCCAAATGAAGCTTTACCCGATGCCTTGAAAAATGATAATCCGTTGAACATTATGCGTATAGTCGATAGTGAGCATACTAATACAAAAATCAACTAGTATTTAACGCTTACTCCTTTATGGCAAGAACTGTTTTTGACTGTATCGATGCACATACCTGCGGTAATCCGGTAAGGGTAGTTTTAAAAGGAGGGCCTGAACTCATGGGTGACACCATGAGTGAAAAGCGACAGCATTTCTTGAAGGAATACGATTGGATTCGAAGGGGATTGATGTTCGAACCCCGAGGACACGATATGATGAGCGGTAGCATCTTCTACCCCCCCAGTAATCCCGAAAACGATTTTGGAATTCTCTTTATTGAGACCAGTGGATGCCTGCCGATGTGTGGGCATGGAACCATAGGTTCAATTACTATTGGTATCGAAGAAGGTTTGTTAGTGCCAAAAACTCCGGGTAAAATTCGGATGGAAGCCCCCGCAGGCCTAGTAGAAATCGAATACCAACGAACCGGAAATAAAGTGGATTGGGTAAAACTGACCAACGTAAAATCATATCTGGCGGCTACCGACCTTACCATTGATAGTTCGCATCTTGGAGAACTGGTTTTTGACGTTTCTTATGGGGGAAATTTTTATGCCATTGTCGATCCACAAACTAATTTTTCGGGAATACAGGATTTTTCAGCCAGCAAGCTGATTCAATTTAGCCAGGAAATCCGCGATAAGATAAATTTGAGGTACCCTGATAGATTCATCCATCCCGAAAATGATACCATTCGCGGTGTAAGCCATGTCTTATGGGCGGGAGAAACCATTTCTCCTCAAGCAACGGCTCGTAATGCCGTTTTTTATGGGAATAAGGCGATTGACCGTTCCCCATGCGGTACGGGCACTTCGGCTAGAATGGCACAGTGGTATGCCAAGGGAAAATTAAAGATCGGAGAAGATTTTGTACACGAAAGCTTTATTGGTTCACAATTTATTGGTAGGGTGGAGGAGGAGACTAAACTTAAGGGAAATCAAGCCATTTATCCCAGTATACAAGGGTGGGCGAAGGTTTATGGCCATAACACTATTACGATAGACGACGATGACCCTTACGCACACGGATTTCAGGTTATTTAAAGAAACGAAGAGACATTGAGTAAAAAAATCATCATCATCGGAGGTGGAATAGTGGGTTTAAGTTCTGCCTACTATCTTCAGAAAGAAGGGCATCAGGTTATCGTTATCGATAAATCGGATATTACTTCGGGTGCTTCCTTTGTAAATGCCGGATATATCTCACCAAGCCATATTATTCCAATGGCCTCGCCTGGTATGATTGCCCAAGGCATCAAAATGATGTTCAATTCCGCTAGTCCCTTTTACATGAAACCCCGTTGGGATACGGATTTTTTCAAGTGGGCTTGGTATTTTCATAAATCCTCGACGAAAGAAAAGGTAGAGAAGGCCATTCCTGTAATTAAGGATATCAATATTTTTAGTAGGGAACTGTTTACCGATATAAGGAATTCTGGTGATTTGGGGGACTTTCAACTAGAACGAAAAGGACTACTGATGCTCTATAAAACCGATGCTTCCTATGAGCACGAAATGGAGGTGGCACGAAAAGCCAGTTTTTTAGGTTTGGAAGTATCCGAACTTGACCAAAAACAATTAAAAATCATGGAGCCTAATGTCAAAATCGACGCGAAGGGTGCAATCCATTATGAATGCGATGCTCATACTACGCCTACCGAATTTATGCCGAAAATGGTAAACTTTCTAAAAGGAAAAGGCGTTGAGATAAAAACCAATGAAGAGGTGCTGGATATTTCGACCAATGGAATGAGTATTACGGATATCAAAACTACGAAGGGAATCCTTTCTGGCGACGAGATAATTTTGGCGGCAGGTTCGTGGAGCGGAAACCTTTCTAAGAAGTTGGGTATAAAACTACCGTTAGAGGCAGGAAAGGGTTATCGAATAAATGTAGAGCGGGAGACAGGTATTTCAATACCTGCCATACTTATGGAAGCAAAAATGGCGGTGACACCTATGAATGGTTTTACCCGTTTCGCGGGTACGATGGAATTTTCAGGAATTAACGATACTATTAGAAAAGAAAGGGTAGAGGCCATCGCAGTGGGGGCAAAAAGTTTTTACCCAGAATTGGAAATAGAAAGTCAAGAAATGGAGCATGCAAAAACCGGACTCAGGCCTGTATCTCCTGATGGTCTTCCGTATATTGGAAAATCTTCGAAATTCAAAAATTTAACGTTTGCCACCGGCCACGCCATGATGGGTTGGAGCTTGGGCCCTGCTACAGGTAAATTGGTTTCTGAAATTATTGATGACAACAAAACAGCAATGGATATTTCTGCATTTTCGCCCAATCGAAAGTTTTAAGAAGAGTGGATTAAATCCCAAAGGTTGCCGTAAAGGTCTTTAAAAACAGCTAATATTCCATAAGCTTCCTTTTTTGGTTGTCTCGTAAATTCCACTCCTTTAGTGTTATTGTCTTATAGCCCCTATAAAAATCATCCGTATTCAAAAACAAAAACACACGACCACCAGTCTGATTTCTTATAGCATTTCTTTGATTTTTATTTACGGCCTTGGCCAGCAGCAATGAAAATCCGTTGGAGTTTTTGGGCCAAACGGTTACCCATCGTTTGTTTTTATCTAATCGGGTATCTTCGACGAGCTCAAAATTTAGTTTTTGGGTGTAGAATTGTATAGCTTCATTATACTCTTCTACGACTGGGGTAACCAGAGCAATGGAACTTTTCATATAAACTCTTTGAAATGTGCTGTTTTAATGATGTTCCATTCTTCCTTTAAAATACCATAGCAACAGGTATTTCGCTTAAAACCATCTAGCAAGTAAACATTTTTTAGCAAGATGCCTTCTAAGGTTGCGCCCAATTTCTCCACCGCTTTTCGAGATTGTATGTTTCGCTCATCGATACGGAATTCGACTTTTTCGAATCCCATTTTAGTGAATGCATGCCTTAGCATCAAAAATTTCATATTGTTATTTAATCCGCTTCCGTGAAATTCCTTGCCGATCCAGGTGGCGCCGATATGTAGTACTTTGTTTTTCCAATCGATGTTCATGTAACGTGTAGAACCAGCGTAATTTTTCTTGGTCTTGTCATAGATGATGAAAGGTATACTGCTTTTTTGCTGCTGTTGTTCCAATGCGATTTCAACATAGTTCTTCAGAGACTTAGGAGTTTCGATATCGGATGGTGAAAATTGCACCAACTTTTTTTGGGAAGCTACTGTTATTAGATGTTGGTGATTTTCTAAAGTAAGAGGCGAGAGTTTTACAATGTCGTTCTCTAATGTGAATGTCGGAATCATTTTACCAAATCGTTTATCAGCTCTTTTTTAACTTCGTGTCCACCTTCAAAAATGATTTGGTTCGCTAAACCTCCGAACAACTTTTCAATTTTTATAGTTTCTGTTTTTTGTCGTTCTTCGGTGAGGTATTCATCTTTATCGCCAACCATTATTGTTACTTTAGTTCTATTTTTTAGTAAGAATTCAAAATCAACTTGTTCCAGTTCGTTGGGAATTCCCCCAGCGTACAAAACCAAATGATTGCATTTTAACTTCCTTTTTGCGACCCACCGTGTCGCAATAGAAACTCCTTGTGAAAACCCGAAAACGATTAAGTTACATTTATCTGGAATGTTCTCTTTATCGAACACCGCATCTAAATAGTCAATAATATTTTGAGTTTCGCGGACGGTTTCCTCTTTGGTCAGCCAACTAGCGCCCACATGTCGATATTCGTTGTTTAAATAGTATTTCGAAGGTGCCTGTGGCGCTATGACGTAATTTTCAGCCCAAGGCAATGCGTCAAAATATTTCAGAAAATAGCGACTGAGATAACCGATGCCATGTAAAACTATCCAGACGTTTTTAGTTTTGTCTGTTAACGGGTTCAGTGTCGAATAGGAGTTTGTAGTGGTGTAAACGACAGTTTTTTTCGAATTATCCATAACATGAGAATCTGTTTAAGGGTATTGGTACTAATTGGTGGGGTAATGCTTAATTTTGTCAAAAATAGGTGATATGGACGATTACAAGGAAAAAATACTGAAAGTTTGCAACAAGTCATCTAAGAATACAATGATGGAGACTTTGGATATTGAATACATAGATGTTGGTACAGATTTTCTAGTGGCAAAAATGCCTGTAAATTCAAAAGTGCATCAGCCCGATGGCGTTCTGCATGGTGGCGCTATGGTCACTTTGGCGGAAAGTGTGGGCAGTATGGCTTCCTATATTTTTCTTGATGCACAAAAATTTGCTATCAGGGGCATTGAGATATCTGCCAATCATGTAAGGAGCGTTCGAGATGGCGAAGTTTTTGCCAAAGCCATCATGCTGCATAAAGGTCGTACTACCCAAGTATGGGATATACGAATTACGAATGCTGAAGACCAACTTGTTTCCATTTGTAAATTGACCACCATCGCTTTGCCCAAGTAGATATGACGCAGTTAGATTTCTTTGAAAAAATCGATACCCAATTGGCTAAGGAACTTCCTTTTGTAGTTTACAAAAAACCGAAGAGTCATAAAGTTCAAGTCATTTTTCAGAAAAGTGACTGTTTACATTTTTTAGATAATTACGAGGAGGTAGGTTTTGTTTTTGCCCCTTTCCAATCTGAAAATTCTTCGATTCTACTGAAAATGGATGAAGCATTCGAGCTTTCCGATTTTCAGCCTGAAAGTTTCGAGAAGAACATGACAAATTCATTCGAAGAAGGGCAAGAAGAAAGGAACTTCCATTTAAATCTTGTAAGAAAGGGCATAGCTGGAATCGAAGCGGGAAACTTTGATAAAGTTGTGCTTTCTCGTTGCATAAAAGTATCTTGTCACGAATCTCCTTTTGCTTTATTTCAAAAACTTTTGTCCACGTATAGTAATGCCTTTTGCTATCTATGGTATCACCCAAAAGTTGGTCTTTGGCTGGGGGCCACTCCTGAGATATTATTAATGGTTCGAAATCAACAGTTGACCACGATGTCATTGGCAGGTACTCAACCCTATGTGGGAGTAGATGATCCGGTCTGGGGAAATAAGGAGATTGAAGAGCAAGAACTGGTGACGGACTATATTACCGATGCCCTTAATAACAAAATTAATAGCTTGAGTCGAACAAGTGTAGAAACGGTTCGGGCTGGTAACTTGATGCATTTGCGAACTAAGATATCTGGAAGTATTAAAAAAGATGGTTTAGTAGCTATCATTAAATCTTTGCACCCAACCCCGGCAGTATGTGGCCTGCCTAAAGATATTACTCAAGAATTTATTCTAAAAAGTGAAAATTATAACCGAGAGTTTTATACCGGTTATTTAGGAGAGCTAAATTTCAAGTCTGAACGACAACGGAATTCGAGAAGCGCGAATCAGGAAAACCAAGTTTACAAGTCTATCTCAAATACGACCACCCTGTTTGTAAACCTTCGCTGTATGCAATTAAAAAATGGAGCGGCCCATATTTATGTAGGCGGTGGAATTACCAAAGACTCCGATCCTGAAATGGAATGGGAAGAGACCGTTTCAAAAAGTAAAACGATGTTGCGTATTTTGTATGTATTAGGATTGGGTTAACTAATGTCAGCGTTGTATTTTTGTAATTCATGAGACACTCCAGCATACCCTCGGCCCAATTGGTTGTACAGCACTGTAAGGCCAAGAAAGTCAAAAATATTGTTATTTCACCGGGTTCTAGAAATGCCCCACTTACCATTGATTTTACAGAAGATCCTTTTTTTTCTTGTTTTAGTATTGTAGATGAGCGCAGCGCGGCTTTTTTTGCACTGGGTATCGCCCAACAATTGCGAGAGCCCGTTGCCGTTGTCTGTACCTCAGGAAGTGCCTTATTGAATTATTACCCAGCCATTGCAGAAGCCTTTTATAGCGGTATTCCGTTGGTGGTGATTTCGGCAGATCGGCCAATTTATAAAGTTGATGTCGGTGATGGTCAGACTATACGGCAAGATGATGTTTTTCATAGGCATATAGGGTACTCAGCCAATCTGAAACAAGATGTAATACATGCGTTTGAAGAAGTGAAAAAGTATGTTCCGGAATGGCTAACAAACGAAACTCTCGAATCGGTTCAAATACAAATAAAAAAACATAACGATGCAGAATTGAACAAAGCTTTAAATATTGCTGTCAAAGTTAAGTTGCCTGTTCATATTAATATTCCTTTTGAAGAGCCACTTTACGGCACGATTACGAAACCGTCTACATCCGCATTTATAACAGCTTCCGAAAAAAGTAATGATTTCGAAATAGTGGGTTTTGAGAATTTTGTAAATATCTGGAATGCTTCCTCTCGAAAAATGGTATTGGTAGGCGTCAACCCACCAAATACGGTTGAGCAGCATTTTTTAGATAAACTAGCGACAGACCCTTCGGTAATCGTCCTTACCGAAACGACTTCGAATCTGCATCATCCGAATTTTTTCCCGAGTATTGACAGTATTGTGGCGCCAATAGAGAAATCTAACCCCCGTGAGACACTTTTTGAAAAGTTACGACCGCAAGTTCTTTTGACCTTTGGCGGACTTATTGTATCGAAAAAAGTCAAGGCGTTTCTCCGGGAATTCAAACCAAAACACCACTGGCACATTGATGAGCTGAAGGCCTATGATACTTTTTTTGCATTGTCACATCATTTTAAAATGGATGCCAATCATTTCTTTCAAGAATTTATTCCTACTGTGAAAAATGTGGACAGTGTTTACTTTCAATATTGGAACGATATAAAAAGGGGTTACGAGGTGAACAGAAAAAAGTATCTTCAACAAATTCCGTTTTCAGACATGTTAGCTTTTAAGCATCTTGCGAAAACAATACCGAATGGTTATCAAGTGCAATTGGCCAATAGCTCTACCGTGCGCTATGCTCAATTATTCGATATGGACGAATCACTTCGAATATTCTGTAATCGAGGTACTAGTGGAATAGACGGTAGTACTTCTACGGCGGTGGGTGCTTCGGTCTTGAGTGAAGAAGCGACGGTATTGATTACAGGCGACCTTAGTTTTTTCTATGATAGTAACGGGCTTTGGAACGATCACATTCGACCCGATTTCAGGATTATCTTGATCAATAATAAGGGAGGTGGAATTTTCAGAATTTTACCTGGACAAGAGGATACCGAAAATTTTGAAAGGTTTTTTGAGACCAGTCATCAAATGAATGCTGAACAATTAAGTAAACAATATGGCTTAGATTACCAATTAGTTAGCGATGAAGAATATCTTAAGAACAGTCTCGAAACTTTCTATAAGCAATCAACATCTCCAAAAATACTTGAAATCGCTACACCGAGATTAATAAACAGCAAAATTTTGCTTGGTTATTTTGATTTTATATCTTCCCCTTAATTATTAACCGTTAACTATTAAAACACTAACTATTATGAGTAAAAGAGATGATTTAATTGCCAAGTACGCATCTGACGTTAAAGAAAAATTTGGAGAAAGTCCTGATATGGATTTATTGACAAAGGTGGCGGTAGGCCTTGGCCCGGCGATTTACAATTTAGATGCATCAAAGGTATCCGGTTCAGATGAAAAAGAACTTGAAACCGTGAAGAACAACTATCTAGTAAAAAAATTAGGTATGAAAGACGAGCCACAACTTATGGATGCCGTCAAGAGCGTTGTCGAAAAATACGGTTCTGCCAACAAGAACAAGCACAGAGCTGTAGTATACTATATGTTGTGCAAACATTTTAAGAAAGCATCCGTTTACAAGTAAGATTTTAAAATGATTGAAGACCGTCCGCCAAAAAGCGGGCGGTTTTTTTATACGCAAATATTAAGGCTTACTTTTGCATTATGATAGAACTGGGAAATTACAACGAACTCGAAGTGCTAAGAGATACGAGTGTAGGCTTATTCTTGGGAAGTAAGACGGGCACTGAAATTCTATTGCCGAACAAGTACGTTCCAAAAGCTATAGAAATCGGTGACCAATTGGTGGTGTTCTGTTATTTAGACCATGAGGAAAGACCTATTGCCACCACCTTGAAACCTACTGTAATTAGAAATAAATTTGGATTTTTACAAGTAGCCGAGGTGAACAAAATAGGCGCTTTTATGGACTGGGGCCTTGAAAAGCATCTTTTGGTTCCTTTTAGCGAACAACGCGATAAAATGAAAGAGGGGCAATGGTACGTGGTACATTGTTATATGGATGATATTTCTTTCCGTTTGGTCGCTTCGAACAAAATCGACAAGTTCTTGAATAATGAAAACCTTAAGGTAAGGGAAAGAGAAGAAGTAGATTTACTATTTACAAGATTGACCGACTTGGGTTGGGAAGCGATTATCAACGATGTTCATAAGGGGTTGGTGTATTCCAATGAGATTTTTAAAAGAGTCGCAGTCGGCGACCGTACAAAAGGATATGTTAAGAATATAAGACCTGATAATAAACTAGATATTTCCCTTCAAGCAATTGGTGAAAAAGTTCTAGAACCAGCTGCCAATGCTATTTATGAGAGGCTTAAGTCGCACGGTGGCTTTCTTCCACTTCATGATAAATCAGACCCTTTACAGATTAAACAAGAACTTCAGATGAGCAAAAAAACTTTTAAAAAAGGTATAGGAACGTTATACAAAGCCCGTAAGATTGAAATCAAAGAAGATGGTATTCATGCCCTTTAATTTCTAATAAACTATCTCCGTTTATCGGTAATTACATGAAAATCAAGAGGCTACTATTATTTAACAACATATATCCCTGCATAGACCACATAAAAGGCCATTTTTGCAACATTCCGAAGGTGTATTTCATCGATCTTTCAGTATTTTGGTTAACTTTAACATGAAACCCCGTAAAACTGAGTAATATATGCCATTTATTGAAGAAAGCGATCTTTTAGAATTGCACAAAGATATAGATAAGGCGCAGATTATTAATGAACGTCTTCTCGACCAAATAAAATTCAAGAATAAAGAGATTCGGAAGAATAAATTACAACGTAATATACTTGGAGGTATAACAGGACTCTTCTTGATAGGTGCCGTGATAGTTTTTTCATTTACTGCGGGCCGAAGTGTTTCCAACAACTTTGAAAGCCCCAGTAATCTATTGGTTTCCATAGATAGTTTAGACGCCATTAAATCAAGAATAAATAACTTAAAACAACAAAATGAAGAGCTGAGTTTAGTGAGGGAGTTTTATCTTGCGAAAGAGTTTTTAGAAAAAGAAAAGATATATTCCGTTCAAGTGAAATCTTTTGTAGACAATAATATGACCCTTGCCTCTGAGGCCCTGACCAACACAATGTTCGTAAAAACGAATCCTTTCTATTCGTATTCATTAGGTAATTTTGAAACTTTAGAAGAAGCCCAGAACTTTAGAAAACAACTGGTCGACATTGGCTTTTCAGATGCGTTTGTGGCATCTTATAAAGAAGGAAAACGAATTCAGATAGAAGATCCCAATTAATTTGACGAAAATCAATTCCTGGTTAAATGCGGCCAGGCTAAGAACACTTCCGCTTTCTGTATCCGGGGTACTGGTAGGCACGGCACTTGCTAATTATTATGGTAAAAGTGATATTTCAATATTTATGCTTGCAATGTTTACTACAATAGGTTTTCAAATTACCTCAAACTTTGCCAATGATTATGGTGATGGGGTTAGGGGTACCGACAACGAAGATAGAATTGGCCCGAAGCGGGCATTGCAAAGCGGTATTCTTACCAGAAAACATTTAAAACATGGTATCATTATTTCAATAGGAATTAATGTTATACTGGTAATTGCTTTGGTGTATTTCGCATTTGGAATTGAAAATATATTTTATCCGATTTTGTTTTTGATACTAGGGGCTGCCAGTATTTGGGCGGCCATTACCTATACCGTTGGCAAATCGGCCTATGGTTATAGGGGTCTTGGAGATGTTTTTGTATTTCTTTTTTTCGGACTGTTGGCCGTAATGGGTTCTATGTTTCTATACACAAAATTTTTAACCATTATGGCCGTATTCCCAGCAATTGCCATTGGCCTGCTTAGTGTGGGGGTACTAAATCTAAACAATCTACGGGACCATGACTCTGACAAGAAAGCACGAAAGAACACCTTCGTAGTAATTATAGGTTTCGCCATGGGAAAAATTTATCATTATGTGCTGTTGCTTTTAGCATTTTTGAGTATTCTCGTATTTACTGTCTTAAGCTTCAGAGGATGGCTGACGATGTTGCCGCTATTGGCATTTACACCTATTTTCTTTCATTTAAAAAGAATATATCATACAAATAAACCAGATTTAATCGACCCTGAGCTAAAGAAACTTGCCTTAAGTACGTTTCTTTTGGCCTTACTGATTTACATCAGTTGTAATATTTTTTTGTAATTTTAAAAATAAACCTACTAAATGGCACCCAACTTAGAACAACCAATCAGAATTCTTATTGTAGAAGACAACGTTATTATTGCCGATGATATGCAATCAATGCTCGAAGAGATCGGGTACGAAATCGTTGACAATGTCATTGTCTATGAACAAGCCGTAGAAGTGTTGAAAAACCAACACGTAGACCTTGTTCTGATTGATATTATTTTGGCATCTGACAAAACCGGTATCGACTTGGGCAAGCATATTCGAGAGAATTATGATATGCCCTTCATATTTGTCACTTCGAACTCTGATAGGGCAACAGTTGAAAATGCAAAAACCGTAAAACCTAACGGCTATTTGGTAAAGCCTTTTGAGCAACAAGATTTATATACATCTATTGAAATTGCACTTTCGAATTTTACCCGTTCTGATAAATCAGCCGGTATAACAGAAAGTAACGATGATGTCCCTATGTCTAATAAAGTCTTAAAAGACTCTATTTTTGTAAAAAAACAGCACCTTTATTACCGAATACAATTCAGTGATATTCGATTCATCAAGGCCGACAATGTATATTTAGAGGTGAATACCGTAGATAAAAAGTTTTTGGTACGTTCTCCTCTCAAAGACTATTTAGAAAAATTACCAAAAAATAAGTTCTATAGGGCCCATAAATCGTACATCGTAAATGTCGATCATATCGACGCCATTAATTCCAAGGACATTATGATTAAAGATACCTTAATACCTATTTCAAAGGATTTTAAGGAATTTATCATTTCAGCTATGAACTCATAAACTGAAATATATGCAATAGAAAAGGGGGGGGCAAATGCATCCCCTTTTCTATTGCATATATCAGAATTAACATACTTTACTACAAGTTTAGCGTGATTCACAACAATATTTTCGTATTTGCCCTTTATTAAGGTAGTTTAGGCGAGTAATATTGATAAGGGTATTACAACAAAAATGTCAATAATTTTTCATTTTCATATAGTGTTCTCATAAAAGAGCCTTTTCGTAAAAGATAGGGCTCTTTTTAGTTTGTAATTTGACCGCCGAAAAAAGGAATGAGATCATTTTCAAAAATTGGCACGGTTAAACGTTCCACAAGAGTTTTAACAACATAAAACCGCAATTACACAACAATATTCGCTCAAGGTAGTTTTACATGTTATATTTTTGAATTACACTGAGTTATGCTTGCAGGGAGACGGTTGGGCCGTTTTAGAAAAACTGTGGTACGCGCCTTGTAGCTCCCTTCCATTTGAAAATCTTAGGATGGTCGATAAGGGATAGGCAAACAACGAAAAAAGAACCTAATGAGAACTCTAAATATTGCGAAACAACTTTATAGTTTTCTTATTATTTAAGCCAAACAAGTACATGGACTCTAGCAAAAGTTTAGTAAGATATTGATTTTTAATATACTTTTGGATTTAGTTCCTTTCCCCGACATGAAAAAATTTAGCAAGAACGCTTTATTACTTTTAATAGGTTTTTTAATTACGACTTCTGCAATCGCGCAAGAAGAGGAAGCCGATGATCAGAGTCTGTTTAGCAAATTTCAAGATTTGGAATCTGCCGATGATCAGCTTAATTTCTTTTTTAACGCTACCGACCTTTATCGCGAAACATCCACTTACGATTGGCTTGATCTGATAAAAATAAAATATCTTAATCCAGCTATAAAAAATGAGGATGCCTCAAAAGTAGAAAAGTACAAACTCATTCAATCGAGAATTTATTATGATCTAGGTGATTACGACAAAAGCCTTGCGATATCAAAAGAACTCTATTCTAACATTGAAAATCTAGAAATATACATAACATCAAAATTGTTGGACCTCATGGACGACAATTACGGTCAATTGACCATGTACCCAGAACAGATAGATATTCGTAAGGAAAAAAGGGAGTTAGGTATCACCAATAATGTTGCTTTTTATGATATTTACGCCAACTTGGGTATGTACCGAAAAGCTTGGCAAGATTATATAGATAATGTAAAAAAGACAATCGAAGACGATGACTATCAGGCACAGGCCGTCTACTATAATAATTTAGGAAACTATCTGCGTATGGACGGTTCGGTGGCTACCGCGTTAAGCAACTGCAAAAAGGCTAGATCATTCGCAGAGGTATATTTAGCAGATGTGACCAGAAAAAAATTGGATGAGGACATTTGGGAAGCCAAATTACTTATAGGTGTTATCCAAGGTAATATTGGCAAATGTCATGTACAACTCAAACAATATGAAGAGGCTATAAGCCATTTGGAAGAATCCATAAAGACGATTAAAGAAATTGATAGGGGAGTATACGCCTCTGAAATCACTGAAAATAGCTTAGCGATTTCTGAATGTTATTTGCAATTGGAAAACTACGCGAAGGCGACCGATTATCTAAGTGACAATCTACAGACAAAATCCACCGAAAACATTCTTCGCAAAAACAGGTTATTGGCGTTATACTATGATAAAACGGCTGATTTTAAAAATGCGGTATTCTATTTAAAACGAAATATTAATGTTCGAGATTCAGTAGACAAAAAAGACTCCGAGTTGCGTAAACAGCAATTGGCAGCGGTAATGGGGCAAAACTTAGATTATTCGAACGACATGTTAGCCGAACAGCGAGAGGCGCTGGAAGCGTCAAAACGTGATATGTTAGCAGCGGATAAGAGAAACAGTCTTGTTCTGATTTCTTTGTTGTTTACACTTTTAGGTTTTGCAGGTCTGGTTTACGCATATCTGAAAAGTATAAAGAACCAAAGACTTATCGCCGAGCAGAAGTATATTATCGAAAACTCGCTGGTTGAAAAAGATTCCCTACTCAAGGAAATTCATCATAGGGTAAAAAACAATCTGCAAATGGTATCTAGCTTATTGAGCCTTCAAACTAAAAATACGAGAAGCAAAGCTGCAATAGAGGCCTTGGAAGAAGGTAAGAGTAGGGTAAAGGCAATGGCGCTCATACATCAGAAACTATATCAGAACGAAGATCTTTCCGTAATCGAAATGCAGAGCTACATCGAGAGCTTGATTAATAGTGTGCAATCGGTCTACAAAAAAGGCGGTCATAACATCAATATAACAATCGATGCCGAAGGTGTAGAATTGGATATTGATAGGGCCATACCCTTTGGACTAATACTCAACGAACTGGTTTCTAATTCTTTTAAGTATGCCTTTCCGGACGATGATGAAAACGGCAAAATATATATCCATATTAGAAAAATCGATGAAAAAGATGGTTATTTCGAGTACTCCGATAATGGTATTGGTCTACCTGAAGACACCGAAGAACGTGCGAGTTCATCAATGGGCATTAGGCTTATGAATCGTTTGGCCAATCAATTGCAGACCACATTGAATATTGATAAGAATGCGAATGATGGCGTTCGATATTGGTTCAATTTTAAATAAATACCCTTCAAATTAATAAAATGAGTTGCTTAAATTTGAAGTGAACCGTAAACTTCAAAAAATGCAAATTCAATTTTTAGGCCACGCATCTTTCTATATTGAAACCAATAAGGCCAAACTACTTATAGACCCTTTCATTTCGGGTAATGAAAAAGCCACTGGTATAATCGATTTAGCCGCTTTGAAACCAGATTATATATTGGTGACCCATGCACACCAAGACCATACTTTAGATGTTGAAGAAATCGCAAAAAGGTCTGGGGCGACTATTATTAGCAACTACGAAATCACCAATCATTTTGGGGCAAAAGAACTAAAAGTACACCCTATGAATCACGGTGGCAACTGGAAATTCAATTTTGGAAACGTAAAATATGTGAACGCCATCCATACCTCTTCTTTTTCCGACGGATCTTATGGCGGCCAACCAGGTGGGTTCGTTATTTCTGCCGATGACAAGAATATTTACATTGCAGGCGATACGGCTTTAACAATGGATATGAAATTAATACCTATGAGTACTAAGCTCGATTTAGCTATTTTACCGATCGGCGATAATTTTACCATGGGAATCGACGACGCTATTATCGCTTCCGATTTTGTAGAATGCGACAACGTACTAGGTTGTCATTATGATACTTTCGGTTATATCGAGATTGACCATATTGAAGCAGTTGGTAAATTTGAAAAGGAAAGTAAGACATTGCATCTGCTGGCTATCGGGGAGTCTCTTACTATGTGACCTCACTCTTGAGCACCACACGGTGTAGCAACTTTGGAAATAGTCGTTTTAGGTATATCGCAAAGGTTTCCTTTCCACCGAGGTAGACTTCGAAATTTCTTTTTTCTATGGCACGTATTATTTTATGGGAGAGAATTTTAGTGCTCATGCCGTTCGCGGTTGCACTATCTTCTTGATTTTGCGAAGTTCCATCACCTGTGAGGGCATTCTTGGCAATGTTTGTCTGAACAAAGCCTGGACAGATTAACGTAACTGCGACGCCATCTTTTTCATGTTCCATTCGTAATACATCGAAAAAGCCATGTAGCGCATGTTTGGCACCACAATATCCGGAACGCAATGGGGAACCGAATTTCCCCATAAGACTGGTAACGGTTACAAAGTGGCCGTTCTGTTGCATTATAAAATGAGGAAGTAGGGCTTTTGTCAAGGCTACGGTACCTAAATAATTGACATCCATTAATTTCTTGTAGACTTCAAAATCGGTATCCACAATATAAGAGCGTTGGCTGATTCCCGCGTTATTGATCAAGATTTCTATGGTCCCGAAGCTAGCAATTGCTTCTTTTACTTTTACGGCCATGGCTCCATAATTTTCAAGGTCTAAAGGGATTACCTTTACAAAATCGGAATTATGACATTTGTTCTTGACCTCTTGCAAAGCTGCTTCGTTTCGAGATGAAATAATCAACTTGCAACGCATATTGTTAAGTTCGTAAGTCAATGCCTCCCCAATTCCAGAAGAAGCTCCTGTAATCCATATCGTTTTTTTAGCGATGCTTTCCATTTCGATGATTTATGCCCAAAATATAGCTAAATTTGGTTTCATTGTATGCAGGCCAACTATAAAAAATACGTTTTAGACTTCAAACACCCCAGCGGTACGTCTCGTGGAGTGCTTACCCAAAAAGATACTTGGTTCTTGATTTTACAGAAAAATGGGAGATATGGTATCGGGGAATGTGGACTTCTAAAAGGATTAAGCTTTGATAACATTTTCGAATATGAGGCAAAACTAAAATGGACCTGCGACAATATTCAACTGGGTAAAAACACACTTTGGGATGCACTTCAGGAATTTCCTAGTATACAATTCGGTGTTGAACAGGCCTTTTTATCGTTAGAAGCTGAAAAACCTTTCGAACTTTTCTCATCCGATTTTGTCGAAAAAGAAAGTCCAATACTCATCAACGGATTGATTTGGATGGGTGACGAAGGTTTTATGCATGAACAGATAGCCCAAAAGTTAGCCGAGGGCTTCGGTTGTATTAAAATGAAGATTGGTGCAATAGACTTTGATTCCGAAATATCTTTGTTGGAATCCATCAGAAAGAAATATGACAAATTCGAAATTGAACTTCGAGTAGATGCAAACGGAGCTTTTGATCCTAAGAGAGCTTTAGATAAACTACGTACTTTATCCCAATACGATTTGCATTCCATTGAACAGCCTATTGAACGGGGCAATACCCTAGAAATGAAAAGGCTATGTAAAAATACGCCTCTACCTATCGCTTTGGATGAAGAATTGATAGGCATTTTCGATGTAACGAAAAAGAGAGAATTGCTACTAACCATTCGACCTCAGCACATTATTATCAAGCCAAGTCTGGTAGGTGGTTACAAAGGCAGTACTGAATGGATAGAATTGGCCAAGCAACTAAATATCGGTTGGTGGGTAACAAGTGCTCTTGAAAGCAATATCGGCCTCAACGCCATTGCACAGTGGACGTACACCTTAGAAAACAGCATGCCCCAGGGGCTGGGAACAGGTGAGCTTTACGCGAATAATTTTGAAAGCCCACTCACTGTATCAAACGGACAACTGTTTTGTAGGAAAGATAAAAACTGGAAAACTGACTTAATACAAGAATTATGTACATAGAGCAAGGTTATAAAGGAGATATAGGGCTTTGGAAATATTGGATTATTCCCTTGGGCTTCATTGGCTTAATGATTTTTAATTATATATCGACTTTGATGTCCCCTATACCAATAGAGGAAATGATGCAGGGCTTGATCGAACAATTAGGTTTGAACATCGTACTGATTATTCTTCTTGCGCCTTTGGCCGTTGGTCTATTCATGGTATTAGGTTGGACTAAATTAGTTCATTCGCAATCGATAACCTCACTCACTACCGCCAGACCGAAAATCGACTGGAAACGTATTTTCTTCGCATTTTTTTTATGGGGTTTCGTAACCGTAGTCATGACACTGGTGTTGATATATTCATCCCCAGAAGATTTTGTGTTCAATTTTAAACTACAGCCTTTTTTGATATTAGTGTTAATTGGTATTATTTTAATACCGCTTCAAACGAGTTTTGAAGAGTATCTTTTTCGGGGCTATATGATGCAGGGCATAGGTCTCATGGCAAAAAATCGTTGGTTGCCTTTGGTGATAACCTCAGTGCTTTTTGGGGTCATGCATTTGGGTAATCCAGAAGTAGGCAAGTTAGGGTACGGCGTTATGGTCTATTATATTGGCACCGGATTTTTTCTGGGAGTTATTACACTCATGGACGACGGTTTGGAGTTGGCCTTGGGCTTTCATGCCGCGAACAACTTAATCATCGCTCTTTTGGTAACAACCGACTGGGCCTCATTTCAAACTAATTCCATTTACAGGGATATTTCTGAGCCTACCATGGACTGGTGGGATATATTGATTCCTGTAGTCGTCATATTCCCCATTCTTCTTCTCATATTCGCTAAAAAGTATCGATGGACGAACTGGAAGGAACGCCTAACCGGAAAAGTAATTGAACAAGAAGCCTTTTTGGCACAACAAACCGATTCAATTGACGTACAAGAGCATTCATAGAGACTTTCGCCTAAACGGAATTCATTATTCCCGAGAAGAATTGAAGGAAGTGGCCTATAGGCTTGCAAAGGAAGGTGAAACTTTCGAAAAATCGATTGGTGATTTTTTATTAGATTGGCTTAGTCAAAACCTCACCGTTCAGGTGCAAACTTCCGGTTCAACAGGGAAGCCGAAAAAAATTGAACTTCAAAAGCGCCATATGGTGAATTCTGCCGAGGCTACTGGAGCGTTTTTCGGGTTGGCAACTAGTAGTTCCGCTTTACTTTGCCTGCCAACTGACTTCATAGCTGGAAAAATGATGTTGGTCAGGGCCATGGTTCTGGGCCTAGAACTAGATTATATATCACCTTCTTTGAATCCTTTGCAAGACAATATCAAGCCTTACGATTTTTCTGCTATGGTGCCTTTGCAAGTCGAAAATTCTTTAAAAGAATTGGACCTGATAAAAACATTAATTGTTGGCGGTGCCCCGGTCTCAAATACTTTAAAGGAAATATTCAATGAAAGAGTAAAGAATACCGACATTTACGAAACCTACGGTATGACGGAAACCATCACGCATATTGCCGCAAAAAAAATTCACCCCCTCGAATCCGAAAAGCAAAATTTCATGACGCTACCCAAGGTAAAAATATCCGTTGATGATAAGAATTGTTTGGTCATTGATGCACCAAAAATTAGTGAGGACCCAATTACCACCAACGATGTAGTCAATCTTATTTCAGATAACGAATTCGGTTGGTTGGGCCGATTGGATAATGTCATAAATTCCGGAGGGGTCAAGCTATTTCCGGAGCAGATTGAGACAAAGTTCACTTCCCTAATAAAATCGCGTTTCTTTGTTGCTGGACTTCCCGATGAAATATTAGGGCAAAAATTGGTTTTGATTGTGGAAAGTGAAACAATCATTGATGATCTACCAAAAAAAATAGCTGAACTTCCATCTTTGGGGAACTACGAAACCCCTAAAGCTATCTATTCTCTTCCGGCTTTTCTCGAGACGGAAACAGGTAAAATCCGTAGAAAACAAACTTTAGGTCTTCTTAGAAGTTAGCTTCCCTCATTCAAAAGGCAAGTTCGCTCATTTTCCATTTCGGTTGACCCCAATATGCTCTAGGTTTATGGTAAATTTAAAAATCTAAGAGATGAAAAACTCAATCGTATTAATCGCTTCTATAGTAATGACTTTATCAAGTCATGCTCAAGCAATGAAAATCACTGGTAATGTTTCAGACGCTAATGGCCCACTTCCAGGGACCATTATTGTTGTCAAGGGATCGGAAAAAGGTACCAAAACAGATTTTGACGGCAATTTTTACATTTATGCTAAAAAGGGTGAAAGCCTTGTTTTTTCCTATTTGGGCTTTAGAACAAAAACCATAAAAATAAAGAGTAATGAAAAGCAACTAGTTGAAATGAGGGAAGATGCAACCATATGCTTTCCTCCTTTAGACTATAACCTTCCTTTTAAAATACACGAACTGAAAGGTTATGATGAGAATTGGCAAACAACTCAGGATATCTGTACTTCACTATCTGAAATACCAAGTGTTCAGCTAATTAGGGTCTCCTCATACAGTTGCAACCCGTTAATATTCAGAAAATTATGTTGAATTTCATGATGTTAATATGCAAAGTATTTTATATAT
>RCNB010000362.1_pt1 | contig 30981 bp, 18 predicted proteins | sample 2041321 | NCBI WGS metagenome assembly RCNB01 (sample SAMN09708232, study PRJNA481090) | Marine sediment metagenome, whole genome shotgun sequencing project. | reverse complement strand
GGATTCCTTCACACCGACCGGTTTTTTTGCGCAATTTAAAACCGAGGCGCTCCCTATCCGATTGCCAGACACCATGGATTTGCTTCTAAAAGCCGATCTCAGGATGGAGGGAAATTTGGCCAAGGCCCTCATTGAAGGGGAGCTATTCGTTCTTGAGGGCACCTACTATAAGGATGCCCAACTGAGCCTCCTCAGCGAAGTCACAACAAGGAAACGCGAGGAAACGGTTCCGCTGGAAGCGTCCCATCCTTTCTACAAAAACACCAGTCTCGACGTCTCTGTCAAGCGTCGCAACACGATTACCGTGGATAACAATCTGGCGCAACTCGCGATTAATCCAGATTTGCGTATCGTCGGCAAGCTGGCAAATCCTGTTATCCGGGGCCGTGCCACCGTGGAATCGGGAACGATTACATACCGAAACAAGACCTTTGAAGTGAAAAAGGGATATGTTGATTTTTCAAACCCCTATATAACTGAGCCGTATATAGTTATCGAGAGCGAAACCAGGATACGGCAGTGGACCATTCGGCTTGCTCTGGCCGGAACACCGGATGCACTTTCTCTTAAGCTCACTTCAGATCCCCCCGAAGAAGACGGCGACATTTTGTCCCTGCTAGTCATCGGTCGTACAACGCAGGAGCTGATTGCCGGGGAAGGCGGCGTTGGAAAAACGCCTGCCCAGATGTTGGCCGAGGCCATGGCAAAGAATCTCGGCGATGAAGTCAAGGAGATCACTGGGCTGGATGCGTTCGAGGTGAAATTGGGCACAGAAAATGGTGCGGACAACATAACGGTCTTGGTTGGAAAAGACTTATCTAAGCGGATGTCTATCAAATATGCCACCGAATCCAAGGAGGGGAGCATTGTTCAGCGGGCCATCGCAGAGTACAAATTCCTCGAGCACATCCTCTTTAGCGGATCTCAGGATTCGGAGGGCGTGTTCGGCGGTGAAGTGAAGTTCAGGCTGGAGTTTCGATAAAGTGAAGGTGGAAAATACTCCCCAAAAAACTTGGCGGCGCCGTATCTTTTGGCACATCTTCTGGCTTGTATTACTACTTTCCATGTCAGGGGACATCCTTTTGTCATACAAAGCCCAGGCAGCAGAAGGCCTCTCTCGCATCGTTTCTGCTCAGGAAACAACAATCCACAAGGTTCTGATAGAGGTCGAAGATTTTCCAGGAGAAAAAGACTACTGGGCCGATCTGGCGCGGGATCTTATTGTGGTCCGAGCAGGAGAGGTTTTTTCTGCAGAGCGGATAGAGGCATCTATCGGTGCCCTGAAGCAATCCCGCTTGTTTCGGAACATCCACTTGGAATCTCTGGCGGAAACAGGGGCGGGGCATCATACTGTCCTACTATTCCGCCTGACTCCCTTCCACCTTATCAAAGACATCAGGCTTGAAGGGGCTGTTCCTCTCTTTGAAAAAGAAGTCCTGACGGCCATGACGGTTTACGTGGGAGATACGTTTACGGAGGAAAAGCTTGCGAACCAAGAGTCAGTCATAAAAAATCTCTTTGTGCAGGCCGGTTTCCCAAATCCCAGGGTGGAACTCACCGCCATCGAGGATCCAAACGACGGACATGTTGTGGTCGATGTCGCCATTCTTAAGGGCCATTACCAAAGACTTCAAAACCTCACATTGGATGGTAACCGGGCCTTTTCAACAAACCGACTCAAATGGAAAATGACAAGTTGGCGGGTAAAGGCTCTGCCGGGCTCTTTGGGACGTTTTGTGGAATCGGACCTTAAGAAGGACATTGAAAAATTGGTCGCCTTTTACAGAAAAACCGGTTTTGCCGATGCGGCAATCCATTATGAGTTTCATAAAGACCCTAATGTTAAAGATCCGGGTGCTTTGGGGCCGTCGGTATCCGTAAAAATAGAAGAGGGGCGTAGATACCCTGTTCGCATTAGCGGCGATAAACGGTTTTGGGGCCGGACATTGGAAAAAGATGTCGTCCTTTTCACAGAAGGAAATAAAAACGGGCTGGGACTTAAAAAGAGTGTCAAGAAGATAAAGGAACGGTACAGAAAAGCCGGATACTTGGCAGCCGAGGTGACGATTTCGGAGAAGGTATCAGGGGATAGAGACGTTGAAACACGCAGGATTGATTTGGTTGTCAACGAAGGGCCCTGTTCTCGTGTTCAGTCCATTGTCCTGGTGGGCAATCAGGCATTGAGCAGTGAAGAGATTCAAAAGCAGATGCTGTCCCGACCGGCGGGAAGATTCAAGAAAGGAATCTTCGTTCCGGAAATACTTTCTGAAGATTTGTATGCCATAAAGGCCCTGTACGCGAAACATGGATATATGAACGCCAAGGTTTTGGACCAGGTGGACTGGAGTTCGGACCGGAGGCGAGTCACGATCTCAATAACAATTCATGAAGGCGTTCGTACAACGGTAGCGTCGACACGCATTGTCGGGCTGACGGTTTTACCCGAAAAGGAGGCGTACGAAAAAATTAGGCTTAAAGACCAGGGACCCTTTCGAAAACACATGATCCAAAGCGACGAAAATGCCCTGTCTGCATTGATTTCCGAAAAAGGATATCCCCACGTTTACGTAGTGGGGGAGGCCTCTTTCAGCGAAGACGGGTCCAAGGCATTTGTGACCTACACCATAAAGGAGGGGCCTTTTGTCAAGGCCGGTCAGGTTTGTTACCAAGGAAACTTCAGAACAAAAAGGAACGTTATAGACAGGGAGTTTCAGATGGTTGGAGGAGAGGCGTTTTCTCTTAAACAGATGCTTGAGGGCCAGCGCAAGATCCGCAACCTGGATCTATTTGACTCGGTCAAACTCAGGGCGATCGGCTTGAAGGAGAAAAGAGAAGAGGTCGACCTTGTAGTGGAAGTGGAAGAAAAAAAACCCTTCTTTCTTGAGATGGGTGGTGGGTACGAGTCCCAGAAAGGCTTTTTCCTGCAATCGAAAGTGGGGGATCACAATTTTATGGGAACGAACAAGGACCTCTGGTTGGGTGCCGAGACCAGTGAGGTGGGATATCGGGTGGAGTCGCGAATGGAGGAGCCGAGACTTTTTGGTTCTCGAATATCGGCTGGCGGGGGTTTCTTTTGGGAGCGTATAGAGGAATTCAATAAGGATTTTGGAACGGATACGTACGGTTCTTCCATTGGGTTTAGAAGGGCTTGGTCGAGCCACCTGGCCACCGGGCTCAGTCTCCGTTATGAAAGAAGGGAACAATTTATTCGAAACGGCATCGTTCCTCCGGAAGAGACGACGGCCTTTGAGCCACGGAGTATCCTCGTCACAACCCCGTCCATTCGCTACGATACAAGAGATTCCTTCCTGCGGCCGAAGACAGGAATCCTTTCCCAGCTTAGCGTCGATATTTCCAGGGGGCTCACAAATGAGCTGGACAATTTTCTCAAATACCGGTTCGACTTCAGGTGCTACGTGACACCCCTGTCCAGGTTGACCCTTGCCTGGGTGGCTCGTGGAGGCTACCTCGACCCTTATGGCGCAACCGACACCGTTCCGGAGGATCAACTGTTTTTTCTGGGTGGCACTTCTGACGTGCGGGGTTTTGATGAGAATCTGCTTTGTTTTGAGGCCGGGGGCGATCCGCTGGGAGGGCGCTCGCAACTGTCAGGCAGTATTGAGGCCAGAATCGATCTGGGCGGCAGTTTTGAACTCCCCCTTTTCTACGACATTGGAAGGATCGGCAAGGCGCTAGTTGACCATGATACCGCAGACGAGTTCCGCAGTTCCGTCGGCATCGGCTTGAGGTACATCACACCGATAGGCCCAGTCGGCATACTGTACGGGAGAAAACTCGATCCCGTAAACGGCGAAAGCTCGGGGCAATTCCACTTTACGATTGGCTATACTTTTTGAAAGAAAAGTAATTCTTTGGCCCCTGACGCTTGGTTCTTTTGTTAAGGAATCATGAAGAAAACCCATGGGGTAGCAATCTCCCGATGCAATAACTCTCGATCTTGAACCAATGGTTTTTTCGCATTGGAAAACGGAAATGCTGGTTGAAGTGAAACGACGTAGGAAAGCATTCTCGTTCTGCAACACCTCCCACCTCTTTCGATATCCATTTGAACACTCTGCAAATTTGAAGATCCCCAAGACTTGCGTGTGCTGCTAAGATACGAACGATGGCCAGAGTAAAGATATCATCCATTGGTGGCCAGTAGCCCTCAACCTTCGGACAAAAACTCTCATATGGATATCAAACTGATTTCGCTTCCCATGAAAAGCCAGATCCCTGCAATGAAGTTGGATTTTTGAAGGTTCCCATTCCTTTTAGGTTTCCTTCTGAAACCAGCACAAATGACCCCCTCATCCCCGGACTTGACAGTTTTCCCAATTCATCATATTGTTATCAGCTGTATAGATCGCAAAATGTACTCTTTAAAAGCTTAACAGTAACTTATAAACTAATGTACGTACCGAAAGTGTGTCCAGAAAGTGTTCCCGGAACTACATCTCACCGCAGGAGCCTCCTAGATGGTTACACGCAGGGTAGCAGTCAGGACAGACTGACAAGTCCCAAATAACCCCGCCTACATCAGCAGATGTCAAGACCGCACCGCACAGGTCTGCTTCGGTGAGGTTTGCGTCTGTAAGGATAGCACCGTTTAGAATGGCATTATTCAACTTAGCGCCGCTCAGGTCCGCGCCGCTCAGGTCCGCAGCGGTCAGGTCAGCAGCGGCCAGGTCAGCGTTGCGGAGATCTGCCTCACTCAGGTCAGCGTTGCGGAGATCTGCCTCACTCAGGTCAGCGTTGCGGAGATCCAGACCACTCAGATCGCAATTGTGCAAGTCCGCGTCTCGAACGAGCTTGTCCGGACAGTCAGCGCCCACATCGCTCTCGGCTGCTGAGCACAAAATGTCTCCGTTTTCGTCGAACCCAATCACAAAGGTCCCATCGAGACATATTTGATCAGCCAAGTACAAATGGCCCGGTTCTCCCTGGGGGCCTTGTGGCCCTTGTAGTCCCGCAGGCCCCGGAGGTCCCTCTGGCCCTTGTGGTCTCTCTGGCCCCTGAGGTCCGACAGGTCCTTGCGGACCGGCAGATCCCTGAAGGCCCTGCATATTCAAATTGAAATAGGTTTCCCACCATCTGCACTGACGGGGATATTTGACAATACGCACGCTGCCAGAAAACTTGTTGACACATCCACGAATGGCGTTTTTTTTCTTTCGTCCTGCAGCACTTTCCGTTTCGGTGACTACCGACAGCCCGAGGGCAACGCCCAGGACTATTAATAAAAATTTTCTCATGGCCTCCTCCTTTTTCTTAGTCTTTCCCCACAACTGTTTATTTGACCGAACGGCCTCTGGACATTACAACCCGAAAGCATTATCAACCGTTTCGTCCTGCAATCCGCCTGTCCCTACCCATCGACTTCAGACTTGTTGTCTTGCCCTGTGACCTCCAGCATGCCGGAGATGAACGCAATGTCTGACCGCTTCAACTCGAAATACCTGCAGGACGTTGTTCTAAACTTGCGATACCTGGCAACGCCTCCGCGTCCATGGATCTTTAAGCAAACAGCAAGCCATTTTAATCCATGAAAGGAATCTGACTTAAAAGTCCAGTTGTTAAGCTGTTTATGACAATCTCCCGAGAAACCGATTTGCGGTGAAAATTGAAATTTGTATTACGACATTGTCCTATCGGTGGCCGGCCATTTCAACACTAAGTAGATGGCAGCCAAACCCTTGCCCGTCACGACAAGCAGACCAAGCTCAATGTTTGTTCTGCAGGGCCTTTTCTTACGGTTTTTCCAAACGGGAACCGTCAGGCCTGTCAGGGCCAACATCACTTTTTATATTTTTTATTAGTCAGCCAAGACACGTCTCGCAATGACGCATTTTCCATATCACTTTTGTTACCCATCTTACCGATGTGTCACTGGATCATTTCAACATTTCTGGCATCCCCTTCTTTGAAAACTACTAACCATCCTAAATCACGAGAAATGCGCCCGGTGTTTCCCGTTGGCATGAGAGTTGATGTTCTAGGACCTGAAACGAGGAAACTGAATGTTCTGGTATTGGGAGAAAGGCAAGAGCAATGACAAGCCTCTCCCCTTGTTATCTTGATGTACCGTTATTCCGTTGATGGCCGGGACGGTTGAATGCCGGGGACACGACCCCGTCACTTACTGGTTTCAATGGAAAAGGCCAGAATGACGGTTATCACGGGTCATGTTACAAAGCCCTGAGAGGAGATGAAGCCATGTTTTTTTTGTTTCGGTACAATAAGGATGGCATACCACAAGGTCTTATAAAATTTCATGATTTGTTCGTTGAAGATACCATCGGGTATTTCGAAAAAGGCAAGATCATACGCAAGAGAATCAAGGACGCACGAAAGGCCATCAACAAAGCCATCAAAATCGCCCACAAGAAGAGAAGAAACCCCGGCGTGATGCTCGGAACGGCACAAAAGGCGCTCAAAGGTATGTACAACGAAGTGGCATACATTCGCAAAGCCCTTAAGGCCACATATGATAACATGGAAAAGACCCTCAAGCAGGTCGAAGCAGAAAGAATTGAAGAACCTCTTGCTTTGCTCGAAGAGGCCCGTGCTTGCTTTGAAAAAAAGAACGTGGAAAGAGGAATCGCACTACTCAAAGAGTCTAGAGAAAAGGCCGAGAAGAAACAGCTCCTCGAAACAAGAACAGCACTCTTCTGCGGAGTCTCCAATGGCGTCAAGGATTTGAAGCGTGAAATCGGAGCGGCCAGAAGTAGCAACCACCCTCGAGTAGTTAGACCCAATACTTCCCAAAAGGACCAACCGGAATCTGAGCCTGACCGAAGTTGTGTCGACAATGACAGAGGAGTCAAATTGCCTACCCACCTCATTTCAGAAGCCATAGCCACAATCGAGTCTGAAAGCTGGTAGTTCTGCAGACAGGTTTGGTCCAATCATGTGTCCCTTTTAAATTAACTTTATTTTCTCAACTATAAAGGATTGTTATCAAAACCGAATTGTTCCTTTCAATCGAATTCAAAGCCTCCGGATAGAGATCAATTCACTCGTTAATACCACTTGTCATTGCTTTCTCTTGTGAGTCTCCCATGTTCAGTGAATAAAAATTAAAGTCGGGCCTATTTTTTATTTACTTTTCTTGTAAATATGAATATAGACTTCAAATATGCAAGAAATAATCGACAGACATCTCACTGATACTATCAAGAGACGGTTACAAAACAATCCGGCTGTGGCAATTCTGGGGCCACGTCAGTGTGGTAAGACAACATTGGCCAGCCAAATAGTCAAAAAGTTCAAACAATCGGTCTATCTAGACCTTGAGAATCCATGCGATCTGGCAAAACTCGATGATCCTCTTGCCTTTTTCAGTTTGCACAATGATGACCTGATATGTCTCGATGAGATTCAGCGGGCCCCTGAACTTTTTGCAACTCTCCGAAGCATCATAGATGAAAGAGGAAGAAACTGTCAGTTCTTAATTCTTGGTTCTGCGGGGCGCGATTTAATCCGTCAAAGCTCGGAATCCCTCGCAGGACGTATCGCCTTTCTTGACTTAACCCCGTTTCTTATTTCAGAGGTTGAAGCCGTGCGGAAGGATGATATCAGACGGTTCTGGCTGAGAGGCGGATTTCCAAGAAGTTATCTCGCGACAAACCTCAATGTTAGTTTCGAATGGCGACAGGACTTCATCCGCACCTTTCTTGAGCGCGATATTGGGATGCTCGGATTTCGTATGCCGCCTGCCCGACTTGGCCGTTTTTGGAAAATGTGCGCCCATATTCACGGTTCGCTAATAAACGCATCAAAGCTTGCAGATTCGCTAGGAGTAAGCTCTCATACTGTCCGCTCGTACATGGATCTTCTGGAGCATACGTTCATGGTACGGGTACTCTTACCTGACGCCCCGAATTCGAAAAAGCGTCTGGTTAAATCACCCAAGATCTATATCCGCGACAGTGGAATTCTACACGCGCTACTTGATATCCGCACACATGACGACCTGCTTTCTCATCCAGTACTGGGTGCATCCTTTGAGGGATTCGCCATGGAGAACATTCTCACATCTGCAAATAATTATGAGCCATCCTTTTACCGAACAAGCGCAGGGGCAGAGATCGATCTCATTTTAAGAAGAGGGCGGCGAACACTGGTCTTTGAGTTGAAATCATCAACAGTTCCTAGAGTTTCGAAAGGCTTCTGGAATGCACTGGACGATATCTCTCCGGACGAGGCTTACGTGGTTGCACCGGTCAAAGAATCTTATCCAATGAAAGGGGGAGTGACGGTAAGCCCGCTTCAAGAAATTACATCCAGACTTCAGGAAGAATAAGCGACCAGTCGCATAAATCCTGTCTTTCTATGAGGACCACCGCCCTTTCACTGTGTATACTTGATGCAATCATTGCCTGGGACGAGAGGAACTTAAAAGCTGATATTACCAAAAGCACCTGGTCGTTGAGACGGCGCAAGTTACGCTGTTTTGTAATGAAGCAGTGGATCAAGAACTGCCACACCAGGTACAGAGGTTTGAAGGCTCTAGGTGTCAATGATATTGCCGCACGCTGTATGGCAAAGTTCCGAAAGGGGCCGTTCTATCAAATGCGAAACCGGTTAAAGTGGCTATGCCGAACCGTTACTTTGCCAAAGAAGGACTCTTTTTCTTTCTCAATCATTACGAATCTTTAGTTAAAGCTACGTGAATCGCCTGGTACGGACTCGTATGCCGGGTGGTGTGAGTGGGCGAAGGCCGCGAGGCCTTCCCCTATCTCGATTCATGGATCCAGACAAGTAAGTTGTCAAAAACTTCCGGTATTCCTCTTGCTTACCCCTTTGAAAAAGTGGACTTCGGCGTGAGCTCAGCCGAATGCCGAAGACACGGGTTCAAGCCCAGTTGGGACTACCAAGTAAAAACAAGTGGTTATCATGATTTCGGCAGCCTCTTTTCTTTTGTGTGTATCCGTTTTACATATAGTGATCTGATAGGGATGTTCCCAACAGATTTTTTTGTTGACTTTTTGAATCAACGTGATAGTTAATACACGGCCTCGTATTCCAACGCCCTTCTCACCTACAAAGAGAAAGATTGGGTTTGATTGGATTCGGGGCTTTTTTGTGGCTATAGAGGATTTCTTGAAGAAAGGGGGTAATATGGCTGGAAACGAAAACATCAAAAGGTTTGCCCGCAAGATCCTGGGGTGTGATTGTCCGGAAGAGGTTTTTAACGTGATCGAGTGTAGCACTAGTGATAGCGGCAAAGAGCCGTACACGCGACGTATTGCAATAGGAGGACGGTTGCTGATTTTCATACTAGAAACAGATGATCTTTCTCTTGTAAGGGCCAGCTTGCTGAAGATGCTTGCTGCTGGAAAGGCGGAACGAGACCAAAAAGGGATGAATAGGTTTCGCTGTGTTGTGGCAACTGATCATGTCGAAAGCGTCGATCTTCTTTCAAAAGAGATATTCGAGCAATTCAGCGGAAAGGATGAAAAAATACATCTTCATGTTGTCCAAAAGGAGGATGTGTCAGGTATACGTTCCGAATGTCCGTAGACATAAAATGGGAACAAGCCAAAGAGTTCAAAAGGCGGGGCAAACTCGAGGTGAAAAAGAAACTCGGTGAAAGAAGCGGGAAAGGTATGCCGATAGCCACTCCCGAATTTCGAGATGAACCGATAGTACGGGCATTGTCCTTTATAAAACGAGTATTCGGTTTTCAGGACTTCAGATTCGGCCAAAAAGAGATCTTAGAGGCAATACTGGCTGGAGAAGATGCCCTTATCATAATGCCGACGGGTGGAGGAAAGTCACTATGCTATCAGGTTCCTGCTTTTCTTCGCAGTGGCACAACCCTTGTCATCTCCCCTTTGATAGCCCTAATGAAGGATCAGGTCGATTCTTTGCGGGTTCTCGATTTGCCGGTAACAGCCATTCATAGCCTGATGAGACTTAAGCAACAGGATGAGGCTCTGGCTGACATTGCAGCAGGGAAAGTGAAATTGGCGTATGTGGCTCCGGAGAGACTAAGAAACCGTTATTTTATTGACACCTTAAAGAGAAATAAAGTTTCTATGGTGGCTGTGGATGAGGCCCATTGTATTTCACAGTGGGGCCATGATTTCAGGCCTGCTTACCTTAAGATCCGACAGGCCTTGGAGCGCTTGGGCCGCCCACAAGTGGTGGCACTTACGGCTACAGCCACCGAGCGGGTTCGAAGTGACATCATTAAGCAGTTGGGACTTCGAGCGCCGGAGCAGTTCATCACAGGTTTTGATCGTCGCAATTTGTTCTGGGAGGTTCTTCAGACGAATAATGAGAAGGAAAAACAGGGAGTAATGTCTGAGCGTCTGAACCGGCTTTTAGGGGCAACTCTTATCTATACGGGAACGAGAAAAAAGGTAGAGAGCATTGTTTCCAAATTGGGACAGCAGAATATAAAGGCGGAGGCCTATCATGCCGGCCTTGAAGAGGCGGAAAGAACAAAAGTCCAGGAGCGTTTCATGGAAGGTCGTAGTGACCTAGTAGTAGCCACAAACGCGTTTGGAATGGGTATAGACCGGTCAGATATCCGTATGGTGATTCATCATGCCTTTCCTGGAACCATGGAGGCCTATTACCAGGAAGGTGGACGGGCCGGTCGGGATGGGGAGCCTGCCACCTGCTTGCTCTTATACAATCCTTCTGACAGAAGGTTGCAGGAATTTTTCATAGAGGCACGCTACCCGGCGCGCAAGGCAATATTTTCTGTATACAAGGTGTTAAAACAGCGTCCTGAGGATCTCGTTTGGCTTACATATCGTGAGATAGCCGGGATGTGTTCGGAAAGGTTTTCTGAACTGGCTGTGGCTTCTTGTATCAAGATCTTGGAAGATGCCGGTGTTGTTCAAAGGCTTAACCGATATGATAACCGCGCGGAGTTATTCCTCCATATTACTCCACAAGAGTTTCTGACAACCCTTTCGCCCAGGGCAAAAAACAAACGTAACCTCATCCGCACCTTACAACACCTTTACGATGAACAGGCACTCATTGACGGAGTGCAGTTTCTCTGTGATGATCTTGCTGTGCGTTCTGATATGTCTGCCGAAGCGTTGAGAAAACAACTTGCCGAGATAGGGGCATCACCTAAGGCGACTTATATTCCTGCCTTTCGCGGGCGTGGTCTGCGGGTTTGCCAACGCATTGATTCTTCTGAGGTAAAGATAGATTTTGAGGCCCTTCAGATCCGCAAGGCTTATGAGCTGGAAAAATTAGATCAAGTTATGGCCTATGCGGGCAGCAAGAACTGTCGAAGGGCTATATTGCTGCGTTACTTTGGAGAACAGGTAAAAGATGGCTTGTGCATGGCTTGTGATAGGTGCAGAGAGGGCGGCGGAAATGATCGGGATTCGTCTCAAAGTGAGCCTGTATTGGCTGTTAAGATACTAAGCGGTATCACTCGACTGAAGGGGCGTTTCGGTCAGACTATGGCCGCCAAGGTCCTTACCGGTTCTAAGGATCGAATGGTTTTTCAGTTTGAACTTCAACGTTTGTCTACTTACGGGCTGCTTTCCGAATTTACACAGGACCAGGTTCAAGAGTGGATAAGGGAACTCATTTCAAAAGGATGTGTCGCATCTCGTCGAACTACAATGGGAGAAAAGATATATGCGGTCTTGGAACTTACCGGCTACGGTCAAAGTGTGATGAAAGGAAAAGATATAATCCATCTTTCCGGGGTAGAAAAGAAGGTCTGCGAAATTCCGAGACAAAGGCCTACAAAATTCAAACCAGAAAGAGATATTTTCGACAGCTTCAAGAGCCTTCGCCTGGAACTCGCCAGAGAGGAAGGTTTGCCGGCCTATTGTATCTTTCAGGATCGAACGCTGCAGGAAATGGCGGTAAAACTTCCTGAAACCCGTGAAGAACTACTGGACATTGTCGGGGTAGGTGAGGTAACTATGAGAAAATATGGAAGCAAGTTTTTGGAACTTATCAAAAGAGTAAAGCGATGAAGTAACTACCTTGGTAACACTTTACTCGGTTAGTGATTCAAGCCAGACAACATCATAGGGTTGCAAGGTAACGTAGAGTCGATCATCCTCGGCCATCCACTCCATTTCACTTACCAGATCATACCAGCGCATTTCCTTTGTTTGAAGGTCGGAAAGGGCGATTTCAAGGCGGCAGACCTTGTCGGTTACGTTGGTGAGGGCCAATATGCGTTGATCTCCTTCAGGAGATATTCTCAGGACACTAAAGACATTAGGAGAGATCATTAAAACCCGATGTGATGCATTGGGGTGATATGCCTGCTGTTTTGTCCTGATCCTAATGAGCCTGCCCAGTTCCCTGTTAATACGGGAGATCTTGGAAAGGGGGTCTTCTAATGCCTCGGTGATAGCTTTCGCATCGATAACAGTACGGTTGATATCACGTTTTGATTTGCTCGACAAAACTGCAGCAACGTCATTGGGGGTGCCGATCAACCCATGGAGGTATATTCCAGGCACTCCCGGAAGGACCAGGGCAATGACTCTGGAAGCAACAAATCTTTTTACCTGGCAGGCAATATCTTCATCACTTTCTTGATCATCGAGGGCGCTAAACCAGGTTTCGTTAATCTCGTATGGTTGTTCGGTGCCGTCTTCGGCCGTCTTATACGATATAAACCCGCCATGTTCCTTTGCCTTTTGGATGATGGAATCCACATCTTCCTTGTTTAGGATGTCTCGTACCCCTAGAATCCCAATTCCGTCGTGGGAGTCTAGAAAGTTAAAAAATGTGGTGGTATCTGAAGGTGTCTCAAGCTCGACAGCCCATTTTGAAAGGGCTGTAGCATTGCCGGCGTATAAGGTATAAAGGACAAGGGGAGGCAAGGCAAAGTTATATACCATCTGCGCTTCATCGTGACCGTTTCCGAAATAGGAGATGTTTTCCTTGTGTGGGACATTAGTTTCAGTAATTACAGCAACGGTGGGGGCAATTATATTCAAGATGTCACGGAAGAGCTTTACAATCTCATGTGTTTGCTCCAGGTGTACACACTGCGTTCCGGGTTGACACCACAAGTAGGTAACGGCATCGAGGCGGATGATGTCTGCACCGTGGCGGACATAGGCGAGGAGTATCTCGATGGTCCGCATCAGGACATCAGGATTTTTGAAATTCAAGTCTATCTGATCTTCGGAAAAGGTTGTCCAGGCATATTTCTTGCCGTTGATTGTGTAAAACTCTGTAAGGATATCAGAGGTTCGGGGTCGAAAGATCATGCTGCGTTGTTCTTTGGTTAGCTCATCAGAGGAGTCAAAGGTGATAAAAAAGTGTTTGTAGTAGGGATTGCCGTTTAAGAATTCCTGGAACCAACGGCTCCTTGATGAAATATGGTTTATTACTCCATCAAACATAAGCTGATATCGTCCCTCCAAGTCTTCTATGTCTTCCCATGATCCCAGGTTTGGATCAACCGTTTCAAAATCGACGACTGAAAATCCCCTGTCGGAAGAATACGGGAAAAATGGAAGTATATGAAGCGTATTTATCGTTCCTTCCAGATAAGTGTCGCAGAACTTGGCAAGGGTTGCCAAGGGGGAGGGCTCATTGCCGGACAGGAGATCTCCATAAGTGATAAGGATTACGTCTTTTTCAGTGAAACGTTCTGAAGCGTCAAAGTCCCTGTCTCTTTCGATCATTTCCTCAGACTTATGTGCATAGTAAACCCTAAGTATCCGCTCTAGTTCTTCTGTATAAACCGTTGCCACTGTCTTGCCGTAAAGAAACTCTAGCCTGGACAATATCCTATCCCTGGCCTCGGCTGATAATTCCAGGATAGGTCGCGAATAATCGGGTTGTGGATTATGTACCGTTTGAGTGGTCTTGATCGTTTTTTTTAATTTATAAGGCTTTGGTTGTTTTTCCGACATAACGTTTTTCATTGAAGTACTTTCTAAGGCTCGCGCAAAAATAACTTCACATTTTGGCATCTCAGCTTCAGGCTATCTTTGCCCAATGCCTCATTCGTAAAATCCGCGAAATAGCCAGCCATAGCGCTGCAGCTTCACTTCGTGTCCTGTGGTTTTGCTCAATCGGATCAGACAAATCTAACCCAAACCTGAGCGTCAATTCTGCGAACTTATTCTTGCGCAAGCCCTAATCTACACAATTCGTGGTCATATAAAAGAAAGCAATTGAGATATATGCAAATGCTAATACAACAATTCTCCACATTCAGTCAATCTTTCTCCGGTGGTTGTTAGAGCAAACGGTTTATCCAAAATGACAATAGCGCGCCGCCGGCAAGTATTGCGCTTGGGAACAAAAGCCTTCTGTATATTTGCATCAATGTCGTGTGGAAATATTCACAAGTTAAAACAAGACAGACATGAAGGGGAGAAAGGAGCACTCCGAGATAGCCTGAACAAAATGCCAATACGGTATAGGCATGGAGTTGGTCGGCCATTGGAGTGCCTGCTATCAGAGAAAAGATAATGGGAAAAGTTGCCCCTACAAAAGCAACGCTAATGCCTGTAACGGTTCCAACCAAAAATGGCAGTATCACGATCACAAGAATAACCGGCACTCTGGCGGAAGTAAGACTCTGACTGATTTCTGATACTGCGTGGCTGTCTTTTAAGACACCCTGAAAGATCATAATGCCTGCGATCATAAAGAGCATTGAAAGTAGCGATTTGTTGAGGAATATTGCTTTTATGTCCATAACGGCCATTCGGTTGTATCGCCAAACCCAGAATACACTTGTGATAAGGGCTATGATCAGAGGAATTTCCTTTCTTACTTCCTTAAATGGCACCCATACATTTCCGATAATATAGATAACAGTTCCAAAAATAATGGCTCCACCAATGACTATTAGTATTGGAATGAGTTCTAAGAGAAATCTACGTCGATCTCCGGCAGGAGGCCTTGGCGCTGACTCCTTTTGGACAGGGACCGATCTTAACAGTGTGAAATATCCAACGCAGGCCATGAATGGGGTCAACGGGAATTGAATCAGTATGAAAGTCCCTATGTCAATGCCTGAAAGTGCGCATGTAAGGATGACGCCTGGATAGAGTGGCCAGAAAAACTCCCATATGTGGCGGAACCAGTAATTGATAAGTGTCTTGCGCCGGGCTGAAAGATTCTCCTTTCTACTTATTTCATAGACCATGGGGGCGGAGAAAACAGCGCCTCCTGGCATAGGAAGGAGGCCTATAATGGCCGGGAAAAGGGCTAGGTTCAGTCGGGTATTCTGACTAATGCCCCCAAAAGAGTCCAAGAGGCGCCTCATTTGCCCGCTTGTTTCTAAGGAATGGCTAAGGACAAGGATCAAGGTGATCACAAGAAAGAGTATGATTGTTTCAATGGAGGTAAGAGAGTCGATCACGGAGATACATACCTTAAATGGCGAGAGGCGAAACCACAATCCCAGTATTATGGCGCCTATAGTAAGGGCAGCGCCAAGAGAGAGCTTTTGCCTTATCAAGACAATAATAAGGATAAATATCAGGGCAAGTTTGACAAGGGGAGATATGTTGAACAAAAAGTCCAACTAGATGGTTTCCAGGAAGCGCTTCAGCGACTCTTCCCACGGCAAGGGCTCGTAGCCGGAGCACAGAGTAAAAAGGCTTGTGTCTAAGACAGAGTATGCAGGTCTTTTTGCAGGTCGTGAGAACTGTTTTGTTGTTATTGGCTCGATCTCGGCATGGCTTCCTTTTCTTTCAAGGATCCGGCCGGCAAATTCGTGCCAGCTAATGCCGCCATTGGTCCTGTCAGTAAGGTGATATGTCCCGAAATTGCCTGTAGAGATCAATCTTAAGATCCCATGGGCCAGATTTACTGTCCATGTCGGGGACATCTGCTGATCACAAACAACTTTGAGAGGGCCTCCCTTACTTGCCAGTTGTAAGATTGTATGGACAAAGTTATTGCCATTCTTTCCGTACAAAGAACTGGTTCTGATTAGGTAGTAACGGTTGAGAATAGACTGGACGAATTTTTCTCCGGCCAGTTTTGACGCACCATAGCGATTAATTGGGTTAGGCTGGTCAAAAGGTTGATAAGGCTCATTCTTCGTACCGTCGAATACGTAATCGGTACTGATGTGACAGAGCGTGGATCGATGTTGCCGGCAGGCGAGGGCCAACTGCTGAACGCCGTAAGCATTTATTCGAAATGCCTGTTCAATCTCCGTTTCTGCTTGATCAACCTGGCTGTAGGCCGCACAATTGATTACAAGGTCTGCTTTGCTTTCGCCGATGACATCGAAGACTTTTTCTTTGTTTGTAATGTCAAGCTCATTTGCGGCTAAAGAAACCGTTTCATGTTCTGACGAAATAATCGGAATCAGATCCTGGGAGAGCATTCCTTGAGATCCTGTAACTATGACTTTCATGATCCGCTCCAAAATCCTTTACTTTCCTTTGAAAGCTTTTCTTTCAGTGGTTTCCACCACCACTCGTTGGCTTGATACCATGCTACTGTCTCACGGATACCCTTTTCGAACTTAGTGACCGGCACCCATTTAAGCTCGGTTCTGATCTTTGCGTTGTCCAAGGCATAACGTAAATCGTGTCCAGGCCGATCGGTGACGAACTCAAGCGATGATTCGTCCTTGTTGAACAGGCGTAAGAGATCTTGGGCGACATCAATATTGCGTTTTTCTGACTCTCCCCCAACGTTATAGGCCTGTCCCGGTTTACCCTTTTCGAATATAGCATTAATAGCCTGACAGGTGTCTGTGACAAAGATCCAGTCTCGTACATTTAGCCCCTTGCCATAGATTGGCACCTGGCGGTCTTCCATCAGATTGGCGATCATAAGTGGGATGAATTTTTCAGGATACTGGTATGGTCCGTAGTTATTTGACGGCCGTACAATCAAGACAGGAAGTTCGTAGGTTTCAAAATAAGCGCGTGCAAGAAGATCTGCCCCGGCCTTTGTGGCCGAATAGGGAGAGTTGGGTTTCAAGGGATTGTCTTCACGAAAAAGCCCATACTGGCCCAAGGTGCCATATATCTCGTCTGTTGAGATATGAACGAATCGAAAGGATTGATCATTGGAAAGTCTTTCTCGCCAGTAGTGTGTGGCCGTTTCGAGCATGACATGTGTTCCTTCCACATTTGTTCGGACGAACTCTTTTGCATTCAAAATGGACCTGTCTACATGGGATTCTGCGGCAAAATGTATGACGGCCTGCACGTCGTTTTCTCTAAAAAGGGAAGTGACCAGTTTCTCATCTCTTATATCCCCTTGAACAAAGCAATAGTGAGAACTGTCGTTCAGCCCCTTGAGGTTATCCTGGTTTCCTGAATAGGTGAGTTTGTCCAGGTTAATGATATTACATTCAGGTCGCCTTTCGGCCATGTAATGGATAAAGTTCGATCCAATAAACCCGCAGCCGCCTGTGATCAACAGAGTAACTTTTGACATGGTATTCCACCTTTTGTCGAACTGTGCGGTTAGTCTTTAGTCAATTACTAACAGCTAAATGTTTTCGTAATTCTCCGGATAAGTCAAGGGGAATGTCTCCGCCACCCGATCAAGATCTGTGGGTCTGCGGTGTCCTCGACTTTTGTAACGTTAGGGTTTTTGCAACATTGGAGGGTAATGAGCAGAGACTACCTTTTCCGTGAAATGATTTGCGTTGCGGCGATGTTTAAAAGCACTCCACCAGCGGCCATTGCAACAAGGATGGGTATTTGACTTGTCATAGTTGCAAGGATCAAACCTAGTCCCAGTCCGGTACCTATCCAGGCTGCTGAATGAACGCTTTGGGTCCTGTCTAATCTCTTTTCGACACTTTTTAACTCTTTCTTCAACACTGTTTCAATGTTTTCAATGTCCATGTTTCATAAGACAGCACAAAGTGTGCCAGAACGGTAAAGCGTGTCGGCAAGTGCGAACTGGTGCGGTAAAAGGGGATTTGGATATAACCAGGTGTCATTTTCAGGACACCTGGGTGTCAAAATAATGGCAGGGTAAAGAGCTGAGGGAAACAGGGGAAGCAGGAGCATACCGAGGTATATGACCAATCGAGGAAAGCAAAAAACTGCCTGGCCCAAAAGACCAGCAAGATGTGACAGTTATTGAGTGACGAGCCCTTAGATCTCTCCCAAGATCTCGTCTGCCAAGGCCAAATAATCTGTTGCCCCTGTGCTGGAACGTCTGAAAAAGACTACGGGCCTGTTGTGGTAAGCACTTTCGGCGATTGTGGTGTTGATTCGAATGACAGTGTTAAAGACCTTCTGTTTGAAACGTATGTCTGATCGTAGGTCTTCGAGAATCTTGTTTGAGACCCTTGTTCGCTGATCAAAAAAAGTAGCAACAATCCCCATGACTTCTATCTCCGGGTTGATCTCTTCTTTGATAATCGAGATAGTCTCAAGAAGTTCATCCAAGGCACTATATGAATAGGGATGTGTCTGGCAGGGAATGAGGATTTCGTGTGCAAAGGCAAGGACATTAACCGTAAGCAAAGAAAGACTTGGTGGTGTGTCTAGTAGGACAAAATCGTATTGTCCCGAAAAAGGTTCCAGTGCGTCTTTAAGTCTATTTTCTCGACCCGGCTCATTTGCCAGTTCTATCTCAATACCGGACAGATCTATATGAGAAGGGAGAAGATCAAGATGTTCCCATGACGTATTTGAAATGACGGAATCAGCTGAAACAGGGTTGTCTGGTTTTATAACGTCATAAACTGAGAGATCGTTTTCGTCGGAGGTAAACCCCAAGCCCTTGGTGGTATTAAGCTGAGGATCCATATCAACGACCAAAATATTCTTTCCCCTTAACGAAAGAGCTGCTGCCAGGTTCAAAACGGTTACAGTCTTTCCAACCCCTCCCTTTTCATTGACCACTGAAACGATTCGAGTCCTTTGCTCAGCCATTATATCCTCCAATTCTCCGTTCTTCCACCACTTCTTGTATCTCTTTTATCCTCGCCATGACACTATCGAGAGATCTCTCCATAGACAAGAGTTCTTCAGACAGTTCCCCCTTGGTCTTCTTTTCATTTTCAAAGAGGCCTTTCATGTTGGACAGATCACCAGTAAAGGCCTTTATTTGATCTGTAAGGCTTTCGTATAGCCTGCTCGACATGGCATCGACTAACGTAAAGACATATTGGAACTTTAGGTTCTCCTTATAATCCGTGAAATGCTCTGCTATCGATTCCCCCATCTGCTCTTTTATACGGCGCACACTATGTTCGAGTGAACGCATTGCACTATGCAATTGTTCTGCAGCAGGTCTTCTGAATAGTTTCTTGATGCCTTTTAATGTATTATATAGTCCCAGCTTTAAAATAGCTTCTGTCTTAATACGTGTCGAATATTGCATAGTGCTTGCCAGGTGTGGCATACTCAAGCGGATATCACTTTTTACGGAAGGGATATCAGGGCAGCCAATTTCCTTGAAGGGTCGTTTTGTCACGTCAATACCGAGTTCTTCCATGGTCTGGTGGTGCTGATCAACAGCATCTTGAATCATTAGACCGTACGGACCACTTACCTGCTGGAACATCTCTTTTATCTCTTCTTCTTGTTGCCCGATGAATTGAACGATCTTCGGGTTGATTTGTTCGGCTATGAACCGATTAGTCGCTTGTTGCAGGGTCTGAAAGATGTGATATAAAGTAAGTAGGAAGCCGGAGTTTTGAAGGTCATTCTTATAGTCTCGTACAGAGATGTTATAAGCATTAATAAATCGAATGATCTCTTGTGCAATCTCTCCGTATTTTATATCAAAACAGCGGTCTACCTCCGTTCCAAGATAACGCTTTAGCTTGCGTGTTGTACCGTCTAAGGTGTCCTTTATTGTTGCTACTAGCTGGTTTGAGGCTTTACGCTTTTTATCCATTTTTGCAAATGCCTCTTGAACCTCTCCGGCGGTCTTTTGCAATAAATCCCTGCTGATCCGGATCAATTCTTTCATCCCAGAGGCAATGTTTGATAATCGCTCCACATTCGCTTCCAGGAGCAAGTTAAACTGGCCCACAGATACCTTCTGAATGACATCGTCTAAAAACCTGGTTGTTTCTTGATCTGAAAAGGCGACCATATCTGTTTCTTCACGCCACTGCTCTAAGCGAAGCCGGTCTTTGCGAGAAAGTTCTTGAGGTACACTGTCTTGAGAGTCAAGCTTGCCGAACAAGTTGTAAAGGGCTGAGAAGGCAAAAACACGGGAAGATTCTACGACCATGTTTAGTTCATTTTTTGTCCTGGCAAGAAGTTGCTTAAGATCCGGTAGGTTCTCATGTTCGGTGAAATCGCAATTAAAAACAAAAATAATATTTTTGGCAAGCCCCATCTTTTTCATCAGGGTAAGAAACTTGATATCTGCCTGTCGCAATCCAGTCCTACTACTCAAAGCGTAGATTGTCAGATGGGTTTGAATGAGGTAGTCTTGTATCATTGCAAGATGTAAAGGATTCGGTGAGTCACTTCCCTGGCAGTCTGCAATCTCAAGATTTTCTCCAAAACCATCCGGGGCCTTAAGGGTTAATGACACGTCCCTTAAATAAACTGCAAGTGACTCATCGCTTACAAATTCTTTTTGTTTGTCAAATTCCCCTGACTCAAGCAATGTAGTTTCCCGTTCAAAGGAGACAAAGGCCTTTGCCCGCTCATATCCCTTCAGATATTCAATCAAGAGGACACTGTTTGGATCACGCGAATCATCAGAGATGAGTTGTTTCGTATCGAGCTTTGACAGGTCGTGCTTTAACCGAAGGCGGTCTTGTTCACGATTGATGTCAAAGTCTTCCCCGTTCATATTCGATTCTGTGGATGAGAAAAGGACAAGCGCTTGATTCATCTCGGCATTGACATCGCCCCATGTTTTAAATTCGAGCTTGGCCTTTATATCGTTGCCGGGACGAATCTTTGTTATAATAGAGGTTACAACTCCTGCCCCTCTTTTTACATAGTCACCGCCAAACAGAAAATTGGTTAATGTGCTCTTGCCGGACTTGATAGAGCCCACTACTGCTATCCGAATGGTCTCTTCAGCAAGTTGTCTTTTGATGCGCTCTGTTGTTGAGTGCCATGTTTCGAGGGATTGAGCGCTCAGACCGTCAGAGGAAAGGGCGGTTTGGATTGTGCGGCGAATCTCTTTATTGATATCAAGCAACTTGTTCTTGATGTGATCGTAATGTTCCATACTTACCTATGTGTGGGGGTCTTTTTTTGGGGTTCGCCCAATCAAGGCGCACTCTAAAAAAAGGTTGGTATATTGTCAATCCTGATTACTATAGCCTGGATGCTATCGATACTGTGCGTTCCGTGAGCATGTGAGTGTATCCGCCCATTTCGTTATCGTACCACCCGTACACGACTATCTTTGTTATGGGAATGTCGACAACGCTACGGCCAAGACATGCCTCGACCTCTGGCAAATAGCCCGGCAAGCGTTTTAGGTCAAAAGATATTGTTGCGGTGCGTGTATGGGTCTCTTTGCTTTCTATAATGGCTGTTCCCAGGGGGTGACCAACAATGTCCGAGGAGACATTCTGTTCGTTTGAATACTGGAGATATCCCTTCTTGTCTCTTTGAGCGGCATCGTTATAGACTTTATTGATCAATTCGCGTTTTATGGGTTCTGAGCCGGGTTCATCCTGAACATCGATGACCAGAATGATAAGTGAGCCGGTAGTGGCCGGGATTCTGACGGATTCGGCAATGAACCCGATTTTCTTCATCTTGGGCATAACCAAAAGCAAAGCCTTGGCCGCCCCTGTAGTTGTCAAAATAATGTTGTTGAAAACACTTCGATTTCGCCGAAGATCTCCGGCTCCCGCCTTGGGGGCTCTATCAAGGACCAACTGCGAGCCCGTGGCGGCATGCACGGTTGCGATGGATGCCGTAAGTATCCGCTCAAAACCGAAATAATCTGATAGCGGCTTTATCATGTGGGCCAGGCAGTTTGTGGTACATGAGGCATTCGATATTATGTCATGTTTGCCCGAGTCATAATCGTCTTCGTTGATGCCCAATACCGTGGTAATGGCATCTTTAGGCATGGGGCTTGCTTTGTCTATTATCTTAAAAGGCGCCGATACGACTACCTTCTTTGCCCCGGCGGCTAAATGCCCGCGCACAGATCCTTTCGGTGCATCCGGGAGTAGGGTAGGGTCAAGAAACTGGCCCGTTGACTCGACCACCAAGTCGACACCGTGAGATTTCCAGGGAATGTCTTTCGGATTGCGTGCCTCGCGAAGAATTATAACCTTGATGCCGTCGATTAACATGGAGCCCGACTTTTCATCAATGTTGGTGATCATACGGCCTGCTTTGTAACCTTTTATATAATTGTGCATAGTGCCATATGAGGAATCTCTTTCAATAAATGTAGCCACATCCTCAAGGCCTGACCCGACTGTTCGCCCGATGTTTATGACAATTTCAGAGAAATCCTTTCTCCCTATATGTTGCCATAAGGAAAGCTTTCCGATACGCCCCAAGCCATTGATTCCAAGAGTGCCTTTTCCCATAGTTACATCCCTCCTTGTTCAATAGTTGTGTTATGTTGTCCCCGGTAAACAAAACCATTCTGACCATCTATACTTAAAAAGTCTCCACACTTGACGGTGTGTCCACTGATAATCCCGTAGCCCGCCTTTTCGTAAACTATTAATTTGGAACATCCGACGACACAGGTTTTTTCCAATTGATTTGCTACAATAGATGCATGAGATGTAGCGCCACCCCTGCTGGTCAAAAGCCCGTCTGCGGCAGATATCTCTCGTATGTCATCAGGTACGGTATCAAAGCGAATCAGTATGATAGGTGTATCAGGTTCTTTGTTGCGGAAAAAATTGATGTCGTCGTGTGAAAAGACGATCCTTCCACTCAGAGCGCCCCCGCCTACGCCGACACCTCTAGTCAGGAAGGCTTCTTTAAGCTTAGCAGAAGGGATGAAGACAGGAAATCGCTTCCCGCGGCTTACCACCATGTCTCGAGACTGCAAAAGGTAAAGCTTTTCAGCAGTTGGGCCTTCGAATGTAAATTCTATTTCTTGAGCACTCCACCCGTTTTCATAGATCAGGACCTTGGCTGCTTGCCTCAGGGCATTAAAGATCTCTGGGAGGGCCTTTTCCAGTGGGTAATCTTGTTCTTTTCCAAGCGCCGCTGTTTGTTCCAATGAGATAGAGTCTGTTCTGACCAGCCCGGAAACCACGTCCTCACCTTGATTCCCTATTGTATAATCACCCCATAGTGTCACCTTGTCAACTGATGCGTGAGGGTTGTGTGTGAAGACAACGCCCGAACCGGCTTCATTGTTTAAGTTGCCATAGACCATGTTTTGGACAGTGACAGCAGTGCCCCAGTCATTCGATATCCCCATGATATCCCGGTATGTGGTGGCTGTTTGTGAATCCCACGAATAGATTACCCGTTGTATGGCCTGAAATAGTTGCTCAACTGGATCGTCCGTCAGGACAACACGTGCATCACGTAGTGTTTCCCTGTAAGCTAGTGCGACTTTGTGCATTTGTTCAGGGGCGAATTCTCCTTTTTGTCCTATGCCATGTTTGATTTTGTGATCATTGATAATGGCGTCAAAGACATCGCGCTCCATTCCGTAAGACATACCCCACGATTGGAGGAAACGTCGGTAATTATCCCAAGCGAACCAAGGATTGCCCGTCCTTTTTATGAGACCTTCCACAATTGTTTCGTTAAGTCCAACATTGAGGAAAGTGTTCATCATCCCCGGCATAGAGACAGCGGATCCGCTCCGGACAGATAAAAGCAGGGGATTATCAGGGTTGCCAAAGTGCCTGTTGCTGAGTCTTTCAATCTCTTTGATTTGAAGAAGGATCTTTTCCCTAAGGTCTTTGTTTGCCTTTCCAAACGCCTGAATAGCATTGAAGCACCTGAAGACTTCAGTCGTGATGATGAACCCACTAGGCACCGGCATTTTCAGGGCAACGAGTCTGATCAGATTGTAACCTTTACTGCCAAGGGTGATTGGATCTTCTATGGCAGGTATGGGGTTTTGGATTCCCGACAGGGCTCTGTTGGGGTCATAACTTAGCAAAAGATCTAGGTTGTTTCCACTAAGCTCCTCAGATTCTCGGGAAAGCGTGTTAATGACCTTACTTATAAAGTTATCCAGATACTGAAAACCAAAGGTGTTTGCTACTATGTCTCGAAAAAAAGTTTCGGAAACCTTGCCCACAATTTCTTCAGAGATTTTCGTTTCCGTTTTGACAAAATATTTTCCTATAATTCTCTTGGCGCCCAATTGGTGAATAATGGGGCCCAAGTGCTCCTTGTAGATGCTGGTATAATGCATATTGAGTATGTGTTGCTCGGCTCGGGAAAACTCCCGAAAAATGTCCAAATACTGGGTAAAGGAAAAGCGTCTTAATTCAATCGCATGATTGAGGAGATTCAGGCAATGTTTTAGGGGAGTTACGACTATGCCGTCGAGTTCCATGGCCTGGACAAGCAGGTGCATGCAGTCGGCGATTTGAGAGAAGGTGGTTCGAGTTAAAAATGTCGGGTTGATAGATACCAAGAGTTTTTCAAATAAGACATTGGTCAGATTTTCTAACCGGAAAGAAAAGCCTAGGGCGTCAAATTTCCGTTCTTGATACGTTCCGTACATAGAAGGAATGTCGGCGGCAATATGACGCTTATGGTAAATATCTTCGGAAATCGTAAATTGTTCGGGTGATAAAACGATCTGTTTGAGCAATTTCAGATAGTCCAGGATTCCTTGCAACCGGGTGATCAAGTCAGTACTTTGCAGGGCCTTTTTGAGATGTTTGGTTTTAGGCAATTCCTTGTGGGCAGCCCTATTCAATAAGTCGTTTGTTTTGAAATGGATGAGATCGTACTTTTGATCAAGGAGCTTTAAAAAACGGACCAAGAGGAGTACGCGTTGCTTATTAAATTCCAACTTGTCTGGGACTGCAGATAGGTGATTTTTAATCACCACCATGTCAAAATCGAGGATATGGCGGGCATTGTCAATGCCGACTTCCCGGAAGAGTTGTTTTATAACTTTGTGAACACCGTCAATATGTGTGCCGGTGTCATCAATTTGTTCTAGAATCTCCGAAGGTACATAGTGAGTAAGGATGCTCTTGTCTCTGGTGAACCAAAAATCTACGATTGCCAGAGCAAAACCTATGAGGAGGTTGTTGCTTTCCACATGGGACTGTTTGCGAAGGAAGTGGATGAGCTTATCTTGGCGCTTTGAAAGTTCATCAAGTTCTGTAGAAACATCTCTTAGCTCGCCCTCAGCATTTATCTCGTTGAAATAGACGGGGAAAAGCTTTGCAAGTTGTTTGGCTAGGTTATAAACAGGGGCGACAGGGCTGTTTAAGAACAGGCTGATCTCCTTTTGGAAAAGATCGGTATCTCTGATATAAAGCCCTGCAAGCTTAAGATTGATGATTAAGGCGGAGATTAGTTTTTTGCTCCACTTGGGATTATTTTCAATCAGGTGAAGCCAAACCTTGATGTTTGTGAGATGGGCGGAGTTAACTCGTACTTTCCATTGGGTTGTAGTTCCCTTTATATCCGGGTATTGAAATCCCAGGTCAACCGTATGCCGAATAAAGAGCTCGACCATATCACTGTCATTGCTCTTGAATATCTCTTTGCCTATGTTTTCCAAGGCATGAAGAGCTGCCTCCGGGAACTTTTGCATACTTTGTTTCAGGGCTTCAAAGGTTCTTCGAAGGAGGGTTTCAGCCTTTTCATCATGTTTAACGTGAATTATCCCGGCAAGGCAATGGTTAAGTCTTCCGAGTGCATCTTCGTGTATTGAGGAAAGCCCTCTTATTTCTATGATCTTAAGCAGGCTTTTGAGGGTCTTGATGAGTCCCATTCTGCGGGTATCGGTTTCAAGCTGTTCAATTCCGTATGGCAATTCCTTGTAAGATTCTACAATGTCGATATAATCAGGAAGTGTTAGAAGTTCATGCAATTCGTCTTTTAGAGATCCCTTTTGTGTAATTCGGTTCAATTTTTCCATAGACCTGCGAAGTGATGCATGAGATATCTCTTTAAAGATCTCTTCATGCACTAGCTCTTGATGAGATTCTTTGGTATTTGAGGCAAACCATTTTGACGGGTCTTCCTGCGAGAGCCAGTATTGATAAGATACTTGAAGCGTCTTTCGAAACAAGGGGTTGAATCGAAGGAAATCAAATTCATCTTCTTTCAATTGCACTGCGGCTTCACCGATCCGTTTTACCTGGTAGTATCCACTTGACAGAAGGAAGAAAAACTCTTGTGACAACTTAGCCAGATCTTCAAAAACACGCGACAAAACCGGCATAAACTCTTTGAGATGAGTTCTGCCATCAACTACAATTTTTTCAACATAATAGACAACGTTGTCCAGTGCCATGGTGTGGACTGACTGGTCTGATGAGTGCCTGAGAGCATTGAGCCATTCATTCAAGATAATCTCTATTACTTGACAGCCCTTTGGTTGCTCATTGTATACGGAGAAATTTCTTAGGGCATAATTGCGCATCTCTTGGATGATATAAGTCCAATTCTTGAACGGATGGTTCAATTCACACAAAAGCCCCTCTGTTTGTTGAACAAGCCCTGGAAGTGTTTCGACCACCTCTACTAGGGGTAGATACTTAGGGTCAATGGTTACGGCCTGATCGGTTTCTTCTAAATTGACCTGGAGGGCCTTTGATTTCAAGACGGTGATATTGGCGGTTCGTGTTGAGCAGGTATCTTCAGAGGCTATGCTTTTCATAAGAATTTGATTTCAGAGCAACTTATAAGCAAATCCCAAAACAGGCAGGTGATAGTATTGCTGATGATAACGTGTTAAATTAGAGACGCAACTACAATAAATTAGGAAACTTTCTCGATCGTTGTCAAGGAAAAACCCTTTGCCTCTATTTGTCTTGATCTTTCAGCCAACCGAGAATATTGTTATGTTGAAGCTTTTAAGGTTGATGAAACCGTAAAAAATCAGATTTAGACGGGTTTGTAAAAAGTTCAAATTCAAGGCGTGCATACTGTCCTCAAGCCACTTCAGTGGCGCTATTTTGTAATCATGAGGCGTACTTACCGTACGTTGAATGATTGCGAAATGCAGCATAACGCAGACACGCAGTGAAGCTTAGCGCTAACTTGGACTTTTTACGAGACCGTCAACCTTATAAAGAAAATACCGGTTGAAGGTCAAGTGAAAATGACTTTTTATGAGTCCATCATTTTTATTGACTCAAGCGACTCAGCAGTATAAAAACATGGGTTTTTATGCATTTGTTCTACAGGGGCCTTTACAATGATCAAGCTGGTCAAGGGATTTAAGGATATACTTCCTGAGGAAACGGGCCTTTGGCAATACGTCGAGGGTGTTGTCAGGGAGATATTTGCCGACTTTGGCTTTGCCGAATTACGAATTCCTGTGTTGGAAAAAACCGAACTCTTTTCCAGGAGTATTGGGGCATCAACAGATATCGTTGAAAAGGAGATGTACACTTTTATAGATCGAAGTGGGGATTCTCTTACGATGCGTCCAGAGGCTACCGCCTCGGTTGTAAGGGCCTATGTGGAACATAAGTTGTATGCAAAAGATCCTGTATGGAAACTCTATACCATCGGCCCGATGTTTAGAAGAGAACGACCCCAAAAAGGTCGCTACCGGCAGTTCTATCAAATCAACGCTGAGGCCTTTGGTTTGCATGATCCCAGGGCGGATGCTGAGCTAATCTTTTTGTTAATGACGTTTCTAGGCCGCCTTGAGCTTGTCGGCATTGAGCTACATATTAACTGCTTGGGTTGTGGCGCCTGTCGTCCGGAGTTCAGAAAGGCCTTAAGATCCTTCCTGGAAAATCGCTCTGAAGGTTTGTGTTCTGACTGCCTTAGGAGGCGAGATCGAAATCCTTTGCGGATTTTTGATTGTAAGGTGCCGACGTGCAAAGAAATTATGTTGGGTGCCCCATCTATTCTCGATCATCTCTGCAATGATTGCCGCAAACATTTTGAAATAGTCCAAATGTGCCTGAAAGACTTCGGGGTTTCCTATCAAACGGACCACCGACTTGTGAGGGGACTCGACTATTATACAAGAACGACATTTGAAGTCATTGCGGGGGCCTTGGGGGCTCAAGACGCGGTAGCAGGTGGTGGGCGGTATGATGGCCTTGTAGAGGCATTGGGTGGCCCGGATCAACCCGGGGTTGGTTTTGCTGTTGGCCTAGATCGCTTAATGGAACTTTTATCGGAGCGGAGTCACGATTTTGAAAAACCGCCTCATCTGTTTATAGCTGCGCTGGGAGCAAATGCTCAAGCCAGGGCCTTTCCGTGGATGCAGGAACTCAGAGGGAAAAGGGTTCGCACGGAGATGGATTTTTGTGATCGCAGTCTTAAGGCACAGATGCGCCGTGCGAATAAACTTGGGGCATCATTTGTGTTGATAGTTGGGGAGCGGGAAATTAGCGAGGGTAGGGCGGTGCTTAGAAACTTGGATACCAAAGAGCAGCAAGAGGTTTCACTGGAAGGTGTAATAACAACTGTTGTTGATAGAATGAAAGGAGCAAGGCTTGCTTGATTTTCTTGGTAAGATGAAGCGAACACATCATTGTTGCCAGCTTACGAGCAACGATGTGGACAAAGAAGTCGTAATTATGGGTTGGGTGCAGCGTCGCAGAGATCATGGCGGTGTTATCTTTGTAGACTTGCGTGATCGCGAGGGAATAACACAGGTGGTGTTTAACCCTGAATTTAGCAAAGAAGTTCACGATAAGGCCCAGGTTATTCGTAGCGAATTTGTCTTGGCAGTTCGGGGGACTGTGGTGCCGCGACCGGAAGGGATGATTAATCCCAAGCTGAAGACCGGCGAGATAGATGTCCTGGTTTCTGAGTTGAGGGTCCTAAACCATTCCAAGACCCCTCCCTTTGTCTTGGAGGATGATGCCCAGATTTCAGATAATATTCGCCTCAAATACAGATATCTTGATATGCGCAGATCACAGCTTCGAGAGAGCCTTGTGATTCGACACCGTGCGGCATGGGTGGTTCGCTCCTATTTGAATGAGTTGGGGTTTTGGGACGTAGAAACACCATTTTTGACAAAAAGTACCCCTGAAGGAGCACGAGACTACCTTGTGCCAAGCCGGGTAAACCCTGGCCGGTTCTATGCGCTTCCGCAATCTCCACAAATCTTTAAACAGCTTTTGATGGTGGGTGGCCTTGACAGGTATTACCAAATTGTCCGCTGTTTTAGGGACGAAGATCTCAGAGCTGACAGGCAGCCGGAATTTACCCAAATAGATATAGAGATGTCCTTTGTGGTCGAGGAAGATGTAATGAAAATCGCTGAGGGCATGATGGACGTCTTGTATAGGGAGATCCTCGGCATTGAACTTAATACCCCCTTTGCCCGCTTGACCTATGAGGAGGCGACCGGCCGATTTGGTCTGGACAAACCGGATCTTCGTTTTGGCCTGGAACTAAAGGATGTCTCTGATATTGTCATAAACGCAGAGTTTAAGGCCTTTGCAAACGTTGTAAAGGCCGGGGGGATAGTTAAGGCAATAAATGCCAAGGGGTGCATCGATCTTTCCCGCAAGGAAATAGATAATCTTGCGGACCTTGTGGCTGTTTATAGAGCCAAAGGGTTGGCCTGGATTAAGGTACGTCCCGATCAATGGCAATCTCCCATTGCTAAGTTTTTTTCTGATTCCGAAAAGGCATCTTTGGCCGAAAGACTTGTGATGGAGCCAGGGGATCTTGTCATGTTCGTAGCTGATGAACCGAAGGTGGTTAATGAGGCCCTTGGTCATTTGAGAAATCACCTGGGTAAAAAACTTGGTTTAATCAATGGCGAACAACATGAGTTCGTGTGGGTAACAGGGTTCCCTCTGATGGAATATGATGAGCAAGAAAAGCATTATATGGCGTTGCATCACCCATTTACGGCACCCGCTGAGAAAGACATGGAATTGCTTGACAAAAATCCTTTGGCCGTAAGATCCAGGGCCTATGATCTTGTTTTAAATGGTGCCGAAATCGGTGGCGGCAGCATTCGTAATCACCAGCGTACAGTTCAGGAAAAAGTATTTGAGGCCTTGGGTATAGATCGTGAGACCTATGAGGCGAAATTTGGTTTTTTGTTAGAAGCACTTGATTTCGGTGCCCCTCCCCACGGAGGTATTGCACTCGGTTTTGATAGGCTTGTCATGCTGATGGCCAAGCAGGAATCTATTCGAGATGTAATGGCGTTCCCAAAGACCCAAAAAGCGTCCTGTCTTCTTACTGATGCCCCTTGCCCGGTTTCCCCGACTCAACTCCAAGAGCTGGCCTTAAAGGTCCGCACCGTTAAAAATTGACGGTCTCGTAAAAAGTCCAAGTTAGCGCTAAGCTTCACTGCGTGTCTGCGTTGTGCCGCATTTCGTAATCATTCAATGTACGATAAGTACGCCTCATGATTACAAAAATTGCGCCACTGGAGTGGCTTGAGAACAGTAGCACGCCTTGAATTTGAACTTCTTACGAAACCGTCTAAATCGGACTTTTTACGAGTCCATCAAAATTGAGGGTTCCGTAAAAAGTCAATTTTTTCCGTTCTATGTAAAGACTTGTTTTTAAAGATGAACATTGAACATTGAACATCGAACGTCCAACGTCGAATGAAAGACAAGCATCTAACACCGAACATTCAATCATGCCAAGGCGTGGTTTCTTTTCAACCGTTTTGATACTCATTCTGTTTTTTCATCTTTTCCCATTCAACATTCGATGTTGGACGTTCGATGTTGGGCGTTCATTTTTGATTAGCCTTCCACAGCCTATCCTGTGTAAAAAATGACTTAGCGCTTATGCACTTGATGCCTTGACCGCTTGATTCATTATCATCCTATCCATCAAAAAGTGACAGGCTCGGAAAAATCCCTTGACACGGCAAGTGGCCCTGGGTATATTTAAGCAGTTGAAAATAAAGATATTGTGTCGCATATGACATAATGCCTAACCAAGCTGTTCCATTAAACTTCTACAGTACACCACATACAGCCTTAAAGGGCCAAGGAATGAATGT
>RCNB010000361.1_pt1 | contig 31009 bp, 31 predicted proteins | sample 2041321 | NCBI WGS metagenome assembly RCNB01 (sample SAMN09708232, study PRJNA481090) | Marine sediment metagenome, whole genome shotgun sequencing project. | reverse complement strand
CTGGGTATGGCAGCCGAAAGGCATTGCCTATTTTTTAAGCTTTCGAGTTATAGCCACTTGTTTGGCAAACGCTCTCGCTTCATAGGGAGAGTTAAATGGCGACTAGCAGGTGGTTATTAGGAAGGCAGGTTTATGAGGAATATGGATTATCCAAGAAAAGGCTTAGAACGTTGCGTGAGCAACAGCTCATCAAATTTAGGTTTGAGGGCAACCGATTCCTCTATTTGCGTGAAAGCATTGATGATTATCTCAATGCTGGAGCAAGTGAAGTCAAACTTCAGAAAGCTCCCATTGAAAAAATGGTCTTATCCCCGACTGAAGAAAAAATTCAGAAAGGAGAAAATAAAGTGAAATGGAAGAACGGATCAGGAAAAACACCAAGAATTAATTTAGGCGATTTTAGCCTAATTGAAACCAAGGGAAATGGTGGCCTCATTTATTATATCGATTATTGCGATGATAAAGTGAGGCATACTAAAAATCTCGGAAAATTGGCTAAGGAATTCGGGATTGATCGTGGGATCATCGCCGATAGAAAAGCAGCCGAAGTTATGGGACGTAAAGTCAGAAATGCTCTTTATGAACAGGAAAAATCTGAGGATACTAGCGACAAGGATATTACTTTTGGGGAGTTCGCAGAACTGTATTTGGAAAAGAAAAAGAACAAGAATTCAAATAGCTTGAAGACAGTCCGAAGTGCTATCATGGGAAGTCTAGTAAAGTTTTTTGGGGACATAAAGCTCTCAGATTTGAATCTTGAGCGAACGTTCAAATATGTAGAATGGCTAAGAGATAACGAGACAAAAGACTCTACGATTGGGAATTATCTTACCATATTTGGTTCGCTGATCGGATTTGCAGAGCGTTATGATTATCCAGTAAGTCGCAAGAATAAGATCATCCATAGAAACGACTATGACTTAGAGACTACTAAAAGAGAACGGGAATTAGAAAAGAACGAACAGGCTAGCCTGTTCAAAGTAGCAAGTGATTTTTGGAAAGACCTTTTGAATCTCGCATTATTCACGGGTTTGAGATTAGGAAATATTTGCAATTTGAAATGGACATCGGTTGATTTTGATGATCAGATGATTAAAATAGACAGTGCCGAGAGTAAGAACAAAGAGCCCATTGAAATTCCGATGAATTCAACAGCTGTAGAGCTTTTAAAGCGTATGCATGATGCTAATGGTGAGCATGATCATGTATTTTTGCGGGCAGCAAATGGTAGTGGAAAACAGACTTTAAAAGAGAGATGGATTCAAAGTGAGTTCAAAAATCTGACTGAAAAAGCAGGGATTGATGATCTTCATTTTCACGATTTAAGACGCACTTTTGCGATGCGCTTAGTGAGAAATGGGGTTGACTTGTTGACGCTCAAAAAGTGTATGAGTCATAAAAATATCGCTTCAACAATGTGCTATGTTACGGAAGATCCAAAAGCAGTCAAACGAGCTTTTGAATCCCTAGATCGGGACGTTCAGGAAAATGAGGCAAAATAAGGCTTTGCGTAAGATTCAGCGTGAAGGATTCCTACGCAACAGGTGTAAGAGCTTGAAAAAACGTAATTTATTATAAATAATTCAGGTTAAGGGGTTTTGTCTTTGACGAGGGCTATAGCCTCCGGAAACACTTCGAGAGCTTTCAGGATCGCAGGATCTGTTTTTCGGTAAGCTTTGATTCCCATTTCGACCCCCCACAGGGCAGAATGGATCTCTCTTTCCAACTCTCTTTTTATTTCGTGTTCGGCAGCTGTGTATTTTTCCTGTTCGAACTCGATTTTTTCGTCGTGAAGATACGCCTTGAAGTCCTCGATAATATCATGGCCGGCCACAAAGTTCTGGTCGATGACTTTTTTTGTGGAAGCCGCGTCTCCTGATCGGTTTTCGTCGGGAAATACATAGCTTTCTGATACCGGTCTTTTCTTTTCTGTGAATTTTATGGCGTAGGTGAAAAAATTGCCTTTTATCAAAAGATCATAAACAAGCCTGTCGAACTGGAATTCGACTTCGTAATCCGGCGTGATCCCCCCCTGCCCGAGAACCTTTCTTCCTCCCGCCGTGTACGTGACCTCTCTCTGATCCTCTGGTGTTTCTTTCCTGTAAAGGTAATAATCCTCGAAATTGGAATAATCCCTCTGGATGGAACGGCCGCTGGGCGTATAGTACTTGGCAGTCGTAAGGGCCACTGCGGCATTCGGAGCCAGCGGAACGATTGTCTGCACCAAGCCTTTTCCCCAAGAATCCTGCCCAACGAGCAATCCTCGGTCATTATCTTTGACCGCTCCGCTCAGGATCTCAGGGGCGCTGGCACTTGCCCCATCGATCAGGATCACCAACGGGATCTTTTCGTATTGGTTGTTTTTTTCGGCAAAATACTTCCTATCCATATAACGATTTCTGCCTTTGATGGAAACCACCAAGGTTCCTTCCGGTAAAAATTCGTCGGATAACTCGATCGATTGCAGGAAGGTTCCCCCACCATTATTCCGAAGATCAAGAATGAGTTTTTTCATTCCCTGCCCGCTCAACAAGGCCATTTTTTCTTCGAATTCTCTCGTGGTAGTCTCGGCAAAATTCCGGATACGAATGTAACCGATATCGTCTTGGAGAATGAAGGCATACTGAACGCTGTGGAGGGCAATCTCTTCTCGTACGATCGTCACATTAAAAGGCTCTTCCCACCCTTCTCGGACTATCGTTATTGTTATTTCGGTGTCTTTTGGACCTCGCAATCTCATCATTGCTTCGGTGGATGTGATGGGTTCAGTTGTATCTCCTTCGATGTGAGAAATGACATCCCCCGAACGGATTCCCAACCTGTAGGCTGGCCCGCCCTCAATGGGAGATATCACGACAAGACGCTTGTCCTGTTTCTGAATAAGGATTCCCAAACCGTAATACTTCCCTTTGTATTCTTCTCTCATCCTATCAAAGTGGCGAGGATCCAAAAAGTAGGAATGGGGATCCAATGTCTGAAGCATTCCTTTTATCGAGGAAAAGGCAAGCTCTTCATGATCCACGGATTCAAAATAATTCTGGTCGATCAAGTTGACTATCGCTGAAATCTTGTTCATTGAGAGGTTCCAGACATCTTCTTCCCAAGCAGGGGTAGAGGCCAGCGCAAAAAACAGTAAAACAAAGATAAATCCCTTGTATCTCATGGTTCTTGTTAAAATATGATGATAGCAAAGCCTTGAGGGAATGTCCAGGAGTCAGACATGGATTACTTTGATAATTTGTATCTTGAGTTTAAAACTCAAACATTTGGCCAGAGCAAAAAAGTTGACTTATTCTCACCAAGAGGCTATAGTTTCTTATCATTCTCGAATTAATTTAAGTAAGATAATGTTCGGAAATATCGGATTCCCAGAATTGCTGGTTATACTGGTCATAGCTCTTCTTGTGTTTGGCCCCAAAAAATTACCTGAAGTCGGAAGGTCCATCGGCAAAGCCCTGCGAGAATTCCGCAAGACTTCCGATGAGATCAAAGAAAAAATCGAAGAAGAGATCAATGCCGAGGAATTCAAAGACATAAAAAAAGAGATCAACAAACAAGTGGGAGAGGATGAGGAAGGGAAAAAATTCTCCTGACGAGATGACCTTCCTCGAACATCTCGAAGACCTCAGGAAACGCCTTTTTTACTCATTCATCGCTTTGTTTGTCGGCATCGTCCCTGCCTGGTTTTTTCACAAAGAACTGTTCGAAATTTTGGCTCGGCCCGTCACACAGTACCTACCCGTGGGAACCAAACTCACATTTATCAAACTCACCGCCCCTTTCATGCTCTACATCAAAGTCTCCTTTCTTGCTTCTTTGTTCATCAGTTCGCCGTTCATTTTTTACCAGATTTGGATGTTCATTGCCCCTGGCCTCTACCGGAAAGAAAAAAAATACGTCGTACCTTTTGTGATCCTCACCACCATCTTTTTTTCGGCTGGGGCCGTGTTTGGCTACTTTGTCGTCTTTCCGTTTGCCTGCCGATTCTTTCTGAGCATGGGCACAGAGTTCGAACCAGTCATCACGGCTAATGATTATTTCAGCTTGGCCTTAAGAGTCCTCTTGGGTATTGCCATCGTGTTCGAACTCCCCACCCTGTCCTTTTTCCTTTCCCGGATGGGAATTCTAACAGCCAGATGGATGGTGAAAAACTTTAAGTATGCCGTTCTTTTTATCTTTGTGATTGCAGCCATCATCACACCAACTCCAGATTGGATGACTCAAAGCATCATTGCATTCCCGATGCTCGCCCTGTATGGTTTGAGCATTCTCATAGCCCTAGTCTTTGGCAAGAAGAAAGAAAAAAAGAAAAAAGAGGACACAGAAGACGACCTCGCTGGATAGGATGGGAGAGAAAGTTTACCTCCGTGCCGTTCCGGATTACGATCCCTCCCGCATAAAAAAAGTTATTCGAGAAGGTCTAGAAGAATTTGGCCTCACCGGATCGCAATATTCCAATATCACCATCAAACCCAATGTGGTCATGGTCCACCACAGGATCGCCCCTTCCGCCTATACCCGGTCAGAATTCCTGGACGGCCTGATCCAGGCTCTACATGAGGGCAGGAATCCTGCACCCAAAATCACGATTGCGGAAAAGTGCGGAGCAGGCATACCTACATCGCGGATGTTCCGGAGAGCCGGCTATTTTTCACTTAAAAAAAAACACAATATTAAACTTCGTCCGATAGAAGAAGCAAAAAAGAAAAAAATCCTCCTCCAAAAGGGACAAATCCACAGCCATATCACAACCTCCCGGGAAATAGTCGATAACGACCTCCTGATCTATACTCCCAAGCTCAAAAGCAACTCCTTGACCCATGGACTGACAGCCGCCATCAAACTCAACATCGGGATCCTTTGCGACAGAGAACGGATGTGGAACCACAACTGTCATCTCGACGAAAAAATCGTCGATCTTTTGGAAGTCGGTCATCCCGACTTCATCGCCACAGATGCGGTGGAAATATCCATCGGAGGAAACCAATTCACGCAACATGGATATCCGTTGGGCCTTATCGTAATGGCCACGAATCCCGTGGCTCATGACTCGGTTTGTGCCCGCATGTTCCACCTCGATCCGCACAAAATACCCCATCTGCGGCTGGCTCATGAAAGAGGGTACGGCCCGTTGGACCTAGCCGAAATAAACATCAAAGGAGACATATCTCTTCAAGAAATACAGGATAAAACAAAAGACTTGAAGACCGGATTCATCCGGGTGGATGAAGTGGACTGTGGGTTCAAGGTCCTGATAGGAGAGCCTTACTGCACTGGGGGTTGCCATGGAGTCTTCTTGGACTGGCTGTACATGATAAAAGACAGAAAGCCAAAACTTTGGAATAAACTTCCGGCTTGGACGGCTGTCATCGGGAAATACTCAGGGGATATTTCCGCAGATCGTGTGTTGATCATAGGCACATGTTCCTTGGTCCAGGGACGCCTCGAAGCCAAGAAAATCCGCCGTATTAACGGATGTCCCCCAAAACACAAGGACCTTGTCCTCTGGATGTTTCTCAAAACAGGCATAATCAATCCGATGTTCCGGCTGGACCTAATCATCGATGCTTATCCCTACCTTTTCTTTTGTTGGATGAGGAGACTATTCAAAGGAAGCTTCAAATGACTCTGGACGGAAACCTGATTATCAACGGCAAGAGGATTCAAACTTCCCATAAAAAAGATTCACTGAATCCCGCAACACTGGAACTGGTCGGCAGAGTCTCGCTGGCATCCACCCAAGACTGTCAATCAGCTGTCCTGGCTGCCAAGCAAGCCTTTCCTGAATGGAAAACCTTACCTGTTTCCGCCAAACAAAAAATCTTCCGCAACGCCAAAGAAATCCTTTTGCAAAAAGGCGAGGACGCCGCCCGCTTGATAACCTTGGAAAAAGGATCACCCCATCCAGAATCATATTCCAGTGAGATTTTCGCCAGCCTCGGGGCTTTGGACTACTATACCCGAAAACTAAAAAGTCTCCTTCGCCCCCACCCGGTGAAACATTCGGTTTCTCTTTTTTTTAACAAAAAAAGTTCCTTTCGATTCGAGCCGTTGGGACCAACCTTGATCATCTCTCCATGGAATTTTCCGTTTATCATCGCCATCTATGATGTGTTGAGTGCTCTTTCGGCTGGAAACACTGTCATCCTCAGGCCTTCCTCCTCAACCCCTTTCACAGGCCTGATGGTGGGTGAAATACTTACTGAAGCTGGCCTTCCTCCTGGGGTGCTCAATATCATCAACTGCAAAATTCCCCAAGCCGAAGAAATGATCTCCTTTCCCGAAGTCCAAACGGTCATGTTCACTGGGAGCGTTTCCACTGGAAAAAGAATCATGGAGCTGGCCAGCCGGAACTTGACCAACCTTTCCCTTGAATTGGGGGGAAAAGATCCGATGGTGGTCTGCACCGATGCCGACATCGAAAGGGCTGCCCGCGGAGCCGTGTGGGCCGGTTTCATGAACTGCGGCCAGAGCTGCGGATCGATCGAGCGAGTTTACGTTGCCAAAGAGATCGCGGATAAATTCACCCAAAGAGTGGTAGAACTCACAGAAAAAATCAAAGTCGGAAATCCGGTCGATCAGGGAGTGGAAATGGGCCCGATGGCTACACTCTCCCAGCTAAAAACTGTCAAGGATCACATCCAAGACGCCCGGGACAAGGGAGCCGAAATCCTGTTCGGGGGCAAAAGCAAAACAAACCTTCCCGGCTACTTCATAAATCCCACCGTTCTTTCAGGTGTCAATCATACGATGAAAATAATGACAGAAGAAACCTTTGGCCCAACCCTCCCTATCATGACATTTTCCGATCCCGAAGAAGCTATCTCCCTGGCAAACGATAGCTCTCTCGGGCTCACAGCTTCTGTTTGGACAAGAAGCAAAAAAATGGCAGCTTGGATGGCAGAGAGGATAGAAACCGGATCCATAACGGTGAATGATCATATGTTTTCTTTCATCGAACCCGCAGCTATCTGGGGAGGCATCAAACAAACAGGAATGGGCCGATCCCACGGCCCGTTCGGTCTTCAGCGTTTAGTGAACATCAAGTTCATAAGCTTCGATTTTCTCAACAGAAAGAAACAGCTCTGGTGGTTTCCGTATGACAGCGGATTGATGCCCCTGCTTAGCAAATCCGCGGTTCTGTTTCACCACCGCCGCATCAAAGAAAAGCTAAAAGCTCTTTTTTCGCTTATGCCTTTTTTGAAACGCATACAGGAAGGCAGCTCTCTGGTCAACTTCATCAAAAGCTCTTCCCGCTATTTTCGAAAATAGGGATGAAGCTTTCCCATTTCTTTTGATATTGACCAAACCTTTTTGGATATGTTATGTTCTCCGCACGATTCCAGAAAGAATATGAATAAAAAAACCTCTCTCATAGGATTAACAGGAACTAACGGCGCAGGGAAAGGGGAAGCGGCTTCCTTTTTTGTGGAGAAAGGCTACGCATACTTCTCCTTATCCGACGTTATTCGCGAGGAACTGCGCAAGGAAAATCAAGAGATCACACGCAACAATCTGATCAGGATGGGAAATATTATGCGTCAACAATTTTCTCCTGATATCCTGGCCCGCTGTGTGGCAAAAAAAATCAAGGAGAAAGCCGTGATAGATAGCATTCGCAATCCCAAAGAAGTGGAGTTTTTTCAAAATCAAGACAATTTTACGCTCCTTGTCATCGATGCTCCCGCAGAACTTCGATTCGAAAGGGTCAAAACAAGAGGAAGGAAGGAGTCGGTCTCCAGCCTTGAGGAATTTATAGCCAAAGAAGCCGAAGAGATGGGCACAGATGAGAAAAGCCAACAGCTTCTTGCTTGTATGGAAATGGCAGACCACACGATAATCAATGACGGCACTATTGAGGAACTGCGAAATAAATTGGAGGAATTCCTATGACGTCCAGGAAACTGTCCAAAGATGAATACTATTTAAACATCGCCAGGGAGGTGTCTCGTAAAAGCACCTGCTTCAGGCGAGTCATCGGGGCCATCATCATCCGTGATGATCAAATCATCAGCACAGGATATGCCGGGGCCCCGAGAAAAACAAAAGACAGCCTCGAGCATGGCTTTTGCCTCAGAAACAAGCTGAAAATTCCTCACGGCCAGCGCTATGAACTGTGCCGGAGCGTTCATGCCGAACAGAATGCTATCATCAACGCGGCGCGGGCAGGCGTCAGTCTGCTCGGAGGGGACATTTATCTCTACGGCAGCATACCAGGAAAAGATGGGCCCATCAATGCTCTTCCCTGTTTTATCTGCAAAAAAATGATCATCAATGCCGGACTCAAACGCGTGATCTGCTCGACTGCGGAAGGAAAACTTGCTATTTTTAGCGCAGACGATTGGGCTGCCGAGTGGCAAAAAAATGACATCATCGACGATAAACATCAATATGGATGACATTCTGCACAAAAAGCATTTCATTCCGCTCTTTATCTTTCTTTTTACCCTAGTACTCCTTCCTGCTTCTCTTCTCTCCTACCATCAAATGACATCTCAAGAAAGCCAGGCAGCTACCAGAAAAAAGGCCACCTTGCTCAAACTTCTCGATCTTATTCCCTCTCCAGAATCCATAGACTTCGTGCAAGAAAAAACACAGTATCAGTTGCACACCCTGCCCACAGAGCAGCGTCATCCCAAAACCTGGAACTTGAGCGACCGAATCGCAGACAACATGGAAGCAGGGCTACGGATGCTGTTCGCGGTGGACGAAGATGTAGATGCCCGGCTCAAGTCCCTCGGTCAAAACAGTCAAGTTCTGGAGCGAGCCGTCCAGGCTGTCGAGGAAGCCATTCTTTCCAGACGCAAGATCTACCTGTTCGGGTGCCAGGAAACCGGGCGATGGACCAAATGGATGGAAAGCTCCATCTGGCGTCCTTTCTGGAAAGATCTTCAGGCAAGGAAAAAGATCTGGGCAAAGGTCCGTCCCAAAGTGGGGGATTCGATCGAAAACCGCTTTATCGGCGAAATGCCCGGTGCAGACCGGTCGCTCATCAGCCCATTGGAAGGATGGGAAGACCTGATGATCTCCGGCCGGCTCCAGCTCGAAGAGAGAGGGATCGAACCGGGAGATGTGGTTTTTTGTGTATCAGCAAGTGGAGAATCTCCCGCGGTCATCGGCACCATTTACGAAGCTCTGGACCAATGGACGAGACGTTATCCTTATGATGCCCCAAAGATCCAAAAAAAACTTTTCTTTTTTTTCAATAATCCCGAGGAAGTGCTTCTTCCGTTCGATCGCTGTCAAGCTGTGCTGGAAGAGCCTGGTATCACAAAAATCGATCTCACGACTGGACCTCAGGCCCTAGCCGGCTCCACACGGATGCAGGCTTCCACGATCGATGCCTTCCTAATCGCCCAGATTCTCCAAACTGCCATCGACCGAGCTTTGCGTCCGTTTCTTTCGAACAAAGAAATGGCCAATCTGGGATTCAAAACACCCGTTGTTTTCGCAGAGAAGTTAGAAGAATTTTCCGAAATCCTTAAAGCTGTGAAAAAGATCATCCCGGCCATTGCCCATCTCACCACACTGACAGAAAAAGTTTACAGGGATGAACAATATACAACTTATTCGGCCCTCAGGGGATTTACCACCGTTTTCAATGACTGCGCAGAACGGGGGCCGGCATTCCATATTTGGCCTCTCGATACGGTTAAAACAGTGCCAAGGAAATCCCGAATACTAGCCTGGGCGCCTGTGCCCAACCTGGAAGAAGCTTGGTCTACCATTCTGGGACGTCCGTTTCGCGGACTCTCTCCGGCTTCATACAAAAACCGACTCGAGAAGGAGGTCCCAAATCGTGATCTTCTTCAAGCAGCATCGGAAAGCTTAAAAAACGCAGAAGACGACCAACAGTTTCTTTTTGATTTTTCCCTTTCGGATTTCAACCTTCGAAATCGAAGACCGGAAAAGGGAGACATGGGAATTCTTGTGGTTATAAGCCCGGAAGAAACTCTGTTAAAGGACAAAGAATCCTATGTATTCCAATTTATCAGCCAGTTTCTTGATAAAGGGGCCAGAACGGCCATTCTTTTTATCACGGAAAAAAAGGAAAATGCCATAAAAAAATTGGCCCGGAAAATTCCCGGATTCGATCCGGATGGAAAGGATATCTTGGCGATCTTGCCGCTGGATTCTCAACATGACCCTCTGTTTATAAACCGGCTGATAGCTCTTAAAATCATCTTGAATGCCCACTCCACTGCTGTTATGGCAAGATCCAGCAGAATTACCGGGAACACGGTGACCGCAGTGGATCCGGATAACCCAAAATCCATCGGACGAGGGACCTTTTTGCTTCTCTCCTTTGTGAATGAAGTTCTTAAAAGGCCCGGTTGGGTGAAACAGTATGGGATCTTGGAACCCATCTCCTACGGTGAAGCCAACGCTGTCCTGTACGATGCCATCGGTTTCATGAAAGGCAAAAGGGAAGGGCTCGATCAGTCATATGAGGTGGCCCTCTCTATCATCCGTATTCTCGAGTCTCTCCGGCTAAATAAGGCCATTTCCCATGAAGAAGCTTGGATCATCGTTCGGGACATAGGTCTCCAACAATATTTAAAAGATGTCACATCCTAAAACAAATAGATCAGGTCCCGTTTTCCTGATGTTATTTCTGTTTGCAGGGATCTTTTCGACATCCTGGCTTTTTGCGACACAAGAAAGAACAAAACTGGGGAGCGAAATCTTTATCCAAACCCTCCTCTCACAACTCGATCAGAAAAAACTCGGTCTCGTTTGCAATCAAACTTCTGTTCTCCCTGATGGGAAGTCATTGATCGAAGCTCTTCTGGAAAAAGGTATCCAGGTTGAAGCTGTTTTCACGCCAGAACACGGGTTCAAAGGAAAATGGGAGGCAGGAGCCGAGGTTCAAGATAGCCTTTGGGATAGGATTAAGATCTTCAGCCTTTATGGAAAAACAAAAAAGCCTACCCAAGAGCAAACACAATCCATAGACGCTTTCGTCTACGACATCCAGGACGTAGGCACGCGCTTCTATACCTACATCACGACATTAAAGTATGTCATGGAAGCGGCAGCGGATTTTGGGAAAGCTGTGTATGTGCTCGACAGGCCTAATCCTGCAGGTGGGCACATCGTGGAGGGGCCTATACTTCGATCCGAATACGAATCTTTTATCGGAGCAACTCCCATCCCGGTCAGATATGGATTGACAGTCGGAGAACTGGCGTTGATGATGAAAGGAGAAGGGTGGGTTCCGTCCCAAGTCGAGCTCCATGTGATCCGGATGACCGGCTGGAGCCGCCGCTATTTCTGGAAAGACACCGGGCTCCGCTGGATTCCTACATCTCCAAACATACCCTTCTCTGAAACAGCCATCATCTTTCCAGGGACGGGTTTGCTCGGAGCCCTCACAATCAACCAAGGCCTCGGAACGCTGAATCCGTTTCTTCAGTTTGGCACCCCGTGGTTCGATCCAAAGGCTATCATCCAGAAATTGGGCGGGGGAACCGGTTATGGTGTTGAACTGGAACCTCTTATCTATACCCCCATGTCTCTGCCTGGCAAAACGCTCCATCCTCCCTACGAGAACAGGCCATGCCAGGGAATCAACGTTCGTATCGTCCAAAAAGATAAATTTTTTTCTCTCCATTTTACGCTCGCGCTTATCAAGGCCATCCGGGAAATTCACCCTAACAAAATCCGGCTCCATCGGGATAGCCTTAATCAGATGTTCGGCAACGATCTTCTCGAAAGATACATCAAGGGCACACTGATTTATGCCGATTTGTTAAAGGAAATGGAAAAAGACGAAAAGGCGTTTCTCCAAATGCGCCAAAAATACCTCCTCTACGACTAGCCTCAACCTGAGCTATTTACGAGTCTAGATTGCAGTAGCGGCAATCTGCAACCAGCCTTCACATGATTGATTCAAGAGTTGAGGTTGCCTCAGATGCGAGGCGTCGGCCCATGAAGTTGTGCTCATGCATTGCGAATGGGCCGCAACAAAGCAGATGAGGTGAGATCAGCTCTCCCGAAGGGTAAAAAATGTCAATATTAAAAAAAAGATTTATTAAAAAAGTTTCTTCAGGATTTTACAGCAATGTCAGGTAATTTCCTGATATTGCTGTGATAATGACAAGGATTGACATTTTTTATGAATCATTCAGGTTAGTGGGAGCGGACAATTTCTTTGACCCGCATCAGCTGAACTTGATAGGACCGTTCCATCTCTTCGAGCCGGTTGGAAATGTAGCGGATGGTTTCTTTGATGTTGGGAATCAAGATGTGCTCCAAAGCATTAACCCGGCGACGGGTTACCTCGATTTCGCGACTTAAAAGTTCGACCGCTTTCCAGAGTCTTGCCATCTCCAACAGATCTTCCATTATTTCCTGCATTTTTTTCATTCCGACATCCAACTCGCTTTCTGTGTTCAAAAGGTCATAATCAGAGATCGTCCAGCCTTCGATGGAAAACTTCGGTATAGAAAGGCCAAAGATTTTTTCTCTTTTTATACCCAAAGAAAGCTCTCCTTCAGGAAGCAGGCGTTCCAGCTCTTTTTGGGCGTTTCGTCCCCGCACAAACCCGAAGGAGAGGAGGACTCTGTTCCACTTTGTGCTGATGCCCGAATGAATATCGTACAACCGGCCCATGATCTCCAAAAAACGCCGCATAATCTCTTCCAGCTTACCCTTGAGGAGCTTGTGCCCGCGTTCAGCCAGCAGAAAACGCCTGCGCAGGCGCAAAAGCTCCATCCGGTTGGGATTAACGTTGAGTCTCATTTTCCCTCTTGGTAGTATTTCTCCAGATATTCGGGCCGTATCCTTTTGAGCTCAGCCCGTGGTATGAAACGCAACAGTTTCCATCCCAAATCCAGTGTTTCCAGGATAGATCGGGTCTCAAATTCGCCCTGCCTGACAAACTCATCCTCATAACGGTCCGCAAATTGCATATATATCCTGTCGATATCCGAGAGAGCCGCCTCTCCTAAGATTAAGGCTAACTCTCTGGCTTCCTTTCCCCTGGCATAACAGGCAAAAAGCTGGTTAAGCACATCGGCATGATCCAATCGGGTCTTTTCCTCTCCGATCCCTTTATCCTTAAGCCGGGAGAGACTGGGGAGAACATCGATCGGGGGATAAATCCCTTTACGGTGCAATTCCCGGCTGAGCATGATCTGCCCTTCTGTGATGTAGCCGGTTAAATCCGCTATCGGATGGGTTTTGTCATCCTCGGGCATGGTCAGAATCGGGATCATGGTGATCGACCCTTTTTTCCCCTTGATCCGTCCCGCTCTTTCATACATCGAGGCCAAATCCGTGTAGAGATAGCCGGGGTATCCCCTTCTCCCCGGAATTTCCTTCCGGGCTGCAGAAATTTCTCGCAATGCCTCGGCATAAAAAGTCATATCCACAAGAATCACGAGAACATGCATGTCCAACTCAAAGGCCAAGTATTCCGCACAGGTCAATGCCAGGCGAGGCGTGGCGATTCTTTCGATCGGGGGCTCGTTGGCCAGGTTCAAGAACAGAACAGCTCTTTCCAAAGCTCCGGTATTCCGGAAATCTTCGATGAAAAAATTGGCCTCTTCGAAAGTGATTCCCATGCCCGCAAAAACCACGGCAAATTGTTCCTCCTTCCCCAAAACCCCCGCCTGACGGGCAATCTGAGCCGCAATCCTGGGATGGGGAAGCCCGCTGCCGGAGAAAAGAGGGAGTTTTTGCCCCCTCACCAGGGGATTCATGCCGTCGATGGAAGAAATCCCGGTTTGGATGAATTCGGAAGGGTAATCTCGCGCCTGAGGATTTATCGGCTCTCCTGTGATATCCAGCATTTTATCAGCGATAATTTGCGGCCCTCGGTCTTTGGGTTTACCGGAACCATCAAAAATGCGGCCGATTATTTCCTCTGAAACGCCCAACTGTTGGGATCGACCGAGGAATCTCACACGAGATTCATCCACGCCTAGGCCCACTGTCCCCTCAAAAACCTGGACGACGGCTCTTTCCGTCGAGATATCCAAAACCGTGCCTCGCCGCAACAATCCATCTCCTGTTTCTATCTCAACCAGTTCTCCGTATTTCACATCCCGAATTTTCTCGACGATGACCAACGGGCCAACGATATTGGAGACCGTCAAATATTCTTTATACATTGGTTTTCCTCATTCCTTGGCCTTCAAAATATTTTTGAAGGTCAGGTCTATCTGTATGTAAACCTCGAGGAGTTTGGCATCCTCTTCGGGTAGAAATTTCATCTTGGATATTTGTTCTCGGACTTCTAAAACCTGTATTTCCTCGAGACTCACTCCGTCCTCCAGGGCCCGGATAGCAGAATTATGAAAGTGGATGATGGTGCGAAGCATCAAGTATTGTTTTCGAAGGGATGTGTAGGTATCCTGCGGATGAAAGGCATTCTGATGGAGAAAATCCTCTCGGATGGATCGGGCCGATTCCAGGATAAGCCGTTCTCTCACAGCAAGGGATTCCACTCCCACAAGTCGTGCGATTTCCAGGAGTTCCGACTCCTCCTCCAGGAGTTGCATGGCTGTTTGCCGGATATCGGCAAAATCCTCTGCGACCTGGTCTTTCCAAAAATCCTTGATGTTTTCAGTATACAAGGAGTAGCTAAGAAGCCAATTGATGGCCGGAAAATGCCTCATATTGGCCAGCCGATCATCCAAAGCCCAAAAAACCTTGACCACCTTCAGAGTGGATTGGACGACGGGATCGGAAAGATCTCCCCCTGGTGGCGAAACCGCCCCGATAACGCTCAAGTCCCCTTTACGCCCTTCAGACCCCAGACAGATCACATTACCTGCTCTTTCGTAGAATTCTGCGATCCGGCTTGCTAAATAGGCGGGATAGCCTTCTTCTCCCGGCATTTCTTCCATGCGCCCTGAAATCTCCCGGAGAGCCTCTGCCCAACGGCTGGATGAATCGGCCATCAGAGCAACCGAATACCCCATATCCCGGAAATACTCCGCGATGGTCATCCCTGTGTAGATGGAAGCTTCCCTGGCCGCCACCGGCATATTCGAGGTGTTGGCGATGATGATCGTCCGCTCGAGAAGAGGACGTCCGGTATGGGGATCGGTCAACTCCGGAAAGCTCAGCAAAAGGTCTGCGACTTCATTGCCCCGCTCACCACAAGCCACAAACACGATGATCTGGGCATCCGACCACTTGGCCAACTGGTGCTGAACCACCGTCTTTCCGCTTCCAAACGGGCCGGGAATACAGGCCGTGCCGCCCTTTGCCAACGGAAACAGGGTGTCCAAAACTCTCTGGCCCGTGGTTAAGGGGTCCACGGGCATCAATCGCTCCCGGACTTCCCTGTTCTTGCGAATGGACCAAGTCTGAAACATCTTGATGTCAAGAATGCAGTCTTCTGTTTGGATTTTGGCCACGGCCTCCTCAACAGAGAACTTGCCTTTTTTGACTTCGACAATCTTTCCCTCAGATCCAGTCGGCACCATGATTTTATGCTTGATCAAAGGAGTCTCTTCGATTTCCCCAAGTATATCTCCTGCTTGCACCGACTGTCCCTTTTCGACCATTGGCAAAAATTCCCATTTTTTCTTCCGATCGAGGGCAGGAACTTCGATTCCCCTGGTCACAAAATCTCCCTCTTTATCTCTGATGATATCCAAGGGTCTCTGGATACCATCATATATCGAGCTGACCAGTCCAGGCCCCAATTCCACGCTGAGCGGCTTACCGGTTAAATAGACAGGCTCATCTGGTCCAATTCCGGTTGTATCCTCGTATACTTGGATAAAAGCACGGTCTTCTCTAAGCTCGATAATCTCCCCAATCAATCCCAGTGCACCAATCTTGACCATATCGTACATCTTAGCACCGAGACATCCGGATGCTACAACAAGAGGTCCGGCAACACGTATGATTTTACCTTGTTCCATGGTTTCCTCTTTTCTTCACCAATGCATCAGATCCAGTGGCTTTGACCGCCATTTCTTTCATCATGTTCTCCAGGTGGTCGGTGATTTTTCTGTAATCAGAAAACCCTACGACCACGGGAACGAACTTTTTCCCCAGGGCTTCCCTCTCTTCTTGGAGAGTTTCGAAATAGCTCTGGTGCAAAAAACAAAGAGCGACCTTATCCTGCTCCAGGCCATTCAAAATTTCCCTCGCTTCATCTAAATTGTTGGGGGAATAGGTCTTAAATCCCAGGGCCCTAAAGGCAAACACCATGTCTTTTTCCCCGATCACAGCCACTTTTGCCCGTTCATCAAACATAGGTCTCACTCATTCTTTGTTTCAACATCTCTGCAGGAATCTGGTTGAGTTTTCCCACACCCAAAAGCCTGAGGAGCTGCAATTCCCTTTTTCTAGCCAGGGCATAGGCAAAAACAGGTTCAGGGCCAAAAACGATATACTTTGCTTTTCTAAGGTAGATCATCAGAAAATTCTCGAATTCCCGCTCGAGAGCAATAAACGTTTCATTCTCAACCAGCTCATCCGTTGCCAGGATCCAGGCCGAATGGTAGGCTGAAGTCAGAAGCTTCTCTCCGATTTCTCCGTAGGAGAGGTCAAAGCTTTCCCGCAAAACTTTCACATCTAAAAATCCGCCCTTTAGCAACAATCCCTCCAATTTATCGAGCGAAAGCTCCAGATATTTGGCTCGGCAGAAAATTTTCAAATTCCCAAGATCGATTTTATGCCGCAAATACTTGGTGATGAACGGAATCTTCAATTCTTGAGACAGCTTGAGAGCCCTATCGGGTTGATCGACGCCGAGAACGATCTTTTCGATCCCCTTTTCGCGGAGTATACTCAAAACCAAGCCCAGTAATACAGACTCTTCTTTCTCTAAAAATTCATCCAGCTTTTCGGAATCTTCGATTTCGATTTTCTCCTGATGGAATTGTCCTGCATCAAAAATAATCTTAAGAGCTGAAGAGAGATTTTTTTCCCCTGCAGCCTCCATGAAAGAGGGCTTGGCTACAAGATAGTTTTCCAGAGCACGAACCCGGCCTACGGCATAGGCATAGTCCAAGCGGGACATTCTTCTCATATTTTCAAAACCTCGGCAATATCCTTTTCCAGCTTCGGTCGCAGCTCCTGCTTCAATTTCTCTTGATCGACAAACTCCTCAAGCTCCCCATCTTTCCGTATTATTTTTCGTTTCAGCCCGATTTTATCGCCTTTTTGTTTCTGGAACGCTTTATCCAAAACCTCGTCGATCAGATCTCTTTTGCAACTGAGAATTTTGATTCTTTTTTCAAGACGGGCTTGGGTAACCAATCGGTTGGCTTCAAGATTTCCCTTTCGTTCTGCCTGTTCAAGGATGGCGTTTGCCTGCATTTCACCCTGTTTCCGGGCATTTTGCGTTATCTCTTCAGCTTTTTGACGACCCTTCAAAAAAATCTGCTCGGCTTCACTCCGTGCTTCTTCCAGGATCTTATCTAATATATTTTCCAAACTCATTGTTATCGATTCACAATTTCTTTCCGCTCAAAAGGAAATGCCGTTGAGAAGAAGGATGGTGATGAGCAAGCCAAGGACAGCATAGGTTTCCACCAACGCAGCCATGATCACAGGCTTCATCAAATCCTTGGGTTGTTTGGCCACCATGTAAACGCCTGAAGCACAGACTTTTCCCTGATGTATTCCAGAAACGAGGCCGGTAAACGCCACCGGAAGGGCGGCGATCAAAATTTGCCATCCCTGGAAAACAGATGGAGAAGCCACGGTTCCTCCTATCAATCCCAATTTCAATATGATCAAAAAGGCGCTCAAAAATCCGTAGATTCCCTGTGTACCAGGCAGCGCAACGAGCAGAAGAAGACTCCCGAATTTTTCAGGGTCTTCGCTCATGACCCCACTGGATGCCTGTCCGGCAAGCCCGACACCTATGGCTGAACCTACTCCTCCGAGTATTACGGCAATGGCGCCTCCTAGTATGGCTATTGTTAATCCTAGTGTCATCTTATCCACCTCCTATTTTCTGAATAATCCAGGTATTACTGAATAAATTCGACAAATTTGCTTTCAAATGCGAATGGTTTGAACGGTTTTCCTCCGGACTTATAAAACTTGCTGAAAAATTCCACATATTGAAGCCTCATAGAATGGACAAACCCTCCGAGAAAACTTATCCCCAGATTAAAAAGATGCCCTCCCACAAAAATGAGCGCAGCAAAAAGCCACCCAACCCAGGGGATATCCAGTGCCGTCTGACAGAGAGTATTCACCACCATGGCAATAACACTGGTAGCCAATCCCAATGCCAGCAGCCGAGAATAGGAAAGGACATCTGCCAGATACCGAGATATATCGTACAAGCTATAAAGCCCACCAAAAAAACGGGCGAGCGGATTTCGACTGGGCGCGGCAAAAAACACAATCCCGGCAGCCCCAACTAGTGCAAGGATCCCCCAAACGGATTGTTTCATCAACAGGTACAACACCAGGGAAGGGAGAAGAATCAACCAGCCTCCCTGGACGAAGATAGCCTGAAGATAGTCTTTGCTCTTGATTCCCGAAATCATATTTATGAATGTTCCGAACCACACTTGAATGAATCCCAAGGCAAGAGACAGGATGAGAAAGGAAACCGGATCCTTCAGCGGGTCCAAAATCATCAACTTCCGAATCGGAAATCCGAACCATCCTCCGACCAATGTCCCAAGAATGACAGTGGCCACGCCTAATATGGCCATGAGGGTCAAAAACTGACGCAATCCACCCCGAGGCTTGGCAAACTTCAAATACAGTAAGCTCGATAGCGCAACCAGAAGCCCATACCCGGCTTCACTCACGGTCAATCCCACAAACAAGAAGAAAAAGGGGGCCAGATAAAGCGTGGGATCCAGAGTGCCACGCTGAGGAAGGCCGTAGAGTTTTGTTATTATTTCAAAAGGTTTTCCAATCTTGGGATTCTCCAAGATGATCGGGGGATCTTCCTCAGAAAGAGGGGGGCGAAAATAACATTGGACAAGATCAGAGTAAGGCATAAGCTTGGCCTCAAGTCTGGAAATATCCATAGTTTTTATCCAGCCCTCCAGAAAAATGGTTCTGGTGGTTTCTCCGAGATTTCGGGAAGTAAGCCGTTTTTCTCGCTCATTGAGCAAAACATCATGGATCCGCATCAGTTGTTCTCGTGATGGGACAAGCTCTTTCCCTTTGTTTTCCAGCAACACCAGTTTTCTTTCTTTTAGGGCTTTTTCCTCTGATAGCGCCTGGATGACATCCGTGACTTCTCCCTGGTCACCAGCCTTCTCCATCATGGTATCGGTGAAGTACAGAGGATTAAAATTCTTATCCTTCAGGATCTGCCGGAAGTGTTCCCTTTGGCTTTTCAAATAAATCAATAGCAGATGAACGTTCCTCTTTCCCTGGGAAATGATATGACTCCAAAACGCTTCATTTCCCATTTCTGTCGATAATTCTTTGAACGATGCCAGGGGCATGACGCCCACAACCACTTCTGTGGTATCCGTATCAGCCACAGATTTGATGGGTAATTCAAGGCTTTGAAGAGATCGCAAAAATTCTTCTTCTTTTTCCAAAAATCGGATATGGGAATCGATATCATTTTTTTCCTTTTCGAGATTCTCAACCTGGTCCAGTAGCGGAACAAAATCCTGGCGGAGGATCTCCTCCCTCTCCTGGCTGGAAATTTGAGGTTTTTGAGCAAAAAGTTTTTCGGTCAATCCCTTTTTTTCCCATCGGGAGAGATAATCCAGGGCATGCGAAAGCCGGTGAAGCTGGTGTTCAACAGTTGTAACCTCTGTAAAAGGAGTACTCAGTCCCAGGGTTTCGAAATCAGCCTTCTCTATCTGCAAGAGCCCCTCTTCCTGAAGAGAGTTGATAAAGGTTTTTTTCAAACCTGAGTGGGCAACGATATGAACTTTTTGGACATCGGCAATGGACATAGACTAGAAGGCCTCCTTTTTTAAAGAAATTTCCATTTTTTTCCTTATTTTTTCCACAGCATCAGACATCCGGGAGCGGGATTTCTGACGGAGATCGGATATTTCCTTGTCGGATCCCTTTTCGATTTTGTTCTTTTCTTTTTTCGCCCTGTCGATGATTTCCTTTTTCTTTTTATCAGCCTTTTCTTTGGCCTCTGCTAGAAATTGCGCTCTGATCCTCCCTGCTTCTTCATAAGCATCCTGGACAATTTGGGTGGCCGTCTTTTCCCGCGCTTCCTGGATAATCTCCCGGGCCTTTTCCTCAGCATGCTTTATTTTCAGAATGGCGCCATAGGCCTCATTATCAGGGATTTTCTTATCCATTGCCAAAATCTCTTTTTATCCTAGGGCAGGACTGAAGGATAGAGATAGTATGCCCTAAAATCCAGTCTTTTCCTTCTTATCCCTTTCTCCAAAACTTTCAACGGGGACTTGTAATCAAACAGGGGGGATTTGAACAGAACCACCGCACCCGCTTTGACAATATCATCCAACAAAGAAAAGTTGTTTCCGTTATCCCAATGTAGAACCAAATTGCTACCGGCAGATCGCGAGGAAAGGACGATATCCCTGATCATAGCCTGACTTTCCTCCCCCTCAAGACTCAGTTCGGTCATGTGTATCCAAGCACCATTGCGTCCTAATTCCAAAAGCGATTTTTCAAGAGGGCCATGATGGTAGTAGACCAGCCAGCTTCCACTCTGCGTACAATTGTAGGCTAACCGAGCAACCTGCAGGATATCCCGAGGTTGTTGTCTGTTGGTTAAATGCAGGTAGGCCCCGTATCTTCCCACGTTCATTAAATCGGAGAAGGTTGGATCCTCTTCTCCTCCGACATCCCATTTCCCGTTGATCAAATAGGACACAACAGCATTCCCTTTCCTTGACGCGGCACTGATGAACTCCAAATCATGAACATTGGAACGTGTTTCGTCAGAAGTGTACAGATCAGCACCATGACCGGAGATCCATTCCAACTCAAACGGATCAAACCTGCCCGTGTCGATCAGACGAAAGCGGTATCGCCTGTCTCGGAATTGACGGACCGCATCAAGAAGCGTTGAAAAATCATACTGATCATCCCGTACCGTGATATTCTGTTTTTTCTCCAAAAGGGAAAAAAGCTCAGATGCTTTTTTGAGGGAAGCAGACTCCCTTTCTTCTTGTCTTTCGTTATCCATCCGGCATCTATTTGTTTACGAGAATATTGGATTAAATTTTAGTCCCATAGTATGTCATGAAACCTATGACATGTAAAGTGCCTTGCAAAAAAATGCCCCTTCTTTTATCATCACCTCAGGATCCACCGAAATGGAAAAAAATATCGTCCTTTTCTCTGGCGGAATCGACTCGACAACAGCCTTGTATTGGGCTCTTGATTTTGACAAACTGACCTCAGCTTTAACGTTCGATTACGGGCAAAAACACAGGGTGGAAATCGGGGCCGCGCAAAGAATAGCGGACATGCTCGAAATTCCTCACAAGATACTCCACGTGGACCTTGAACAAATCGGAGGATCCGCCCTGACTGATTCTTCTGTTTCCCTCCCTCAAATGGAAAATGTCTCGCAGATCCAAGAGGGGCTTCCGACGACTTATGTCCCTTTCCGGAACGGCATTTTTTTGGCCTTGGCAGCAGCTTGGGCCGAAACAAATAATATCACCGGGATAGTTTGCGGATTTAACGTGATCGACTCTCCCAACTACCCAGATACTCGGAAGACGTTTGTGAAAGCAATGGAAAAAGCCATAAACTCAGGCACAGGGGCAGCCTTGAGAAGGAAAAAGATCGGCATCCTCGCTCCATTCCTGAATATGAGCAAATCGGCCATCATCAAAAAAGGCCTCGCTCTCGGGACTGACTATTCTTATTCCATTTCTTGCTACAACGGTTCTGAAATTCCCTGTCAGAAGTGCTCTTCCTGCTTGCTCCGTCAGAAAGCATGGGAGGAGACCGGGATGAAAGATCCTCTTTTTGCAAGGTTGGAAAAGGAAGGAAGATTATGAGTTGGATACTGAAAGTCCGGGATAAATTCCAGGCAGCACATTACTTGAGAGAATACCGAGGCAAGTGCGAACACATGCACGGCCACACCTTCCATGTGGAGGTCCAGATTCAAGTGAAGAATTTGGACAGCATAGGCATCGGGATCGACTTCACAGAGATAAAAGAGAAACTTGCAAAAATTCTTCCTGACCACGCTCTTCTCAACGATGTGTATGATTTCAATCCCTCGGCAGAAAATCTCTCCCGCCATTTTTTTCAGGAATTGAAAAAAGAATTTCCGGTAAAATCCGTCACGGTTTGGGAATCCGAGGATGCATCAGCCACCTACTCTGAAGATCAATGAAATCTTCCCCTCGATCCAAGGGGAAGGACTCCGACTGGGAGAGCCCACTTTGTTCATCCGTTTCTCCGAATGCAACCTGAAATGCGCTTTCTGTGACACAAAGTATGCCTGGCATACAGGGCAAGAGATGACGGTTGAATCCATCCTCAAAAAAATCAAAAAGATCCACACCGCTTTTCCCACCGAGTGGGTGTGCCTAACAGGAGGAGAACCCCTTTTTCAGAATATCGTAGCACTAGCACAACGCATTAAGGCAGAAGACTTCAAAATCCAAGTGGAAACCAATGCCACTATCTTCCGGCGGCTCGGCGTGGACTGGTACACCATATCCCCCAAACCACCCAATTATTTTTACCAACCTGAGTACATAAAAAAGGCTAAAGAAGTAAAAATGGTGGTGACCAAAGAACTCGATTTCGGTGTTTTGAAAAAACTCAGGCAGGATTTCCCCGAAAAAATCCCGCTCATCCTTCAACCTCAATCCAATAACAAATCAAGCGGCAAACACGCAATAAGACTCATCAAGCAATCCCTCAAGGAAGGGATGAAAAATATCCGATTGACCGCCCAAATTCACAAAATTTTTGGATTACGTTAGATATCACCTTTATGCCTGTTTCCTCGAGCGGAAAAAAAGCGGTATCCGGATCGCGTCAAATAAACACCGGCCAATATGATTAAGGCTCCGACAGCTTGCCAGAAGCCGATTCTTTCAGCAATAAAAATATAGGCAAAAATGACGGCGAAAATCGGAAGAATATTTCCGTATATGACTGTTTTGCTGTTCCCGACCCTCTTAACAGAAGCATACCAGACGACATAGCTGACTGCCAGAGCAAATATGCCGGAAAAAGCAAGCATAGCCCAGGCTTTAAAGGAAATCTGTCTGAAGTCCTGTCTGGAAAATGCCGGAACGCAAAACGGGAGATACAATACCGTCCCGACTGCCAGTGTGAGAGCGGACCATTTAAGGGGCGTTATTCGACCCAACAATGGTTTGGAAAAAACCGTATAGACCGCCCAAACGAGGTTTCCGCAAAAAATCATCAAATCGCCTCTCAGATTTTCCCAAGAAAACACGAATGTCCCAGGCTGCTTGGTAATCACCAGATAAAAACCCACAAAAGACAAAGCGATACCAAGCCAAGCTGCCCAGTGGATTTTTTCATGTTTGAACAGCAAACTCAACAAAGCGACGGAAGCCGGAGTCATGGCCATGATGATGGATGTGTTCGAGGCTGTAGTCAGGTTTATACCATGGATGAACAATAACTGGTAGACCGTATTGCCGATGATTCCCAAGATCACAAGCTTCCAGATGTCCTTCTTCGGAACTTTGAGACCTTGCTTGGTGATGAACAGAACGAGAATCAGAATGATAGAAGCAAAGGCCATCCTGATTCCGTTGAAAGCCAGAGGGTTGAATTCATCCAGCGCGATCTTGATAAAGCTAAAATTGATAGCCCATATCAAGATGATTAACATCATAAAAAGATCTGTGATTCCTAAGGTTTCCTGGTTTTCCATGGCAAGTCGACCGGACAGTAAACTCGGTTATTTTCTGCTTCTAGGATAATGTACCTCTACTGTGGACATCATCCCTCCTCTCGGATTGAATTCACCGATAATGGTTACGCGAACCGGTCGGCAGGCTTTGACAATATCATTCAGGATCCGATTCACAGCGTTTTCGTAATAAATTCCGAGGTTTCTGTATCCCAACAGATACAATTTGAGGGATTTTAGCTCGAGACATAGTGTATCAGGTGTGTACCGGATTTCGAGAACTCCAAAATCGGGAAAACCTGTTTTGGGACAAACGGATGTGAATTCAGGAATCTCGATTTTGATCTCATAATCGGGGAACTGATTGGGAAATGTTTCGATCAGAGGAAGCTTTTTTCTCAGGCCAGCTTTTGCCTCCTTTTCCCTATCGTTAAGTATTACTGGTTTGGATTTCTTTTTATTTTGCATTTTACTCAGTATAAAACATTGGGAAGATGTTAACAATCCTTGAGCCCACCACTTAACATGAATTAGTCATAAATATGAATATAGACTTTGAAATCAGGAACACGTACCGATTTTCTGAAATCGGTAACGTGTCCCTTGATTTCCATGAAGCTGCACTTTTTTGTTATAATATCCACTCAAAAAGCATGAGTTGGTTTGTCTTCCTTCCTCCTGTGAAGTAAAGAGCAAGAAAGCGAACCGGAATACATAAACCACCGGCAGAACAATTCATCGATGGAGCAAATCATGAAAGAATGTCAAAAAAACAATAATCTCCAGAATTGCAACTGCACGTATGAACCGTGCAGTCGCAAAGGCATCTGCTGCGAATGTCTTCAGTATCATTGGAGCATGAGACAGCTTCCGGCCTGCCTATTCCCCGATGATGTGGAAAGGACTTATGACCGGTCTTTGAGACGATTCATCGAAATCTACCGAGATAAGGCGTAATGCACATTTATGGCCCTGTCCCATCCAGACGCTTGGGCTATTCCCTGGGAGTCGACATCCTGCCTTTTAAAACATGTTCTTTGGATTGCATATATTGCCAACTAGGCACCACCGAACGGAAAATGGTCCAACGGAAAAAATATTTTGACGTTGATATGATACTAGGCCAAATAAAAAACTTGATCGCCTCGGGGCAGCGTATCGATTACATCACATTTTCTGGCTCAGGAGAACCCACTCTTAATGTGTTCATCGGGATACTCATCCGGGAAATTAAAAAAACTACCCAAATTCCTGTCGCCGTCCTCACCAACAGTACCCTCCTTTCACAGAAAAGCGTACGGAACGCTTTGTCCGATGCAGACCTGGTCGTTCCCTCTTTAGATGCCGCAACACAAGAAATTTTTGACCGGATGAACCGACCTCATTCATCCCTAAAGATCCGACAGGTTATCGAAGGCTTGAAAATATTTCGCCAAGAATTCAGCGGAAAAATCTGGTTGGAGATTCTTCTTGTCAAAGGCGTAAATGATTCTCCAGCCCATATAAAAAAACTTAAAAAAGCCATATCCAAAATAAATCCCGACAAGATCCAACTCAACACAGTTGTCCGCCCTCCCGCAGAAAAAGCTGCTCTCCCGTTGAGTCCCCAGGAATTGGAGAAAATTCGAGAATTTTTCGGCAAAAAGGCCGAGGTCGTTGCAGAATTCAATAAAATCCAACATGGGCCAATATCCCACGACATCAAAGACGCGATCCTGGCGATTGTGGCAAGAAGGCCTGTCACCCTTGCGGATATGAGCACATCTTTGGGAAAACACAAAAACGAATTGATCAAATATTGCGATATTCTCCTCAAGGAGGGCAAAATCAAGCTGATCATCCACGAGGGCAAAAAATTTTATGAATTAACCTGAATTATTCAAAAATTATCCGGGTTAAAACAGCAAAAAAAATGACCTGAGCCCAAGAAGGATAAAATATGAAAAGCATCAACGATTTAGATCTACAGGAGTTTCAAAAACTTCTGATCGATGCTGCAAAAAACTGGCTTGCCCACGATGGTCTTTGGTTTAGAGCCGTCGAGGAAAAATTCGGGATGGAAGCAGCCATGGAATTGGACAAAAAAACTTGGGAAAAGTTTACCGTGATCGAGGCCAAGAGAATTATGAAAAGGCTCAACATGCCGACGGGAGGAGGCATTCAGGCCCTCATTCAGGCCCTCAAATTCAGACTCTATGCTTTTATCAATGTGCAAGAGATCCTGGAGGCGAGTGAAAACAGGTTTGTCTTCCGAATGAACCGTTGCCGTGTGCAAGAAGCAAGACAGAGGCAGGGATTGCCGGACTTTCCATGCAAATCCGTCGGCATCGTGGAATACAGCGGTTTTGCAAGTACCATCGACCCCAGGATCCAAACGCGGTGCATTACGTGTCCGCCCGATCCTCATCCCTTGAATGTGTGGTGCGCCTGGGAATTTTTCATTCCAACGTAAAATATTGAACCGGATTCTGCAATAAAACCCTAAAGGAGTCATAATGTTTGATAATGCGCATTTCCCAAGAGCAAAGAAATTTTGGCACATGGGAGAATTCCACGATTGGACGGAATCCAACGTCCATGCCATGAGCCATGCTCTCCATTACGGGACCTCTGTTTTCGAAGGCATTCGGGCATATCAAACAGCTAATGGTCCGGCTATTTTCCGTCTGCCTGATCACATCGAACGATTTTTCTATTCCGCTTCATTGTTGCGGATGAACATCCCCTATACCAAGCAAGAAATCACAGAAGCCATAAAACAGGTGGTTAAAGAAAATCAACTGGACTCGGCGTACATCCGGCCCCTCCTTTATTATTCCTACGGGAATTTGAGTCTCGTCCCAAAACAATCTTCTGTCGAACTCATGATTGCCTCCTGGGAGTGGGGCGCTTACCTCGGAGATAAAACCGAAAAAGGCATCCATGCCTACCTGCTTCCCTGGCGACGGATCCATTACACCCAGTTCGATATGAAGGCCAAACTCGGCGGATTGTACATCCTGTCGACCATTTATGGTGTTTTGGCCCGGGAAAAAGGATATGACGAGGCGATATTCCTGAATCTCGAAGGGAATGTCGCAGAAGGCCCAGGCGAAAACATCCTGATCGTCAAAGATGGCGTGGTGAAAACCAATGATATGAGCGAATCGGTTCTGGAAGGAATAACCCGGACAAGCATCCTCAAAATCGCAGAGGACATGGGTATTCCCACATCTATTGGCCCAATCACCAAGCAAGATTTTTTCATGGCGGATGAAGCCTTTTTCTCAGGAACAGCCGTGGAAATCGCGCCGATCACACGGGTCCTGGACGATTCCGAACAAGACAAATCTCCCAAAGAATACACGATCGGATCGGGGACACCCGGCGAAATCACCACCAAAATAATCAGGATTTTTAAAAATATCGTTGCGGGCAAGAATAATAACTACAAAACGTGGCTGACATACGTGAACGACTAAGATTTCATTGTATCACATAATCCCTGCATGAAATCTCTCGGGGAAAAAGACGTGAGCGGGAAAGAGCAAGATAAAGGCTAAAATCCTTGAAAACTAAAATACGATTTGAAAAGGTGAAGATCGATGGAAATAATTTTTAGACCAATCGGGACTGTCCATTCTCCTTTCCAAAAAAAAGAAGACATAAAAAAATCTCGGAATATTGATCCGAAAGGATTCAAGGCCGTCCGGGGAGAACTGGAGATTTTCGGAGAATTTGCCGAAGGGTTGCAGGATATCGACGGATATTCCCATATTATCCTGATATTCGTCTTCCATAAATCCACAGAGAAAAAACTGTACGCTTTTCCCCCGTTTGATGACAAGCGGAGGGGTATCTTTTCCACCAGAAGCCCAAACCGGCCCAATCCCATCGGCTTTACTGTGCTTCGGTTCATCAAAAGGGACAATAATAAATTGCAGGTCCAAGGGGTGGATATGATTGAGGGAACACCTATCCTGGATATCAAGCCTTACACACCTAGAGACCAAAAACCTGAGGCCCGATTCGGCTGGCTTGAGGAATGGTTAGACTAGGTTTCCCCCTTGTTTTGTGGGGAGGTTTCTGGTATATATTTTTTTTGTTCCTCAAATTTAAAAGGAGGACGAACAAAATGTACAAATATCTTTCTTCTTTTTTATGTCTGCTACTGATTCTCTTTTCCCCGATGATTCTGCAGGCCTCTAAAATATTTCCATACGATTACAAGGTCGTAGAGCTGGAGAACGGCTTCAAAGTTGTCTCCATCCCTCTTCCTAACCCAAACATAATTTCCTATTACACCATCGTTCGATCCGGATCACGAAACGAGGTCGAGCCGGGAAAATCCGGTTTTGCCCACTTCTTCGAGCACATGATGTTCAAGGGCACGGAAAACATGTCTCCTGAGGAATACGACAATTTCCTCAGTGAGATCGGTGCGGGAACCAATGCTTACACCACGGATGATTACACCTGTTATTACGTTGTATTCGCCGGGAGGGAAAACTTGGAAAGCGTGGTTAAAGCCGAAGCGGACCGGTTCATCAACCTGTACTGGGATGAGGAAATGATCAAAACCGAAGCAACGGTTATCGAGGGTGAGTATTACGCCAGCGTTTCCAGCCCATTCAGAAGGCTATTCGAACTTCTCAGGGATACGGCTTACGAAAAACACTCCTACAAACACACCACTCTAGGGTATCTGGAAGACATCCTGGACATGCCGAACCAATTTCCTTACAGCCAGTTGTACAAGAAACGCTTTTACGCACCGGACAACGCAATACTCCTGGTGGCCGGAGACTTCGACCATGATCAATTGATGACCTACGTGAATCAACATTACGGCGGCTGGGAAAAGTCCGGCTACAATCTGGTCACTCCGGAAGAACCAGCTCAAACCAAATCCAAAAGAGCCCATTATGATTGGCCGACTCAAACCCTTCCCCTGCTGGCCATAGGATTCCACGGGACCGCCTATTCGGACGAGAACATCGACAAAGCCGCACTCGATCTGATGGCGGATATTGCTTTTTCCCGCTCATCCGAGCTCTACCAGAGACTTGTCATCGAAGAACAAAAATGCCAGTCCTTGAGGGCCAGTTTTGCGGACAGACGAGATCCCTATCTCCTAACTTTTAATTCCGTAGTCAAAAATGAAAAGGACCTTGCATATGTGGAAGAGGAGATATTCAAGGAGCTGGAGAGGTTAAAAACAGAGCCGGTCTCGGAGGAAAAACTAGCCGAGATAAAGTCCAACCTCAAATACTCGTTCGCTAACTCTTTGGGAACCACGGACGGGGTCGCGGGATCTCTTGCCTTTTACATCAACTTGACAACAGACCCTGGATCTGTGAATAAAATGTTCGATCTCTTCGAGAGAGTCACCCCTCAGGATATCATGGCCATGGCCAAAAAGTATTTCAAAAAATCAAACAGCACGGTGGTGACTCTGACAGGAGGAGAAGCCCTATGAAAAAAACAAAAATACTATTTCTTATCGTATTTTTTACCGTGGCTTTTTTCATGACTACATCTTGCACCAAAGAGACAGCAGGAAAAATGGGATCAGAGCTTCTTCCTGTTGAAGGAAGTCCCTTGGTCAGTTTCCGCATCCTGCTGAACATCGGTTCAGCCTATGATCCGGCAGGAAAAGAGGGCCTATGCCAGCTCGCATGCAGCATGCTGAGAGGTGGGGGAACAAAAACCTTGACCTTCAAAGAAATCCAGAAAAAATTCTACCCAATGGCTGCCGGTATGGGTCTCCGGGTCGAAAAAGAGATGTCTGTTTTCACAGGAACCATTCATATCGATAACCTAGATGAATATTATGCTATTTTTAAAGAGATGCTGCTCGAGCCTGGGTTTCGCGAAGATGATTTTATCCGACTGAAGACCAACCAGCTAAACTTCTTGGAAAAAACTCTGGTCGGCAATATGGACGAACAATTCGGCAAAGAGATTTTGAACCTGATGATGTACGCTGACCATCCCTACGGCCACCACGATTCAGGCACTGTAGAAAGCGTAAGAAGCTTGAGCTTAGATGATGTCAAAGCCTTTTACCAGGAGAACTTCAAGCAGGGTAACATCACCATCGGATTGGCCGGGGGTTACCCATCCGACTTCCCCACAAAAGTCGCGGATGATTTTTCCGCTCTTCCGGAAGGATTCGATCCTCAACTGGAACTGCCAGCCCAACGAATGCCTGAAGGGCTGGAAATAGTGATCGCCGACAAACAAACCCCTGCCACGAATATCTCGATGGGTTTTCCCCATACCATAGGAAAGTCTTCCGACGATTTTTTTGCTCTCTGGATCGCCTGCTCCCACTTCGGGGAACACCGGCAGAGCCTTTCCCTTCTCTACCAGAAAATCCGGGAAGAACGCGGACAAAACTATGGAGACTATGCCTATGCAGACCATTTTATTCAAGGCCGTCGCAAATTTCCTGCAATCAATTATTGCCGTCAACAACAGTATTTCTCGATCTGGATACGAGCACTGGCCAACTCTAACCGCCACTTTGTTTTGCGCCAGGCTCTACGGGAGCTGAAAAAACTGGTGGAAGAGGGAATTCCTGAAGAACGATTCGAGCTCGTTCGCACATACCTTCTGAACTACACCAAACTTTATGCCCAAACGCTCGGTGAACGGCTTGGCTGGCAGATGGACTCTCGCTACTACGATTACCAAGATTTCTTGGCTGAAGTCCAGGAACGCCTGCCCAAAATCACGCGCGAGGATGTGAACAACGCCATCAAAACCTATCTGAATTCCGACAATGTCTATATCGCCATCATCACACAAGATGCCCAGGCCTTTAAGGATGTCCTGGTTGCCAACACACCATCACCGATAAGCTATGCTAATCCGAACATGCCCCAGAGAATCAAGGATGAGGATCTGGTTATCCAAACTTTTCCACTGGATATCCTGCCTGTAAAAATCCGCATCGCCAAGGCTTCGGACTTTTTCCAGAAAACAGGAATTCCAAAAACAGAGTGAAGGGCTGATCCACACTGCTGATAAAAGTCCTCCAAGGTGGTGGGGATTGGGGTTATTATGTCCGGTTCGTGAACCCGGGGGGCCAACTTCTAAGGAATATCGAAATCGAATGACAAAATGGATAAAACCCGACTGAAAATAGCCTTTATTGGGGACAGCTTAACAGAGGGAGTTGTCGGGGCTTCCTTTTTTGACATACTCCAAGACACATTATCTCAACATGAACTGTTGAACTACGGTAAAGGTGGAGACACTGTGATA
>RCNB010000360.1_pt1 | contig 31105 bp, 35 predicted proteins | sample 2041321 | NCBI WGS metagenome assembly RCNB01 (sample SAMN09708232, study PRJNA481090) | Marine sediment metagenome, whole genome shotgun sequencing project. | reverse complement strand
CAAAAAGGGCGATATAATTATATCGCCCTTTTTGTTTTAAAATGCATATCGTTGCGGACCGCCGCGCCTAATTTCTTCATTCGCAAAGTTCTCATATTTTTTAAAGTTCTCCCTAAAAGCATTGGTGAGTTTAAATGCTGCTTTATAATAAGCATCGTCATCATTCCACGTGGTTCTAGGACTTAACACATCTGTTGGGACTCCAGGACATGACCTTGGCTGTGCAACTCCAAATACTGAATGAATATGGTAATCGTCATAATTATACAATCCTAAATCACCATTTAAAACTGCATTAATCATGGCTCTAGTATATTTCAACTTCATTCTGGTACCAACTCCATAAGGGCCACCTGTCCAACCAGTGTTCACCAACCAAACATTCACTCCAGACTCAGTCATTTTTTGACTTAACATTTCAGCATATTTTGCAGGATGCAAGGGCATAAAAGGAGCACCAAAACAAGCAGAAAATGAAGGCTGTGGTTCTACCACACCAGCTTCTGTACCAGCAACTTTTGCCGTATAACCAGATATAAAATGATATGCAGCCTGACTTGGTGTTAATTTAGAAATTGGAGGCAAAACACCAAAAGCATCAGCAGTTAAAAAGAAAATGTTTTTTGGGTTTTTCCCAATTGATGGTTTTTGTATATTTTCAATATGGTAAATTGGATAACTCACTCTAGTATTTTGAGTGATAGAAGCGTCTTCAAAATCAACAACGTCATTATCATCCAAAATAACATTCTCTAAGATTGCACCCTTTTTAATGGCACCGTATATTTCTGGTTCATTATCTTTTGAAAGTTTTATCACTTTAGCGTAACATCCTCCTTCAAAGTTGAACACAGTATTTTCGTTAGTCCAACCATGCTCATCATCACCAATCAAACTTCTATCCGGGTCTGTTGATAAGGTTGTTTTACCCGTCCCCGATAAGCCAAAGAAAATAGCAGTATCTCCATCTTTACCAATATTTGAACTACAATGCATTGGCAAGGTGTTTTTAAACACTGGGAGAATAAAGTTTAAGGCCGAGAATATACCTTTTTTTATTTCTCCTGTATACCCAGTTCCTCCGATAAGTGCAATTTTTCTTGTAAAATCTAAAATCGCAAAATTATGTTGACGTGTTCCATCAATTTCAGAATCCGCCATAAACCCTGGTGCATTGACAACGGTCCACTCTGGTTCAAAATTTTTCAATTCTGATTCGGTTGGACGTAAAAACATATTATAAGCAAACATGTTACTCCAAGGATACTCATTAATTACACGGATATTTGTTTTGTAATTATCATCCGCACAAGCATAACAATCGCGAACATAAAGTTCCTTACCTGATAAATAATCTACAACCTTGTCGTAAAGGCTTTCAAATTTATCGCTCTTAAAAGGAATATTAATGTCACCCCACCAAATTTTGTCTTCAGTAATTTCATCTCTAACAATAAAACGATCCTTAGGAGAACGCCCAGTAAACTCACCTGTATTTATAGCTAATGCTCCCGATGAGGCCTCTTGTCCTTGTTTTTTTAAGATTGTTGTTTTGTGAAGTTGATCTGGTGTTAGTTGATAATTTACTTTCGCGTTTTTTATTCCGTATGTATCCAACGCAATCGATTTCGTAGAATGGGTGTTATCCACCATAATTTTTGTGTTGTTTATGGTGCAAAAGTATGAATTTTATAGAATATGGCATTCAAAAAGCAATATTATTCTGCCTTATTTTTTAAGACATCAAGCAGCATAACCAGCCATGCTAATATGAACAAAAATCCACCTATTGGCGTAACAAAACCAACAGATTTGAAATCAAAATTAGTCAGCTCGTTTGTTGCCAACCCATATATTGAACCTGAAAATAAAACCACCCCTATAGCAACAAAATAATAAATAATTTTCTTTGTTCTAGCCCCTAAAAGTTTAGTGCTTCCAACGAATAATAGTAAAATTGCATGATACATTTGGTAACGCACTCCGGTTTGAAAAGTCTCAATAGCATCCTTTGTTATGCTCTTTTCTAAACCATGTGCGGCAAAGGCTCCTAAAATAATAGCAAGCATTCCTAAAACACTTCCTGTAACCAATATTTTTTTGTTCATATTAATTTATATTTTGAGTTTTTATAACAATTTGATTTTACTACATTCGTTCCATAAATTATAACAAAATTACTCAACAAATCTCACTATGCGAAAGATTTTGATTATCGGTTCTGGTAAATCTTCATCATACTTAATAAAATATTTTTTAGATAAATCTGATTCAGAAAATTTACAGATAACAATTGGTGACATTTCAATAGAAAATGCTAAAAAGCTCATTGGCAATCACACAAATGCAAATGCAGTTTTACTTGATGTTTTTGATAAGAAATCACGATCCAATGCTATAAAAAATGCCGATATAGTTGTTTCTATGTTACCTGCTCGTTTTCATATTGAGGTTGCCAAAGATTGTATTATATTTGGTAAAAATATGGTAACTGCTTCATACGTAAGTGATGAAATGCAAGCACTTGATGAAGATGCAAAAACCAAAGGCCTTATTTTTATGAATGAGATTGGTGTGGATCCAGGGATTGACCATATGAGCGCCATGCAAGTTATTGACCGTATTCGGGATAAAGGCGGAGAGGTTATTTTATTTGAATCGTTTACAGGTGGATTAGTTGCTCCAGAAAGCGATAATAATCTATGGAATTACAAATTTACTTGGAACCCTAGAAACGTTGTAGTTGCAGGACAAGGTGGAGCTGCAAAATTTTTGCAAGAAGGTACCTATAAATATATTCCTTACGACCGCTTATTTAGAAGAACCGAATTTCTTGAGATTGATGGTTTTGGCCGTTTTGAAGGCTACGCTAATAGGGATTCTCTAAAATATCAAAGTGTTTATGGTTTGAACAATATTAAAACCCTTTATCGTGGTACAATGCGAAGGGTTGGCTTTAGTAGAGCATGGCAAATGTTTGTGCTTTTGGGTATGACTGATGATAGCTATGCTATTGATGATAGCGAAAACATGAGTTACCGTGATTTTGTAAATGCATTTTTACCATATAGCCCAACAGATTCTGTTGAATTAAAGTTTAGACATCAACTTAAAATTGACCAAGACGATATCGTTTGGGGCAAACTAGAAGAGTTGGATGTTTTTAATGCGAATAAAATGGTTGGTCTTAAAAAAGCAACTCCGGCGCAGATTCTTCAAAAAATATTAATGGATAGTTGGACGCTAGATGAAGATGACAAAGACATGATTGTCATGTATCATAAATTTGGGTATATCCTTGACGGGAGAAAACACCAAATTGATGCTACAATGGTTACAATTGGTGAAGACCAAACCTATACAGCTATGGCAAAGACTGTTGGCTTACCTGTCGCTATTGCAACCTTGGACATTTTAAATGGAAAAATAACAACGCCTGGTGTTCAAATACCAATTAATAAAGAGGTTTATAAACCAATTTTAAAAGAACTGAAAGAATATGGTATTGTTTTTAACGAAAAGGAAGTCCCCTATTTAGGTTATAATCCTTTAAGTGTTTGAAGAGCACATACATCTGGTGCATTAGAGTTACAATCTTAAATCGTTTTAGTACTTTTATATTTTCATTTTAATACATCAAAGTAATTGAAGGTTATAAATCAAAACATACACATAGACGGTATCGATAAAAAGATACTTCGTGCCCTTATGGAAGATGCACGAACGCCAATTCTCGAAATAGCAAGGCAAGTTGGTATTTCTGGAGCTGCTATACACCAACGTCTTAGAAAACTTGAAAAATCTAAACTAATTTCGGGTTCTAAATTTGTAATTAATCCTAAAATATTAGGATACACAACCATGGCTTTTATTGGAATTTTCTTGGACAAAGCCATGAACAATCCTGATGCTGTAAAACAGCTTAAAAAAATCCCTGAAGTTTTGGAATGCCATTATACCACAGGTAACTGGAGTATTTTAATTAAAGTGCTTTGCAAAGACAACGAACACCTAATGCAGGTTTTAAATAAAGATATTCAAAGCATTACTGGGGTTTCAAGAACTGAAACTTTCATTTCATTGAATCAACAAATAGATCGACAAATTAAGATATAAAAAAGCCTCTGAAATTTCAGAGGCTTTTTTATATTATACGTTTAAAGTTAATCTCTCCCTAATATCTGAAATGCCCAATATACTAGGGAAGCTAATGCTCCAATTGCAGCTACCAAATATGTTCTAGCAGCCCATTTTAATGCGTCTTCTGAGCCTTTATATTCTTCTTGTGATACTATATGTTTATTTTTTAACCAAGCTAAGGCTCTATTACTAGCGTCGTACTCAACTGGCAACGTTATAAAACTAAATATAGTTGCAAAACCCATCATTGCCAATCCAGCCAAAGCTACCCAAAATCCTAGACCAGCTCCCGCAGCTGCGCCAAGAACCAATCCTCCAATTATTACCCATTGAGACATTCCAGAAGTAACACTAACGACAGGCACCAAGGTAGAACGCATTTGTAACCAACTATAAGCTTGAGCATGTTGTACAGCATGACCGCATTCATGTGCAGCAACAGCAGCAGCAGCAGCGTTACGCTCTGCATATACCGCCTCACTTAAATTTACGGTTTTATCTTTTGGGTTATAGTGGTCTGTCAATCGTCCAGCTGTTGAAACAACTTTTACATCGGTAATGCCATGGTCCGCCAACATTTTCTCAGCAATTTCTGCGCCGCTCATTCCATTGCGCAGTTGCACTTTTGAATAGTGTGCAAACTTCTTTTTTAATTTGTTGCTTACTAACCAACTAATTAAGGCAATACCCCCTAATAATATATAATATGACATCATAATGTTCTCGTTTTTTATAATAATTAATCTATCAAAAATAAAGCCATTTGTTATAGACTGACATCTCGTCAAATTTTTATTTTTTGTCTCTGTATTTTAATTTTAAGAAGATTAGTGTAAATGTTAAAGCTCCAGTTACAATATTAGCCAACACAATTGCAAGGCTTTTTAGTAAAACGCCATAAGTAAACCACATCACAACACCTAAAAACATAACAACATACATCGTTAATGACAAGCTTTGTACATCTTTTACTTTCCAAGTTTTGATGACTTGTGGAACATAGGCGGCTGTCGTTAAAATCGCCGCAATTAAACCTATAATCTCTATATAATCTATTTTAAACATTAGCCTACAATATTTACAATTTTTCCGGGTACTACAATCACTTTTTTAGGTTCGCGCCCTTGTAATTGTTCTTTAGTTTTGTCATGCGCTAAAACAGCTGCTTCAATATCATCTTTACCCATGTCTAATGGTAATTCCATGGTAAACCTCATTTTTCCGTTAAACGAAATTGGATAATTCTTACTACTCTCTACTAAATGAATGGCATCAAATTTAGGAAAATCCGCTGTGGAGATAGACTCGATATGTCCTAACTGACTCCAAAGTTCTTCTGCTATGTGTGGTGCATAGGGTGATATTAAAACTAAAAGTGGTTCTAAAATCTCTTTGCTTGTACATTTTTGAACAGTCAATTCATTAGCCGCAATCATAAAGGTAGACACCGATGTATTAAACGAGAAGTTACCAATATCTTCTTCTACTTTTTTAATGGTTTTATGTAGTGTTTTTAAATTGTCTTTTGTTGGTGCTACATCAGTGCCTTTTAAACCGTTATCATCAAAATACAACTTCCATAGTTTTTTGAGGAAACTATGAACCCCTGTAATACCGGCTGTATTCCATGGTTTGTATTGCTCTAATGGCCCAAGGAACATTTCATAAAGTCTTAAACTGTCTGCCCCATAATCTATACAAATTTGGTCTGGATTGACCACATTGTACTTGGATTTAGACATTTTTTCTACGTCTCTAGAGACTTTAAATATTTCATCAGATAAAATAAAAATGGCTTTTAAATAGTCTTGATTAAAAGCGTCATTCTTAAATTCCTCAACATTCAATTCATCTGAAGAATTTACAAAATTAACATTAACATGGGTCTTGATAAGATTTAACTCAATATTATAGTTGTCTATATCTGCTTTAATTTTTTCGTATTCAGAATTAGCTATTTCCTTTAATGGGGCGTTTTTTAAAAATAATTCATGTATTTCAAAAACACTTAAATCTCTGCCTTCAGAAACTGCAATAGGATTTTTTATTCTTAATACCCCTATATTACTATTAATTTTATTTTGATATTTAAATTCATTAGCTCTATTAATAAAAGCACTCGTCCCCAAAATCATGCCTTGATTAATGAGTTTTTTAGCAAACTCATCATAAGGCACCAATCCTAAATCAAACATAAATTTTTGCCAGAAACGAGAGTACAATAAATGTCCTGTAGCATGCTCGCTACCCCCAATATATAAATCCACTTGTTGCCAGTAATTAATGGCGTCTTGAGAAAATATCTCATTCTCATTTTGAGGATCCATATAACGGTTAAAATATTGTGAACTTCCTGCCCAACCCGGCATTGTGTTCAACTCCAATTGAAAAACCGTTTTGTTATCAATGTCGTCATTACTAACAACACTATTCGTTTCTGTATTCCAAGCCCAAACGGTTGCGTTTCCTAGCGGTGGCTCACCCGTTTCTGTTGGTAAATATTTTTCAACCTCAGGTAACGTGATTGGTAAATGCTTGGCATCAATCATTTGTGGCATTCCATTGACATAATACACTGGGAATGGCTCGCCCCAATAACGCTGCCGGCTAAATACAGCATCACGTAATCTGTAATTAGTTTTGCCTTCACCTTGACCTAATTTTTCTAATTCGTAAATAGCCGTTTTTACTGCTTTTTTATACTTAAGTCCATTTAAGAAATCGCTATTTGCAATTACAGTATTGTCTTTATCTGCAAAAGCTTCTTCTGAAATATCAACGCCTTCAAAAATATTTGGAATTGGGATATTAAAATGCTTCGCAAAATCATAATCACGTTGGTCTCCACAAGGCACAGACATTACTGCTCCTGTTCCATAACCAGCTAATACATAATCTCCAATCCAAATCGGGATAGGCTCTTTTGTAAATGGATGTTCAGCATAAGCTCCTGTAAATGCACCAGAAATGGTCTTGACATCTGCCATCCTATCACGTTCACTGCGCTTTGCAGTAGCTTCAATATAAGCCTCAATCTCAGCCCTTTGTTCTGATGTTGTAAGAAGTGATACCAATTCATGCTCTGGAGCCAAAGTCATAAAACTCACCCCAAATATGGTATCAGGACGTGTAGTAAAAACATCAATTTTATAATTAGCAGATTGCATCATTTCGCTTGCAATGACGTTGAACGAAACACTGGCTCCAACCGATTTTCCAATCCAGTTACGTTGACTTTCCTTTAATGAGTCTGTCCAATCAATAGTTTCTAATCCTTGTAATAAACGCTCAGCATAGGCTGAAATACGCATACTCCATTGCGTCATTTTTTTACGAATCACAGGATGTCCGCCACGCTCCGAAACACCATTGACAATTTCGTCATTTGCTAACACTGTTCCCAAAGCTGGGCACCAATTCACCTCTGTTTCTGCCAGATAGGTTAATCTATATTGTAATAAAATAGCTTGTTGTTCTTCAGAAGAAAAGGCATTCCACTCTTCAGCAGAAAATACCTCAATTTCATCATCACAAGCTGCATTTACATTAGTATTCCCTTCCGAAGCAAAAATTTCAACTAAGCCAGAAATAGATTCTGCTTTATCACTTTCATTGTTATACCAAGATTCAAACAGTTGAATGAAAACCCATTGGGTCCATTTGTAATAACTCGGGTCACTGGTACGCACTTCACGAGACCAATCAAAAGAAAACCCTATTTGGTCTAACTGTCGACGATAGGTTTTTATGTTTTCCGCTGTTGTAATTGCTGGATGCTGTCCGGTTTGAATAGCATATTGCTCGGCTGGTAGTCCAAAACTATCATAACCTTGCGGATGCAACACATTAAACCCCTTGTGACGCTTGTAACGCGCATATATATCTGATGCAATATAACCTAGTGGGTGCCCTACATGCAAACCAGCTCCACTAGGGTAAGGGAACATGTCTAACACATAATACTTCGGTTTTTCACTATTATTTACGGCTTTGAATGTTTGATTCTCCGCCCAATACTTTTGCCACTTAGCTTCAATTTCATTGAAATTGTACTTCATTATCACCTCTTTTAAGAAGTTGCAAATTTACATTTTATATACAAACTGTAAAACCTTTGTAAAGTAATTAATAGGCACATAAATCATTAATTTCTTAAGATGCTTCTTGTCTTTGATAATTAATGAATGGATAACTATAAACAAATCAAATATTAGATTTACATTTGATAGCTTTTGATTTTCAAAACGTCATAACCACAAACTAACTAACCGTTGAAAAGCAAGCTTTTTAAAGCACATCTAGCACTATTAGGCGCTAATATTATCTATGGTGCCAATTACTTGATTGCAAAAGGTATAATGCCAGATAAAATTGGCCCTTCCGCATTTGTTTTTATTCGTCTTTTTTGTGGTTCAATTTTGTTCTGGATAATAAAATCGTTCATAAAAGAAAAAATAGCTAAGAAAGATATGCTGCGGTTAGCACTATGCGGACTGCTAGGTGCTGCTGCTAATCAACTCTTGTTTTTTAATGGTTTAAATCTCACTTCTCCTATAGATGCCTCTATAATTATTACGTCAATCCCTGTAATGGTCCTTATTTTTAGTGCTCTTATTCTAAAAGAAAAAATCACCTTAAATAAATTACTAGGTATTTCCGTTGGCGGTATTGGCGCTCTATTATTGATATGGTATGGAAACACGGCTGGAGGTACAAGTTCATTTTTAGGCAATTTGTTTGTCTTTATAAATGCGTGTTCTTATGCATTATATCTTGTGATTGTTAAACCTCTAATGAAAAAATATAATTCAATTACATTAATTAGTTGGGTGTTTTTATTTGGATTTATTTTTATGTTCCCATTTGGAATAGGAGACTTACTAGCCACAGATTTCACAGCTTTTGATTTAAACACTTATTTAGTGATTGCATTCGTTGTGATTTTTACAACGTTTTTTGCTTACTTGTTCAATATTTATGCGCTCAATTTTGTGTCTCCATCAGTAAATAGTAGCTATGTATATTTACAACCAGCCGTTAGTTTTATAATGGTAAGTATTTATGCTTATGTCCTAAACCACGAAGAGTACGCACAAGACATAAATATTGTAAAGGTTCTTAGTTGTTTATTGGTAGTAAGTGGTGTTTATTTAATTAGTAGAACACCAAGCGAAAAATTAGCTTAAACCCTTGCTTGTTTTTCCATTGGTAATAAACAATGATATATAAATGTATTTGCAGGAGTAGAAATATGAAGTGTTTTACCCATTTTTACAATATAACCATTGAAATTATTAAGTTCACTTGGCCGGCCTTCCAATATATCACGCTGCATTGATGCCGTTGTATCATAATCCAAATTATAGATTGCCTTAAATACCAAATCTATGTCCTTATTTGTTAAAGCAATGTCTTTGGCATTCGCAATTGCTACAATTTCATTTGCCGTTTGATACATGATTTGTCGTAAATCTTCATCAGCTCTAATAACCCCAAAAACAGAACGTGTTACCGCCCCAATGCCACTTATGGTAACAATAAATAAAAACTTCTTCCAAATATCAAGATGGATATTCTCAGATATTCTGTTTTTAAACCCACTTTTTTCAAATACCTTTTTAACATCCTCAACACGATTGGTCATGATATTATCGTACTCTGCAAAAACAATTTCTGGTTCAAACACAAAATGATTAATAACTCCAGGGGATTCAATTTTACTTACAATTTTGCATAATCCTGCTAGTACATTTTTATGAGGCAAGACTTCACGTAATCTATCAGCATTATCAGCTCCATTTTGCAATGGCAACACCATAGTATCGCTAGTAATTACCGTTTTTAGTTGCTTAGCAATATCATCAATCTGCCATGATTTTACGGCTAGTATTACTAAATCTGGTTTTTTTAATTCACCAATGTTTGAAGTAACTTCAGGCTGCACGGTAAAATCACCATTGATGCTTTTTACTTTTAATCCATTGGTTTTTACGGCCTCAAGTGTTTTTTCTCTTACAATAAATGTAACGTCAAAACCTGCCTTAGCAATCAACCCTCCGAAATATCCTCCAACACCTCCTGCACCAATTACAACAATGTTCATATGTTTTAGTTATATAGTTAGAATTAAAATTAGTTGATTTCGATTAATAAAACGAATTTCGTTGAATAAGATTCCCATTTGCATGAGAATAGAATTTACTTTTTTATTTTTACATCATCAACATAAACACTACATGAGTTCAGCATTTGAAAAAGACCAAAAAAGACGATTAATTTCTTCCTATTTTTCTGTTGTAATAAGTATTGCCCTTGTACTATTTTTACTCGGGTTATTAGGGATGTTGGTCCTCAATGCAAAAACAATTTCTGATAATTTTAAAGAACGTGTCGTTATGACCATTTATTTAAATGATTCGGCAAAAAAGGTTGAAATCAACCAATTGGAAACAAGCTTAAGCTTGGCAAAATATGTTAAAGAAACAAAGTATGTGTCAAAAGAAGATGCTGCCAATTTTATGAAAGGTGAATATGGTGAAGAATTTCTTGATGATGTTGGTTATAACCCTTTGCAAAATTCAATTGATATAAATTTAAAAGCCGCCTTTGTTACAGAACAACGATTGGATAGTATTTCACAAGCGGCCCTTAACAAAAAGTTTGTGGATGATGTGCGTTATGACAAAGACCTAGTGTCCATGATGAACAGTAACGTAAAACGCATCAGCCTTTGGGTATTAATTATTAGCGTACTATTTACATTAATAGCTGTTTTGCTTATTAATAGCTCAATTAGGTTGGCTGTTTACTCTAAACGGTTTATTATTAAAACCATGCAAATGGTTGGTGCAACAAAGCAGTTTATAAGACGTCCGTTTATTTGGCGAAGTGTACGTTTGGGGATTATTGGCGCATTAATTGCATTAATTGGGATGGCAATAGTCCTGTATTACGTAAACAAAACCTTTCCAGAACTTGATCTTCTCAAGAATCAAATACTACTTATTGGGTTATTCATTTCCATTTTTTTAATTGGAATCCTTATTACTTGGTTTAGCACCTATTTTGCCACACAGCGTTTTCTGAATTTGAAGACAGATCAATTGTACTATTAAAACAAAGAATCAGAGCATACTAAAAACAAAGCACCTCCGTTTTTTATTAAACTAACAAATTAACTCATTGTGAAAAAATACGTTCCTTTTTTGTCCTTGCCCTTTGTCTTTTACTTACATCATGCCAAGTTAATAACCCACAACCTGAAGCGTGTCATGTGGAAATTGAAGAAATTATAAAAATTCAAGAAGGCACATCTAACGACATTGTATTTAGTGATGGCGATGGCGACCACTATTACATTAATCATGGGCTGGAGCTTGGATTAAATTTGGAAGATCTTAACGCTAAAGTTTTAAATAAAACTGTTACTTTGCACTTACCAAAATTAATTGGTGGTTTGGTAACTTCTGAACATATTGCCCAATTAGCAGTAGGTGACGACATTATTTATTCAGAATTTGATTAACTATGAGAGAGAGAAAACGTAAAGAGAGCAATAAAGATGGGTTTATCTTTGGAAAGAAGAACTATAAATGGATGTTTATTGGTTTAGGTTGTATCGCTTTAGGTTTTATACTAATGGATGGCGGCGGTAGTGATGATCCAAATGTTTTTAATCCAGAAATTTTCAATTTCAGACGTATCCGATTGGCTCCAACGTTGGTTATTGTTGGATTTGCTATTCAGATTTATGCTATTCTTTTGAATCCAGAGAAATCTGATTCTAAGAAATAAATTCCAAATTTAGTTTCATATTGATCCATTGATATTTCTAATTTGATATTTTTGCCCCATGGAAATTATTGATGCAATTATTCTTGGCATAGTTCAAGGTCTCACCGAGTTTCTACCGGTTTCATCCAGTGGCCATCTAGAGCTTGGTAAAGCTATTCTTGGTGATAACTCAGTCCCCGAAGAAAGTTTATTATTTACTGTTGTATTACATTTTGCTACGGCCTTAAGCACCATTGTGGTATTCAGAAAAGATATTGTGACTATACTTAAAGGTTTTTTTAGTTTTAAATGGAACGAAGACACCCAATTTATTTCTAAAATAATAGTATCTATGATACCTGCCATTATAATAGGTTTGTTTTTTGAAGAACAACTTGAACAACTTTTTGGTGGAAATATTATGCTAGTTGGTTTTATGTTAATCATTACCGGGATACTTTTGTTCCTTGCAGATAAGGCGAAACAAACAAACAAAAAAGTATCTTTTAAAAATGCATTTATTATAGGTGTTTCACAAGCCGTGGCTATGATTCCTGGTATTTCTAGGTCTGGAGCAACAATTTCAACATCTGTTTTATTGGGTAATGATAAAACTAAAGCTGCTCGGTTTTCATTTTTAATGGTTGTTCCCTTAATCTTTGGAAAAATGGCTAAAGACCTTTTTAGTCGTGATTTAACATTCGATAGTGAAAATTTTGTTGCGCTCTCCATAGGGTTTGTTGCCGCTTTTATTGCTGGATTGTTTGCCTGTACATGGATGATTGCTCTTGTAAAGAAAAGCAAGCTTGCTTACTTTGCTGTTTACTGTGCAATTGTTGGCCTCATTGCCATTGCTTTTTCAATATTTAGTTAAATGAAAACTGTAGAAGATTTCCAAGCGGGCCAAGTTTTCCTTATTGACAAACCCCTTAATTGGACATCCTTTCAGGTTGTCAATAAATTACGTTGGGAAATTAGAATGGCGTTTAAAATAAAAAAAATAAAGGTAGGCCATGCAGGTACTTTAGATCCTTTAGCTACGGGTTTACTAATAATTTGCACCGGTAAAATGACCAAGCAAATTGATACATTTCAGGCGCAAATAAAAGAATACACAGGAAGCATTGTTTTGGGTAGCACTACACCATCATACGATTTGGAAACAGAAATAGATAGTACGTTCCCAACGCAACATATTACAGAACAATTAATCAAAGAAACCACAAAGCAATTTGTTGGAGATATTCAGCAATATCCACCAATATTTTCAGCTATAAAAAAGGAAGGAAAGCGCTTGTACGAATATGCTAGAGCTGGGGAAACCGTTGAAATTAAACCAAGAGCCATTCGTCTTTTTGAATTTGAAATTACAAAAATTGATGGTCTTGATGTGCATTTTAGGGTAGTTTGCAGCAAAGGCACTTATATCCGTTCTTTAGCACATGATTTTGGAAAAGCACTTCAATCTGGCGGTCATTTGTCATCTTTAAGACGAACAAAAATTGGCGATTTTGATGTAAACGATGCTTTTTCAATTGAAAATTTTATCAAAAGCTTAGCTTCGGAATAATTATTGATAATGTTCTTGCTTCAAATTAGCCCATTCTATGAAGCAGTCAATTACCATATTTCTATTCTTTATTTGTACACAGGTGTTTTCTCAAAATGACATTAACCCAAATGGAATTTTTTACAAAATATCCTTAGCTACGACTTTAGGCATTAATGAAGAATACACACTTTTTGACGAAGGCGAAAGTGGCACTCTATTAGAACCTAGCGCATTTTTTATCAATAATACATTGGGCTATATTTTTGATAAGCGTACATCATTAGGTATAAACCTTGAATACAATTGGCATTCTGAAACTGGTTTGCACTTTTTTCCGGCATATTTAAGTTTTAGATATAATGTTATAACCGATGATGACAATGTGTTTATAAGAACAGGCTATGGACGGTTTTTAAATCTTGGTAAATCTTTTGAAACAGGGACAATGTACAAAGTTGGTGCAGGCGTAGAAATTTTTAATGAAAACTATACTAACTCTGCCCTTATTGGCATCGATTTTAGCCGAAAACGTTTTGCATATAGACAGACCGAAAAACTGTCAAGTATTTCATTATTTTTTGAATTCATGTTGTTTTAAACTATTTTCGAGAACCAAACGTATATAACATACGTCAATTTATGGTAACATATGGCAATGAACGCTAGTACATACAAGGCCTTAATCTTTACAACACTGTTGTCTACTGCCGTGTTGTATCTAGGATTTGTCGTTCATATCAAAAAAAAATCAAAACTAGTAGCTGAGACGTTTTATGAATTAGAACCTGAAAATATTGATGAAGAGGAAGATATAGAAGAACTTGAAGACATTCTTAAAAGTCTTGATAATTTACTCTCAACACCATCAACCAACCAAGCATACAACGAATCCAAAGATTACGAAAAGGAAGAACTTAATGACCAAGAGTTTGAAGAGCAACTGGAAGCCATCAAGAATAGGACTACCGTTGAAGATATTAAGGCTTCTGTTAATGAAAATAATGCTTTAGCCGCTTCTAGGAGTGAGTCAGATAAAGATAATTCTTCGGCTTTTGGCAATATTAATGATATTGTAAATAAGCGTTCAGAAAATCAAAAGGAGAAAACTGGAGCCAATAAAAATAGTTCTATGAGCTACTCTTTGGTAGACAGAGCACATACCTTTTTGCCCACGCCTATTTATTTATGTGAAGAAGGTGGCAAAATTGTAGTTAACATTACTGTTGATGCTGAAGGCAATGTTACCGAAGCTTATTACAATAATGCATCATCATCAGACAACGGTTGCCTGATTGACCATGCATTAGAATATGCCAAATCATCAAAATTTAATACAGACGCTTCAAAAGACACCCAATTAGGATCAATAACATTTTATTTTAAAGGCAAATACTAGGTTCTAATTCACACAACATTTGTGTTAAATCTTCCATTGTACTCTCACCTTTGTCCTTGTTGTACCAAACTTGTAAATCTTGTTTAAATTCAGGCGTAAGACTTCCAAATTCAGTTTTATAGTCTTTAACTAATTTAGTGGCAGTACTTGGTCTTGGTCCAAAAGTATCTATTACCTCACCAGTTTCATCCTCCAACATAATCAGCTTTGGAATGGATTTGCTTCCGTTTGTAAGAAACAGGTTAATGAGTTCTTCATTTTCATCCCTAAGAACTGTTTTAAATGTAATGTTGTCATTTAGTTCGGCCATCTTATTAATTACAGGCATCACATGAGCGGCATCACCACACCAACTTTCTGTAATAACCAACCAAGTCACTTTTTCTTTAAATGCTGTAATTTTTTCTTTTAAATCAGTTGGAACCTTCATAGTCTTATCCCAACGTTTCATACGTCTATCATTTAGTTTAGTATATTCTACTAAATCTTCAGTTTTCTCAGCTCCAGTTGTAGATTGTTCAAGGGCTAAATGATTTACTAAATCTCTATATTCTTGATATGATTGGCTTTTGTCTAAACTTGCTTCTATTATACTTTTCATACTATTTATATTGGTCATCAAAATTAAAGTCTAAATATGTTAAAAAAGATGACAATTATCATACCTATGTCTATCTTTAAAACGAAAACTTACAAGACCAAAATATGACCACAAAACATAAATGTGCATGGTGTGTTGGAAATCCTTTATATGAGGCCTATCATGATGAAGAGTGGGGAACACCTGTGTATGATGATTCTACCCTTTTTGAGTTTTTAATATTGGAAACCTTCCAAGCTGGCTTAAGTTGGATTACCGTTTTACGCAAACGTGAAAATTTTAGAAAAGCATTTGATAATTTTAATTACAAAAAGATAGCAAAATACGATCAAGGTAAAATAGATTCGTTGTTGCAAGATGCAGGTATTATTAGAAATAAATTAAAGGTAAACGCAACAATTACAAATGCACAAGCTTTTATTAAAATTCAAGAAGACTTTGGAAGTTTCAGCAAATATATTTGGGGATTTGTTGATGGCAAACCCATTAAAAACTCTTTTAAAAACCAAACAAAAATACCAGCAAACACACCTTTAAGTAATACCCTAAGTAAAGACCTTAAAAAGAGAGGATTCAAATTTGTGGGTACAACTGTTGTTTATGCTCATATGCAAGCAACAGGCATGGTGAATGACCATGAATTAAACTGTTTTAGATATAATGAGGTTTAATCCACCTCTTTTTCTTCAACTTCTATATGTCCTATAATCGATTTGTCTTTAGGGTCGTATGGTATTACATCTAAAACATGCTCAATAGTTTCGATTCTTGCTTTCATTTTCCTGTTAGCTTTCACAATAACCCACGGTGAGATTTTGGTATTAGTCTTTTCAAACATTTTATTTTTATAGTCCGTGTAAGTGTCCCATAATTCAATGGCTTTTTGATCTACCGAGCTATATTTCCATTTTTTATGTGGGCTTGTTTTAATATCTTCAAAACGTTTAATCTGCTCGTCTTTTGAAATGGAGAAATAGAATTTGATTAACCGTATTCCTGATTCAGAAATCATACGTTCAAATTCGTTAACCTGATTCATGAAAATATTATATTCTTCTTCTGTACAAAACCCATTCACAGGTTCAACAACAGCGCGATTATACCAGCTTCTATCAAAAAAAACAATTTTTCCTTCTCTTGGTAATTGATTGATATATCGTTGAAAATACCATTGTCCAACTTCCTCATCGCTAGGTTTTGGTAATGCGACTACCCTAAATTCTCTTGGATTAAGATGTTGCGTAATACGTCGAATAGCGCCTCCCTTGCCCGCTGCATCTCTTCCTTCAAAGATAACTACAACTTTTTCATCATTGTTAGTTACCCAGTGCTGCAATTTAATAAGCTCTTCTTGCAAATTTTTTAAGCGAGATTCATAATTTATTGTTCGTAAAACCTTGGTAATAGTAACGTCTTCTTCACTAAAAAAAAGCTTCAATCCTTTTTTGCTATTGAGATGTTTTAAATCTTTTAAAGTCAATTTCCCCATACCTTAATCAATTTGTTTTACCATTCTATGATAGCGTTGTACAACATTTGGATCTGGAAGTACAGTGGTTCCTGAGTCTCCTTTACCATCATAATCAAAACTTGATAAGACGTAGCGAATACTTTCTAATCTAGCTTCCTTTTTATCATTCGTTTTTATAATTATCCAAGGACTAAACGTTGTGTGTGTTTTGCTAAACATTTGCTCTTTATAAAACGTGTATTTGTCCCAAAGATTCTGCCCTTCTTTATCCACCTCACTAAATTTCCAACGCTTTAATGGATTTTGCACCCTCGAATCAAATCGTTTTACTTGTTCATCCTTTGAAATTGAAAACCAAAATTTAATAATGTCTACGCCGTCTTCATAAAGCATATGTTCGAATTCTGGAACCTGCACCATAAATTTGTCATATTCTTCATCATTACAAAACCCCATAACTGGTTCAACTACTGCTCTGTTATACCAACTTCTGTCAAAAAAAACTATTTCGCCTGGGTTTGGCATTTCTTTTATGTAACGTCTAAAGTACCATTGCCCTCGTTCTACCGTAGTTGGCTTGGTTAGAGCAGCAACCCTCATAGACCGTGGATTTAAATGCTCTGAAAACCGTCTGATGGCTCCTCCTTTTCCAGCCGCATCCCTACCCTCAAAAACTACACAAACTCGTCTATTATGTTTTGCTACCCATTGTTGCAAATTTACCAGTTCGCCTTGGAGTTTTAACAACTCTTCCTCATACCTCATGGTGTTGAGAATGTCATCAACTTTATCTGCCGGCATTCTATTTTGAACAGTTTTTAAGAAATCCTCCTTATTCTTGTATGTGTTGAAATCATTTTGTGTTAGCATATAAATTATTTAATTAACTAATATCTAAATTTTATTAATTTTAAAACATGATAATTATCACCTCAAAAATCTTAAAAAATCTTTGCGTGGCAAATATTCAGCGCCTAAACTTTTAAAATGATTGGTGTATACTTGACAATCAAAAAGTTTATAACTTGTGTTTTGTACAAAACTTATAAACCCCACTTTACTTGCATTGCTAACTTTGGTGAACATGCTTTCACCACAAAACACGCCATTTCCTAAGTCAATGCCATAAAAACCAGCTATCAACTTACTGTCATCCCATACTTCAATAGATTTTGCATAACCTAATTCGTGTAATTTAATATATGCATCAATCATTTTTGAAGTTATCCAAGTACTTGATTGTCCATCTCTTTTTAATAATGCACATTGATTGATTACTTGTTTAAAACCTTTATTTATTGTGACTTCGTAATCACATTTACCTAATTCCTTAATCATGCTTTTTGAAGTTTTTAGATTTTTAGGGAACAATACAAATCTTGGGTCTGGAGACCACCATAAAATAGGCTCATCTTCTTCATACCAAGGGAATATCCCGTTTTGATAGGCCAAAATTAATCGGTCTACAGACAAATCTCCACCAACAGCCAGCAATCCATCTTTATTTGCATTGGACACATCGGGAAACTTTATTTCTGAAGTTAAATAATGCATCTATAAAACCATTAACCCCAAAATAAATACAACTGTCCCAACAAGTATAAGGATAAGCTTATAGGGTAAAATTTTTTTTGTTTTGGTAATGTTCATAACTTGAAAATTAAGACAAATTAAGACAAGAAAAAAACCTCAACGTTAATTAAAACATTGAGGTTCCTTTAGATTCTTCGCTTCGCTCAAAATAACCGCATTTTAAAACGGTAAATCGTCGTGGTCTTCACTATTTAAGTTATCTACAGGCTCAAAAGCCTCAGCTGGTGGTACAGGTGGTACACTACCATTAGATGCTTCTTGTTGTACGCTTTCAATTCGCCATCCTTGAATAGAATTGAAATACTTTGTTTCTCCTTGAGGATTTACCCATTCTCTTCCTCTAAGGTTTATACTTATTTTAACCTGTTGTCCTACTTGATAATTGTTCAGTAAATCTGTTTTATCTTGAACAAATTCAATCATTATATGTTGAGGATACTGCTCCTCAGTAGTTAAAACTATTTCTCTTTTTCTAAACCCATTAGCTCCAAACGTTTGAGTTTCTCCAATCAATTTTACTTTTCCTTGTACTTCCATCAATTTTTATTTATTTCTGTGTTCGTAATATTTATATTCAATTTAGCTTAACAATAATTTCCATGCACTTCCTACATCTCCAAAACTTAAGTAGTTTTGTGCTATTTTATGTTTTTCTCTATGTGTTGCATCCTTTATATTTGGATATCTTTCACTTACATCATTAACAAATGCCTCAATGCTTTCTTTAGTTGGCATAGCTTCAACATTTCCTAATACCCCTAAGTCATTTCCTGTTAATATCATACTATTTCTCACATGTTCTGGCATGGCATCAACTCCAATTCCTAAAGTAGATATTGGTTTAGGTATTTCAAAATATCCAACCTTAGCTCTGCTATAATAACTGCCTCCAGCCCTGGCAACCAAGTCCAATTGTTCTTGATTAATAGTTTCATCATCATTTAAAACCTCATTGGTAATGTGCATTTTAACTACTTCACATATTATTAAATTCCCAGCTCCGCCTTCAGTTCCCAAATTAACAATTTCATTGACTTTACACTCAAATTGAACGGGTGATTCTGCAACTCTAAAAGGTTTTACAAGGTCTGATTTCAACATGGTTAAACCTGCTTTTTCAAACTCATTAACCCCTTCAGGATACTCCGTGCTACTTAAAGACATTTGTTGAACAATGTCAAAGTTAACCACATTTATCACAACTTCCTTTACCTGTTCAACATTCTCAAGTGTGTGTTTCTTGGTATTATTGCGCACTCTCCTAGCCGGTGAAAAAATCATAATTGGCGGATTAGCACTAAACACATTAAAAAAACTGAACGGCGATAAATTTGAATTGCCACCTGCATCAATTGTACTTGCAAAGGCTATGGGTCTTGGTGCCACAGCACTCAAGAGATACCCATGTAATTTTCCAACTGAAATGTCTTTTGGTTCAAAAGAAATCATTAATCACGAATTTGAGCAAAGTTAACAATCTATGCAATAACTAAAAACCATTTTACTAACAACTGGGGCAATAATATTAACATAATTGCATTATATTTAAATTTGTAATTTTATACCTATTTTTTTTTGAGTAACAGGAACTTATTACGCTGGATTATTATTATAGCCTCTTTTGCTATCATCTCCCTTATTCTATGGAATACCTATGATTTCTTTCAACGGTTTAAGGCTGAAGAACGGGTAAAAATGAAGACTTGGTCTTTTGCTCAAAGTGATTTTTTGGGGAATCTTAATGATTTAGATGCCGAAATTAATCCAGTTACCACACATATATTAACAGATACAACTATCACATCAAACCCAATGATGATGGTTACTCCTGAGGGTGAATTTAGGATACTTAAAAATATTGACACAACCAATGTTCAAGATGTTAATGCATATTTAAACAAACTTAAATTGCGTTTTGAAAAAGAAAACAATCCAATTCCAGTACAATATCAAGAAACAACTTTTGGCCGCATTATCTACGGAAACTCGGCTTTACTGAACAAATTAAAATACTATCCACTCGCTTTGGTCCTCATTATTGTTTTGTTTGGAGCAGTAGCTTATTTTTTCTATCGAAGCTCCAAAGCTGCAACTCAAAATAAATTATGGACTGGAATGGCAAAAGAAACCGCACATCAAATTGGCACACCTTTATCTTCCTTAATTGGATGGACAGAAATTTTAAAAATTGAAAATGTAGACCCAAATCATATTACAGAAATAGAAAAAGACATTAGTAGGCTTCAAACAATTACCGATAGGTTTAGTAAAATTGGCTCTATACCAACTTTAAAAATAGCAGATATAGTAAAGGAAACAAGTGATTCTTATGAGTACTTAAAAGCTCGATCCTCCAAATTAATAGACTTTGATTTTGAAGCGCCAAATGTGACTATAAATGTTCTTCTAAACGCACAACTTTATAGTTGGACTATTGAAAACCTGGTTAAAAATGCTATTGATGCTATGAAGGGCAAAGGGCAGATTAAAATTGATATTTTACAAAACGATAAATTTGTCCAAATTCGTGTTACTGATTCTGGTAAAGGCATACCAAAAAAACAGTTCAAAAAAATATTTGAGCCTGGGTTTACAAGTAAAAAAAGAGGTTGGGGATTGGGATTGTCTCTAGCAAGGCGTATTATCGAAGATTATCACAAAGGTAAAATTAAAGTCGTTTCGTCTGAAATTGACAAAGGCACTACTATTCAAATTTCACTTAAACAACTATAAATTAGATTGAATTGCTTTTGCAGTGGTTTCAAATTCTTGAGCAGATAATTTCACTTTTGAAATAAACTGAGCATCATCCATTGAGTTCAACGGTATTAAATGCACATGTGCATGTGGCACTTCCAGACCAATTACCGAAATACCAACTCGTTTGCAATCAATTGTTTTTTCAATAGCAATTGCCACTTTTCGAGAAAAACTCATTAGCCTATTAAAAGTGGACTCATCTAAATCAAAGATTTTATCAACTTCAGTTTTAGGGATGCAAAGTGTATGCCCCTTAGCATTTGGGTTAATATCCAAGAAAGCTAAAAACTCATCGGTTTCGGCAACCTTGTAACATGGGATTTCTCCGGCTATTATTTTTGTAAAAATCGACACTTATTGTTTTTATTATATTCCGTATATAACTATCTGGAAATTTCAAGTATTTCAAATTTAATCACACCATTAGGAATCTGAATTTCAGCAACATCACCAACTAATTTACCAAGTAATCCTTTACCAATTGGGGAATTAACAGATAACTTTCCTGAAGCCAAATCTGCTTCACCATCGGCAACCAATGTATACTTCATCTCCATACCATTGCTTTGATTTTTTATTTTAACATTAGAAAGCACCAAAATTTTTGAGTTATCCATTTGAGATTCATCAATTACCCTTGCTCCTGCTAGCTGATCTTCTAATTTAGATATTCTCATTTCTAACATGCCTTGCGCCTCTTTTGCAGCATCATATTCGGCATTTTCGCTTAAATCGCCCTTATCTCTTGCTTCTGCAATTGCCCTAGATGCCTTTACACGCTCTATATCTTTTAATTGCTTTAACTCGCCTCTTAGCTTTTTTAACCCTTCAGGAGTATAATAAGATACGTTACTCATAACTTTTTCGTTTGTATTTAATATTGCATTACCATTTGTGAAATTTTCGAATCAAATTCGGGAATAATGCAAAAAATCCCGCTTCCACGAGATGTTAAGCAAATATACAAAATATTTAACTCAAAGTACTTTTTATTGTAAATTGCAATTGAAAATAATGACTATGAATAAGCCTTTTTTTTACCTACTAATTGGTATCATGATATTATCTTGTAGTAAAAGCAATATAAATGATAGCAACTGTAAGTTCTTATTGAATATTGGTGTTAATACCAGTGTAAATCTCAGCTTACCACAATACAGTAATTTACAATTCACAAGCAATTCTATTTCTGTCCCAAATGTTGGAAATAGTGGTATAATTGTTACCAATTCTGGAACAGGGTATTTAGCTTGGGATGCTAGTGATCCTAACCACACACCAAGTGTGTGCTCTCAATTATCAATTACGGGTTTAGAAGGCAATTGCAATTGTAGCGATGCAAATGTATATAGTTTGATAACAGGGCAACCTTTAAATGATCCCAACTTGCGTTGTGGACTAAAGGCCTATCGCATTGAAGTAAGTGGTAACAACCTTTTAATTACAAATTAATTTGTTTCTAAAATTTTAGCGTAGCTCCTACCAAAAAATTAGTAGTTGCTTGTGGATAATAACCTGCCCCTTCAATAGTTGTTGTTACTCCTGGCACTGACCAAGTGTCATCAAACGTAAAGTAGTATCCGTTTGACACATATTTCTCTCCAAATATATTATTAACTAAACCAGATAGTACAATAGATTTAAATATGGCCTTTGTTTTAATTTCATATGTAATATTAAAATCATTCACAAAATAGCTGTCTAATTTTGACACATCCGAATCATTATTCCTCATAAATTGTTCTCCAACATATTTACTTAAAAACGATATTTGTAAATTGTTGGTTGGTTGAAAAACGACAGCATTAGCAGCTACAATTTCTGGCGAAAAAGAAATATTAGTTTTTCCTGAATTCTCTAAAACACCATCTCTTTGAAAGAATGTCTCTTTGTTTTTGTTAGAACTTACTGCAAAGTTTGGCTGAACCGCCCATTGCTTAGAGATTTTAATAGCAGCATCAAATTCCAAACCTAATCTATAACTGTCTCCACTATTAGTTCGTATAGGCGCACCAGTATTATCTATTGCGCCAGTTAAAACCAATTGCTCATTATACAGCATGTAATAAGCATTTGTGCTTATTCTGAATTTTTCGTTGTTAAGTCTCCACCCTAATTCAAAATCATTTAACTGTTCAGGTTTTATATCTGGATTACTTTCAAAATCACTTCTATTTGGCTCACGGTTTGCTCTTGCATAAGAAAAATAGACATTACTATTGTCATTTAGTTTATATGTAACCCCAACTTTCGGATTAAAGAAATTATATGTTTCATCTATCAAAAGGTTTTCTCTATCAGATGTTAATCCAGTTGTTTTATAATCTACTCGTCTACTTTGTAAATCGCCATACAAACTCACTTTATCATTAAGCCTATACGTCGCTTTTATAAATGAACTTAAATCCTTCTTCTTTCCTTGTCCTTTATAATAATTATCTCCAATTTCAGAACTGCTTGCAAATCGAGCCCAAATAATTTCACCAAAATGGTCTCCTACATAATTACTATAAGACAAGCCAAAAGTCATATTTAAAGCCTCTTTTTTATAATTTACACTAGCATTTATAACATAGAAATCGTTATCTAGCCAACGACGACGAATTAAATTTGTGGTGTTAATAATTGTGCCATCAATTACCAAATCAGTTAAATCATAATCAGCAAAACGTTCATCTTCTTTATACTGCTCAAAATAACCTCTTCCGTACGTATAATTCAAACCAAGGTTTGTAGACCAGTTGTTATTGTAACGTTCATTCCAATGCAATTGATAATGATCTTGATTGTAATTATCAACTTCATCTTCATGAAACCTTATTACTCCATTTTCATCGGTATACATTCCCGAAGGGTTAAATGTTCTGTCATTTTTTAGGGTTTCTACATCAATTCCATTCCAAGCTTGATAGGTGATTTCGTGACCTCCAAAAACTAAAGCTTTAATCAATGTATTGTCATCAATAAAAGACCCTTGAAGAAAATATGATTTCAAATCAGACTCCGCTCTATCAATGTACCCGTCAGACTTTATTTGGGATAAACGTCCAGACAGTTCAAAATGATTATTCAATGTACCAGTACTAAATTTTAGATTATGCTTTCTTGTTTTATAACTTCCAATAGCATTAGAAATTTCAGCGTTAGCGGTTTCCGAAACAGCATCTGTTAAAATATTAATACTCGCTCCAAAAGCACCGGAGCCATTTGTAGAAGTACCAACACCGCGCTGTAGTTGTAAACTTTCGACAGATGAAGAAAAATCAGGTAAATCTACCCAAAATGTTCCTAGAGATTCAGCATCATTATAAGGAATCCCGTTAATAGTTATGTTTGTAGATTGTGCACTTACTCCACGAACTCTAATGCCAGTATATCCAACTCCAGCACCAGCATCACTTGTAGTTACAACAGACGGTAAATAATTTAAAAGCATAGGAAAATCTTGCCCTAAATTCCGTTTTTCTAATTGCTCTTTGGTCACATTAGAATGAGTAATCGGTGAGGTAGCATTTACACGAACTGCTTGCACTAAAACTTCGTCAAGTTTTTGAATTTTAGTGGTATCTTTCTCTGTTTCATTTTGTTGTGCTTTTGCACTTAAAGAAATTAATAGAGCCATTAAAATTAGATACTTTCTATGATGAGATTCTTGCCTACTCATAAATGGCAAAACTGCAAATAAATTTTTCATTACGATTTCATTTAAAAATCGAATAAAAAGGGATGATTATTCTTTATTGTTTTTTTTGAGAAGCTTCGATAATCGTAGCGTAACATCTCTTTTAAATTTCCTAAACAGCATTACCTGTTCTAGGTTCAATGGGTGTGATCTCAGCCGATAATAGGCACCCCCTTTTTTGAGAACATTGCAAATGTAATTATGAAATACGAATAAATACCAATGAATCTTAACTTTTATTCAATATTTGGCTTTTTGCGACTTAGTTTTTTGTCTGAGAGTTTCTTCTTATTATTTAATCTCTTTTTAATTACAGACTTTGGTGTTTTGGTAGGCTTCCTTTTCTTTTGTACAATTAGACCTTGTTTAATAATCTCAGTAAATCGTTTTATTACCAATTCTTTGTTTTTGTGTTGACTTCTACTTTCATCACACTGCAACAGCAAAATACCTTCTTTAGTCAATCTGTTTTTTAAGGAATCGAGCAACAACTCTTTTTCATCATCACTTAGTTCTTTTGAGTCTGCCAAGTTAAAATATAATTCAATTTTTGATGACACCTTGTTCACATGCTGACCACCACTCCCAGAGCTTCTTGTAGCTTTAAATACTAATTCTGAAATTAACCCCTTAATTCTCACAATTATAATATTTGGTGTGGCGCTTTAAGTAAGTCGTTTACGGTTTTTACAGGATTGAATGTGATTAATGGTACTTCAACAAATATGGTATTCCAATTTGCCATACTGCCATTCCATAGGCCTGGAAGCTCTAAAGCTTTTAAATCTTTTCCTGTTTTTGTTTTCATTGTAATAAAAGCGGTAGTCGGGTCCACATATTTAATAAGATCGAAAGTTTCTCCTTTATAATCTTTAATCCCACAGACCAAATCTACTGGGTTAAAATGTGTTGCTTTTTTAAGGATATCCTTTTGTTGTTTATTCTTTTTGTCAATTTGTGCAGATTCAACGATCTGGAGTGTTGCATTACCACTTGTGTCGTATACCCAAAATGGTCCACCTCCTGGTTCCCCTTCATTTTTTACCATTCCACATACACGAATTGGCCTATTAAGTTTATCTCTTAAAAAATCAATTTTATATTTTAATGAATACTTGTTATATTCTTTTACAATAGGCACATTCAAATTATTGGAAAGAAATACAACAATATTCCCAAGTTCAGTTTCATTTAATTGCTTTGCTTTAAGTACTTGTAAATAGACGAAAACCTGTTCTTGTAATTCAAGAAGTATTCCGCCCAGCATTTTTTTATACTTAGCAATCTCATTTTTATACTTTTTTACAACAACATTATCAATATTCTTGATAAAAACAATGTCCTCTTCAAGGTCATTAAGGTTTTCCAATAAGGCTCCATGTCCAGATGGTCTAAAAACTAAACTCCCATCATCACCTCTAAAAGGTTCGTTTTTTGGTGTTACCGAAATAGTGTCAGTTGAATGCTTTTGGTAAGAAAATGAAATATTAAATGTTGTATTTGTCTTTTCTTCAACATCTTCTTCAATATATTTAAATTCCTCATCAAATTTATGATTATGTCGTTCTGAAATTGTGAAATGAAGATTAGCTTGATTATTTGATGAAGCATATAGAGCAGCTTCAAATAAGTGTTCTTCAAAAGCTGTTGAAACATATTCATTATATCTGTGAAAAGGTAATAATCCCTTAGGAGAAAAGGTGTAATTCAATTTATCTTCATCCAACATGGTTTTTATAAAATGGACACGCCTCTCATCGGAAGATAAATCATTAAAATTTGGAATAAGCTCGTACAGTTTGTGAACAACCTCTTCAAAAAAAGGAAGTTTTTCCAGCCCAACGAAAAACACCGATAAATCTTGAGATTTGCACCTATTAATATAAGCGTTTATCGTTTCAATATTTGAATTATACTCATCCAAAAAAGCAAATAGTGCTTTAAACATTCTAGTGGCAGCTCCAGATGCTGGCACAAATTTTACAATGCTAACCGTACTGCGTTTACTGTCAAAAAAGTCAATATAATGCTGTGTCTTTTGTTTATTAAATGAAAGTATCCCATTGTTTTTTGTTGCAGCACTTTTGAGATTAACAAATGGCACTCCCTTTTTAAAAAGATTGATTTGAGATTTAACCTTTTCAACCGTTAATCCTTTTTTATGAATTTGTACAATATCCTTGTCTGAAAAACTCAATACTTATTTTTAATTAGTTTATCAATATGCTTGATGGCTTCATTAAGCCGTTCTGTTTTACTTCCCTTTAATAAAACGTATGGTCTATTATACTTTATCAATGCGTCTTCAAAGGCCTTAAACATCCGTTCTCTTTCAAGAGGTTTATCTCTTAAATCATCAGCTTCCCAAGGAGTATCAATATAAGTCAAAAAATACAAATCGTATGTATTCTTTATTGCATATTTATCCAAAATTGGGTCACAGGTTCCGGCGTAATAGGCTTCAGAATACACTTTGGTTTCCAATAAATCTGTATCACAAATTAAAACCGAATTAGTTTTTTGAGCCAAATCATTTTCCAATGCAATTTGCCCTTTGGCTATTGGCACTAAATCTTTAACCTCACATGTTTTGCGTTCATTGTTCCATTTATCCTGTAAATATTCGCGAGCATATTCTTGTACCCATACTGAATTATAATGTCTCGCCAACTGCCTTGATAATGTAGTTTTCCCAGTTGATTCTGGCCCAAAAAATACAACTTTTATACAGTCTGAAGGTTTTTGTCTAAGGTCTTTTTCCATTCTTTATATCCTAAATAGGCTAAAATTAAAAATATTGTAAACTGAAGTCCCGAAAAACCCAATCCTTTAATAAAATACAACGGGATAGAAATTATATTTCCACCTATCCAAAGCAACCAATGTTCGATTTTTTTGTTAGCCATAAGCCACATCGCAGCAAAAAATATTCCTGTTGTAAACGTATCAAAATAATCTGTTATTCTATCGAAACGGTTAAAATATAAATACACGCATATCACAAAAGCTGCTGTACTAATAAAAATAACTAAAGCCTTTATAATATCCTTTTTAGAGGAAGCTGTAATTTCAATATGCTGCCCTTTGATGAGTTTACTCCACATGTACCATCCATAAATACTCATTAGTGTGTAATAAATATTAATAATCAAATCACCATACAATGTAAATTGAAAACATATATAAACATAAATAGCTGTACTTATTATTCCCGTTGGGTAAACCCAAATACTTTCTTGTTTAGCGAACCATACACTCGCAACGCCAAATATTACTGCTAATATTTCTAATATTATGCTTAATGTAGTTGCCGTTCTATACGGTTCAATTAAAAAATCTACTATCTCATTCATAAAAGTTCTTTAAAAAAAGATTCGTTCTCTTCAAAAGCAGTTCCAATGACTACAAGATTTGCTCCTGAATCGTATGCTTCCTTCAGTTGTTCATTTGTTCGAATGCCACCACCAACAATCAAAGGAATATTAATCTCCTTTTTCACTGCTGAAATTATCTCATTGGTAATAGGGTATATTGCTCCGCTTCCTGCTTCCAAATAAATAAGTTTCATCCCTAATAACTCTCCAGCTTTTGCAGTATCAACTATGCCTTGAATATTATTTCTAGACATTGGTGTCGTATTTGACACTTTTTGAACTGATGTTTCCTTCCCATTTTCAATCAAAATATAACCTGTTGAAATGACTTCTAACTTAGTATTTTTCAGTTTTGAAACAGCTCTAATATGTTTCCCAATTAAGTATTCTGGATTTCTTCCCGAAATTAAAGATAAAAACAAAATGGCATCAGCCCTATTGGTAATTTGAGTTACATCTCCAGGGAATAAAATAATCGGTAAATTGGTAAAGCGTTTTATTTCGGAAACCAAACTATGGGTAACTCCTTTTTCAACAATACTTCCTCCAACAAAAATATAATTTGCAATAGATGCATTGACCTCATTCATGAAACTAGGCACTCTGTCAATGCTCAATTTATCAGGATCTATTAATACTGCAAGCAACTTTTCGTTTGTGTTTACAGAGGCTAATATGTTGCTACAAATCTGTTTCATTTAAGACATAACATATGCACATGTAAACCCTTCAAATTCTAAAAAATGCGTGTTGTATCGATATTTCTTAGTCTTGTAATCAATCCATGCAACGGTATGTTCATCTTGAATCATAAAAGGAATCACCAAAAAGTGTTGTTTAAATAACATTCCTGGTGTTGCAAAAAGCTTATACAGTGATTCTTTGATACACCAAATTGTAGTCAACTTATTTATATAGGGCTCTTCATCCTTCTCTAAATAATCAAACTCATAATCCACAAATTTATGAGCAATCACTGCAATTTTATCACGCTGTTTTTCTATATCAATACCAACTTGTAAATCACTAATAATTACCGCAGCAAACGTAAATGAATGTGTTATTGAAATATGCTTTCCATCTTTTAAATGTGGTTTCCCGTTTTCATCATAAAACAAATCAAGGTCAGTATAACCAAACAATCTTAAAAGATGTCTAACACTCAAAAACCCACGACGATGTAGCTCACTTTTCATCTTATTAACGCGCCCTAAACTTGACGTTGTTAACGACAGCGGCTGCATCAATTCCTCAAAGGATTCAGTAATCTTCCAGATTTTAACTGTAGTTTGTGAATTCGGAATAATAGTTTTGTAAAGAGGCATTTAATATTCTGAAAGTTATTGGTTATCTTTGCAGTCGCAAATTTAGATATAAATATACAATTATGAATACAAAAACAGTTCCTTACGTAGCTAACAAAGTAAAAGACATGTCGCTTGCGGCTTGGGGAAGAAAAGAGATTGAATTGGCGGAAGCTGAGATGCCAGGACTAATGAGCCTTCGTGAAGAATATAAAAACTCACAACCACTTAAAGGTGCAAGAATTGCAGGATGCCTGCACATGACTATTCAAACAGCTGTGTTAATTGAGACTTTACAAGCTCTTGGAGCTGAAGTCACATGGAGCTCTTGTAATATATTTTCTACTCAAGATCAAGCCGCTGCTGCAATTGCTGCTGCTGGAACTGCGGTTTATGCATGGAAAGATATGACCGAAGAAGAATTTGATTGGTGTATAGAGCAAACTTTGTTTTTTGGAGAAGACAGACAACCTCTTAATATGATTCTTGATGATGGTGGCGATTTAACGAATATGGTTTTGGATCAATATCCAGAATTAGCAAACGGAATCAATGGGTTAAGTGAAGAAACAACAACTGGTGTTCATAGACTATACGAACGCGTAAAAAATGGGACATTGCCAATGCCAGCAATTAACGTAAACGATTCTGTTACTAAATCTAAATTTGATAACAAATACGGCTGTCGTGAAAGTGCTGTAGATGCCATTCGTCGTGCTACTGATCTAATGTTAGCTGGGAAACGTGTAGTCGTTTGTGGCTATGGTGATGTTGGTAAAGGTACGGCCGCTTCTTTTAAAGGTGCAGGAAGTATTGTAGCGGTTACCGAAATTGACCCAATTTGTGCTTTACAAGCCGCAATGGATGGTTTTGAAGTAAAAAAATTAGAAACGGTTATTGGTAATGCAGATATAGTAATTACTACTACAGGAAATAAGGACATTATTCAAGGGCGTCATTTTGAAGCCATGAAAGACAAAATCATTGTTTGTAATATCGGACATTTTGATAATGAAATTGATATGGCTTGGTTAAATGATAACCATGGAAACACAAAAGACACCATTAAACCTCAAGTAGATAAATATACCATTAACGGTAAAGATATTATTATTCTTGCTGAAGGGCGTTTGGTAAATTTAGGTTGTGCCACAGGTCACCCAAGTTTTGTAATGAGTAATTCATTTACCAACCAAACATTGGCGCAGATAGAACTTTGGACTAATAAAGATGCATACCAAAACGAAGTGTACATGCTACCAAAATCTCTAGACGAAAAAGTAGCAAAACTGCACCTTGCGAAAATTGGAGTTGAGCTTACTGAATTGCGTGAAGATCAAGCAAGTTATATAGGTGTAACGGTTAATGGGCCATACAAACCAGAACATTATAGATACTAAAGTATGTCATGCTGTCCCGATAGCTATCAGGACAGCATTTCATTATAATTTAAACCCTT
>RCNB010000359.1_pt1 | contig 31111 bp, 32 predicted proteins | sample 2041321 | NCBI WGS metagenome assembly RCNB01 (sample SAMN09708232, study PRJNA481090) | Marine sediment metagenome, whole genome shotgun sequencing project. | reverse complement strand
AAAAGAGGAACACCTTATGTAGTTCTTCAACAACATGCTGCATAAAAACAAACTAAATTTTATTAGGATTTGATCTTGGAATACGTGTAAGGATAGTTGCGTATTTCGGTAACTAAGTTAGTAAACGGAAACGAGTCTGAGGAAAATCCGCTAGGATTTTCCAAGTAGGGAAGAACCTAGCAATTACTTTTACACGTCTTAAGTTTACAATTCATTATTATTGTTGATATCCTTTTTTTGACCATCTCGAAATTAACATTGTCTAAATAATAAGAATCAAAGATGGCTATCTGAACTATCTAATTTTCAACCTCACCGTTAATTTCACCCAACAGTTCATACGCTTGCTTTTGTATTATTTCATAAACTGTAATTACTTCGTTTTTAATAGTGCAATTAAACTTTAGTATTTCTTTAAATTCTTGATTTTGGGACAATTCAGAAATGTTGACAGGACGAGCATCATATCTAACTGAATCAATAATGATATGCCTGTTAATCTGCGGCACAACCTGTTCTATCTGATATTTTTCATCTCTATTTTGTTCCAAAAATCGAATGTAATCATATGTATCCGTATAAAGGTTGGAGATATGTTCTCTCAAAAGCTTATTTTCAGTCATCCTAAAACCAACAGTTTTCAGACTTTCGTAGGCAGAAGTATTTTTTCCGAAGACAGCATTACCTTGAATATTTGCAAAATAAAAATTTATTGAATCTTGATGAATCGAAGGGTCTTCTAGATATTCAAGCACAATTGTGTTGGCTTTAAGTATATTTTTGTTTTTTTTAATGCTAAATTTCAAATCAATTAAGTCCCTTTGTAGATTAGCTGTCATTTCTCTTAAAAGACCCTTTTCATACTCGGCAATACGTTTATTGTCATTATTGTTATTTATGGATAATGCTATTAAAATTCCAATAACCACAAGTAGAATCTCGCCAATAGCGTACATCAGATATTTACTGAACTTATTTTCAGTTAGCATTTTTTGTCGAATTTTTCTAAAGAATTTTATCATTGGTTAGTATTTGGTGATAATGAATGCCAACGTGATGTGTATGGTTAGTTGCGTGGTTAAGCAACTAATTTGGCAAATAAATCACAGATAGAATATTCCGCAGGAATGTTCGTAAGTCGGCAGTGACCAAGCAATGAATTATACACGGTGTTGGCATTTCGTTGTTTTTATTCAGGTTTCTAATTATCCGGCTTAATTCCGTTTTCAGATTTTTCAGCATTTGAGTGAATTCGGTCAGCGATTTATTCCACAAACTTTTTTAATTCCGACTGAGTGAGCAATTTCGCAACTTGCTAAATTCCGCATTCAGTTCGGTTTTTGTTTTTCAATTCAGTTCAGTTACTAAATCTAAAAAGAGAACTAACTGTTTTATTAGCTTATTTCTTATCTGACTTTTTCTTGCTATTAAATATTACAATAAAAAAGCCTAAAAAAAGAATAAATAAACCTCCAAAAGTTAGTCCAAAATTATCTTCTCCGCCATTTATTCTATTCCCAATACTAATTCCCATAATGAAAAGTCCAATAATGCTGATTATTATTCCAATAGTACTTTTTTTCATAATTACTTTCTATTATTTATTTTACATTTTAATTTCTTTCAGACCTACTCATCAATGAATGCCAACTAGTTATATAATTACAAAAGGTACTGTTATCCGGAACTATATACCCGTAAACAATACCTTTTGCTGAACTTTATAATAAATACTAATTCCCCTTATTGTTGATTGGCGGTGGGCCTTCGGGTACAATGGCTTCATATACTTCGTCACCTTTGCGCTCCTTGTATTCTGCTTTCACTTTAGTCACTAAGTCTGGATTTTCAAAGAGGTCTACCATGGTCATGGCCATCGCTTTGCTCGCATACGCCATACCTTTGTGTCCAATGCTCATGCCGCCACAAGCAACAACAGCCCATGAGTGCCAAGGTGTGTCTTTGGGTGCCGTCGTAACGCCTAGGTTTATATTTGCCACATTCCAACTCACATCTCCAACATCGGTAGAGCCTCCGCCAGGATGTTCCTTAGTGGCTTCCAATGGTTTGATCTTGCTGTCCATACCTACCTGTTTTTTACCCGTGGCTTCTTGTATCTTCTTACCGAAAGCTTCTTCATCTGCGGTGTACTCAATAGGACCTAATAACTCCAAGTTCTTTTGCATGATCTCACCACCAGAACGGTTGACAAGAACTTCATAGATCCCAGATATAAGAGAAACCTTATAATCCACGTTGGCCATTATAGCCGCACCTTCTGCCATTTTCATGGCCTGTTCGTATACTGGCATCATCCCTGAGCGTTTTGTATCGCGTACGCGCATCCAAAGTCTTGAGTAATCAGGAACAACGTTGACTACCTGTCCACCATCTTGTATATGGTAATGCATGCGTACCGTTGGTCTTACATGTTCCCTATAATAGTTAATACCTGTTGTATAGAGTTCTAAGGCATCCGAAGCACTGCGGCCATTCCATGGGTCGCCAGAAGCATGAGCCGCTTGTCCGAAGAATTCTATCTTGAAATCGACCAATGCTAACGAGCTTTGTACGTCGGCCTCAATAGACGCCGATGGATGCCAACTTATGTTTACGTCTACATCATCCCAAAGACCTGCGCGTACCATCCAGATCTTACCAAAATATTTTTCCTCAGAAGGTGTCCCGAAAAATTTAATAGTGCCTTTGATCTTACCGGAGGCTATTAATTCTTTAACGGCAATGGCAGCGCCCAAACTTCCTGCGCCAAACATGTTATGACCGCAACCATGACCAGCGGCGCCTTCGTTCAAAGGTTGCTTGGTTGGTTCTGCTTTCTGCGAGATTCCTGGTAGTGCATCAAATTCGCCTAATACACTGATCACTGGACTGCCAGAACCATATGTGGCAACAAATGCGGTGGGCATTCCTGCAACACCACGATCAACTTTGAAGCCTTGCTGTTCGGCGTAATCTGCGAGTAGTTTAGAAGATTTGTCTTCCTCAAAAGCGGTTTCGGCCAAAGCCCATATCTCATCGCTGAGTTTTATGAGGTTTGCTTTATGCTTTTCAACCGATTTTACAATGTCTTTTTTTGTTCCGTCTATGTCTTGAGCGGATGTACTGAAAATCATTCCTATAGAGAATAGGAATAGAATGCTTATTTTTTTCATGGATAGTGTTGATTAATTCAATCATAAATATACAAAAAAGAAGAATTAAAAAATCTTATTCATTATCGTGTCGGTCACCTACCAAAATGAACTTCACATTATTGAATAGTAGCACTGCCATAAAGTGAATGATGAATGTGGGGAGCCAAGACTGAAAGGTATCTAACAAACCGTCGTATAACTTGATCTTGTAATTTGAAATAAGAAAAGGCATGCGGTCCTTTTGAAGATAGATGTGTTTTACAGATTCGTCCAGACCTTTATTAAAATGGAGTTCTGGATCGGGTAGGAATGAGATATACTCAACCGCTTCATCGTTTTGAACCATATTGAATAACTCTATGGCGGATAGCTTAATATTGCTGTCTGGATTGATGAAGTATATGCACTTGCTTATATCTACAATTACCCATTTTTGGTATTCTTCTGAATAGTATTCGTTAAAGGCATGCCCAAACCTCGCGCCATATAACTTATCGATTATACCCCATTCGCGAATCTTGATATCGTTCAGTATGCAAAAATTATTATATGCCTGGGTAATGTCGCTGCAAGTGCCACCTTCTCCTGCAATCATGATCTCTAAGGCCTTCCCGCTAGATAATCCTAATCCACGACCACCAGGAATCTGTAATCGGAGTTCCTTAGCTAATTTAATGGCATCGCTAAGACCATCATCCGGATCCAAAGAAATGGAGGCGTTGACTTCATGGAATATCCGAGGAATATCCAATTTAGGGTTATAAGAGTTATACGATTCATGCTCTATCAAGGATTCATTGTATTTCCTTTTATAGATGTAAAATCGAATATAATACAAAGCAGGGTGTCTGTATAGAAGCCACCTCAGTTTGCCTTTAAGTTTTTGCATTAACTATATATTCTTAATCGAAAAATACAAAAATTATTTTAATCAGTTTGTAATGAGTTTTTTGAATAAAAAAAGACATCCAAATACTTGGATGTCTTTTTAATTGAATCTATTGAGTTTTTACATTGAATAGAAAAATTGCTCTTCGGCAATCTTCCCATCTTCTACATGGAATGTTGCAATTTCTTCCATTTGCTGTCTCCCTCTGTCCTTGAAAGTGACATCAAAGGCCATTCTACAGGTAAAATAATCTCCAGCAACAATGGGGTCAGAAACTTCACTACCGTGAAAATCTTGCACATTGGCCATCCATTCATCATTCTTTTGGGCAACGGCCTTGATACCCTCGGTTACGACTTGTCCTGGGAAATTAGGCATTTCCTTGCTAACGATATTGTCGGCATATAACTCTTCGAGGATTTGCTGACCTTGGCCTTGTCGCATCCATTCGGTGTACTTATTGGCCACTTCTTGTGTATTCATGTTATTATGGATTAAGTTGTTTTCTTAAAGATAACTAAAAATTGAATACCTGCCTGTTAATAATTGGCTAAGTCCTTAGCTTACAGCTTCCTTGTAAGCCCTGAGGCAACGTTCTCTTGCAAACTTATGATCGACTATGGGCTGAGGGTAAGTGAGTTCTTGAAAGTCAGGTACCCATTTAGTAATATAATCTAATTGCTTATCGAATTTATCGATCTGCGTAGTAGGATTGAATATCCTGAAATACGGTGCGGCATCGACACCTGATCCAGCCACCCATTGCCAATTGCCTAAGTTACTAGCCATTTCATAATCATGGAGCTTCTCTGCAAAATATGCTTCACCCCAACGCCAATCTATTAGTAAATGTTTGCAAAGGAAACTACCGACCAGCATGCGTACACGATTATGCATGAATCCCGTCTCATTAAGTTGATGCATACCTGCATCTACCAAAGGATAGCCTGTCTTTCCTTCACACCACATTTTGAACTCAGCTTCATTGTTGCGCCATTCAATGCGGTCGTATTTAGGTTTGAAACTCTTGGTCATGGTATGGGGAAAGTGCCATAATATTTGCATGAAGAATTCCCTCCAGATAAGTTCTTGCCAGAATATCTCATTCTTTTCGTTAATGGCTTTCTGCATCATTTTACGAATGCTCACGGTACCGAATCGTAGATGAGGTCCCAGACGAGAGGTGCTATCCTGCCCTGGAAAATTGCGGGTAGCCTCGTATTCTTGAATCAATGTTGAGGTGACTATATATGGAGCGATTTTTTGAGAAGACCTTTTAAAGCCTATATTCGATAGTGTCAGATTGGGCAAATTCGTCTCTGCAATTAGGTTATTGAAATAAGGTCGTGTCTCAAGGATTTCGAGTTTGGTGTCTCGGAATACCGCCTTCCATAGCTTCATATACGGTGTATAAACCACATAGGGGCTTCCATCACTTTTAACGACCTCATTTTTTTCAAAGATCACCTGATCCTTGAATGTGTTGAAATTTATGTGATGCGAATCGAGAAGTGATGTTAGTGCCTTGTCACGCTCACAGGCATAGGGTTCATAATCGTGATTGGTAAAAACACTTTTTATTTGGTAAGCCTTAAGGAGTTCTTTAAATATGTCCTCTGGATTTCCATAGTACAATGCAAGGCTACTTCCATGTGTGTCTTGCAATTCTTGCCTCAAGTTTTGAAGGGTATCATGAATAAAACTTACTCTTGCGTCATCCTCAGGGAGTTTATCAAGGATGTTCTTGTCAAAAATAAAGATCGGTAATACCTTATTATTGGATTTAAGTGCTTCAAGTAGACCAGCATTGTCGTCAAGACGCAAATCCCTTCTAAACCAAAAAACACTTATTCCTTTCACACTCATTGATCATTTTTTAAGAACATCAATTTTTTTCATCACTTCTTCAGCTTCAGCGTGTTTTTTGTCACTATCCTTTCGATTGACTTTAGACAACTCGAAAGCTTCCTTCATCAACTTAGCATAGCTATTTTGAAGTATTTCTATTTCTGATTTTTTTTTGAATAGTCCGAACATAGTTATGATTTTAAATATTTAGTGATTTTTGAACTCGTTGGTTTCGTGATAGAGTAAAAGACGTCTATCAGTTCTCCTTGTGGGCTTATTAGGTATTTTTGAAAATTCCATTTAACAGAACTCGCGATCTTGCCATTGTGCTTCTTTTTGGTTAGCCATTGATACAATGGATGCTGACCAGAGCCTTTTACCTCAATTTTTTCAGTGATCAAGAATGTCACGCCATAATTTTTTTTGCAGAATGATTGAATCTGTTCTGCATTGCCTGATTCTTGACCGCCAAATTGATTACAAGGAACACCAACGACCATTAACTGGTCTTTATAAGTGTCATATAATTTTTGCAAGTCTTTGTATTGTCCTGTAAATCCGCATTTAGAAGCCACATTTACAAAGAGCAAATACTTGCCTTTGTATATATTCAAATCTATGGGTTTGCCTTCTAAAATTTGTATTTCAATATCGTGAATAGATTGCGAGACGCTTATGTCTTCAGCTTGATTTGCTGAATTTAATTTTGAAGACATTTTTTCTAAGAATTTCATAACTTTATAATTTAAATGAAACAATACCACAATCCATCTCGAATATTTGTCCCGAAATCGACGTAGACTTATCCGAAATTAAATAGTCGGCCATTGACGCCACTTCTTTCGGATCTAGGTACTTTTTAAGAGGATGACGTTCAGTTATATTTTCTTTGGATCGATCATTGCGCAATAATTTCTCGGCCAAGGTAGTGTCCGTCACTGTAGGAGCAATCGCATTGACACGAATATTGGGTGCCAATTCTGCTCCTAACGATTTAGTCAAGCCTTCTATGCCCCCTTTGGCGGTGGCTATACTTGCATGAAATGGCATACCGAGTTTAACGGCAACAGTACTGAACATGAGAATGGAAGGGTTATTCCCGTTTCTCAGATTAGGTAAATATTTCTGAATGGCCTTTACAGCCCCTATGACATTGATATTGAAATCTTCCTTAAAATCCTCAATACTCAAACGCGAGATGGGTTTTAGGTTAATGCTGCCAGGGCAGTAAATAAGACTGTCTACGTTTTCGATTTCTGGTAATTCATCCTGTAGGACATCCACATTGTAATGGGTAAGATTTTCGTTATTGTTCCCAGGCTCGGTTCTACTGATATTGTAGACCTTATTACCAGAATTTATTTGTTCTTGGAGAATGGCATTGCCAATGCCTTTACTACCTCCTATAATTACGATGTTTTTCACGTTCTAATTTTTGAATTCACCAAACACCTCTATGAGTTTTTGGTTTCTGTAGTTAAATATTTCGTCTAATTTTGGCTTTACCAGAAGCGGATGTACCATTTGACCCAAAATTCCAAATGGGACTTTATAATCTATGATATCTTCCATTTCTACACCACCGTCAATTTCCTTGATAAAATGTTTGTGATGCCAAAGCGCATAGGGCCCGAAACGTTGCTCATCGACAAAGTATTTTTTATCGACAACATGTGTTATTTCTGTAACCCATTTCGTCTTTATTCCCAAAACAGGGGTGACAATGTATTGAATGATCTGTCCAGAATACATCGGTCTGTCAGCACCTGAAAGTATGTTAAATCCCATATAATCTGGAGTAATGGTCTTCAAATTGTTAGGGTCTGACAAAAAATCCCATGCGTCTTGCAAGGAGATCGGGATGTTTTGTTTAGTGTGTTTTGTGTATATTTTCATTTATGTTTGATAGAAATCATATTGTAAATCATACTTTACCTTTTCATTGAGTAACTTATCGAAAAATGCCTTGTTTTCCTTAAAAGTCTTGGTGTTACTAAAACGAATGAACTTGCCCTGTGCATGTATACTGGAGCCATTGGTTTTATAAATAACCAGTTGATAATATGGTATGATCCATGTATAGTTTTTCAAGCCCTTATTAATATAGATTAATATACCTCCCGAGCGCAATTCGATATTGGCGTAATTGATATCTGATACTGCATTTAGATATGACTTAAGATTCGGACTCACATCGTCAATGATCATTCTTTTTGAACCTATCCCTTTTAGCTTTAAGGATTCCAAAAGACTATATGATTTGCCAACCAAATCGTTTATAATTTGCTTTTGCTCTTTATTAGTATGGGTGCTATCTAAGATCACAGTCTTTTTATTTGAGTCAAAAGTACAATTTGTTTAATTTTTTACAACATTGATTAAACAATAATTAACATTTGAATCTGCGAAAATCGTTTGTCGGCGTTAACAAATATGTAGACTAAATATTAATCTACCGCGACAAGTTTATTGATCATTCCTTTGAATATAAATCCATGAAATGGCAATACGCTATACCAATAAAGTCTTCCTGCCAGCCCTCGAGGTCTAAATGTGGCGGTTTGTTTGAGATAATTATCTTCTATTTTGAATTCTAGCCATGCTTCGCCGGGCAGTTTCATTTCGGCGTAGAGCAATAATTTTTTTTGTGATTTATCAGCGTAAATAACCCTCCAAAAGTCTAATGCATCTCCTGCGTCAATTTCTGTTGGACTTGTTCTACCACGACGTAACCCAATTCCACCGAAGAGTTTATCGATATAACCTCTAATTTTCCATAGAATAGTACCATAATACCAGCCGGTCTCACCACCAATAGACCATATTTTTTCAATTGTCTTATCGGAATCTATGACTTTACGTTCTTTGTAGTCTATGAAACATCCAAACTTAGGAACGTTAATATATTTGTGAAAACTGTTTGTTAAACGATCACTGCTGATAAGGGAATCTTTCCAACTGGAAATTATGCTATTTTGCTCAATTTTCTCGAAGGCTAGCTCAACGGCTTGCTTGTAAGACATTGGACTGACATGTAGTAAGGTATTAATATCACTGGATTTTCCTATTATTTGTACTCCCATGCTATCGACTAAGGTAGAGGCTAGTTTATACGATGTTGACGTTACAAAATATAGCCAGTAAGAGGAGAGTTTTGGCGTCATTACGGGAACAGTTAGAATATATCTTTTTAGTTTCCTTACTTCGGCAAACTGAAGCAACATTTGTTTATAGGTCAGGATTTCTGGTCCAAAAATGTCAAAAGACCTATTATAAAGTTCTTGTTTTCCTGCACTTTTGGATAAAAAGGATAACACATCCCGCACGGCTATTGGCTGTGTTTTTGTATTAAGCCATTTCGGCGCAATCATAACAGGTAGTTTTTCAACCAAATCCCTAATGATCTCGAAAGAAGAACTCCCCGAGCCAACAATGATACCAGCTTTAAAAATAGTCAAGGCATATTTTTTTGAAGTTAATGCAACTTCTACATTTTTTCGGGATCTTAAATGTTTTGATAGAATATCTTCATTCGTGATTCCGCTTAAGTATATGACTTGTTCAACATTCGTTGTTTCGAAATAGTTTTTGAAATTCAAGGCGCAAAGCTCTTCCATGATTTCAAAATCCTCTGAAGGATTGGACATTGAGTGAATAAGATAATAAACAACATCAATATCCTTCGGAATGTTATTAAGAGTTTCAGGCTTCAAGAAATCTACTTCAACTATGCTGATCAGTTTTTCTTCCGAATAACTTTTTTCAGCTCTTATTTTATCGCGTACGGAGCATATGATCTGATGGCCCTCATTTACTAATAAGGGTATCAATCTTTTGCCAATATAACCAGTGGCTCCTGTTACGAGAATCTTCATTCGTAATTGATTTAGGGTTAAAGATAGTATACATAATGCGTAAATAAAATATAAATGTTCAAGTAAAACACAATTCTAGATATACTGACCTACATTGAATTTAAGGTTTTGTTAACAGATAAGCCATCGGCTAATGGTTAATTTTACGGCACACTAATAATCATCTAATTTTATACAATGAAAAAATTATTATTTTCAGTACTAGCATTGGTATTGGCAGCTTCTATCAATGCGCAAGTCACAACGCCAGCACCAAGCCCTGCAGCAAGTATGGAGCAGGTTGTAGGTTTAACGGATGTATCGCTAGAATACTCAAGACCTGCAATGCGTGGCCGCACCATCATGGGCGCTCTTGTGCCATACGATAAAGTATGGAGAACAGGTGCTAACTCAAGAACCAAGATCACTTTTGGTGACGATGTTACAGTTGGAGGTACAACACTAAAGGCTGGAAGTTATGCAATATTTACTATTCCTCAAGCAGACAAGTGGGAAGTCATTTTCTACACAGAATATGCTGGAGGTGGCGCACCACAAGAATTAGATAATTCTAAGGTTGCCGCTCGAGTTATGGCAGATGTTGTACGAATGCCTATGGACATTGAGTCCTTTACAATTACATTCGATGACCTTACTGCAGATTCAGCAATGATCGGATTAATGTGGGAGCGCACGTATGTTGGCGTTAAATTTGAAGTGCCAACAGATGCGAAAACTAGTGCCAGTATCGAAAGCACTATGGCAGGACCAGGCGCTAATGATTATTATGCGTCAGCAGTGTATTATTTAGAGGCAGGAAAAGACCTTGATAAAGCACAGGTCTGGATGGATAAAGGTATTTCTATAGCCAAAGCTGCCAATAAAGAGGGCAATGAACCATACTGGATGGTTCGTCAAAAATCCCTGCTTCATGCAAAAATGGGAGACAAGAAAGGTGCTATAAAAGCAGCAAAACGTTCACTTGAGTTAGCTGAAAAAGCTGGTAATATGGACTATGTTGCATTGAATAAGAAATCACTCGCTGAGTGGATGCAATAGAACATCATTTATGTTAATTATAAAACCCTGACTATTTCTAGTCAGGGTTTTTTTTATTCATGATCCTCTAGGAGGAATATGTCTTCTACAGATTTCTTGAAAAGCTTGGCGATCTTCAAGGCCAGTAGGGTAGAAGGCACATACTTGTTCTTTTCCATGGCATTGATGGTTTGACGGCTCACCCCGATTTTCTCGGCAAGATCCGCTTGGGTGAAATTGAATCTCGCCCGCTCTATCTTGATATTATTCTTCATCGCTACCAGATTTAAGTTTAAGGAAATTGAAACGCACTATGAAGAATATCAATGGTGTGAACATATTATAGATCAAGACATTAAAGAAGGTCATGTCATAAATGAATATAATGGCCAATGATAAAATAAAATAGTTGAAAATTATAGCCCATACGAGCGACTCTTTTCTTAATTGGTAAATGAATTCGTCTTCTACCTTCTCTTTGGTAAATCCTACTATCAGACCTCCAATGATGATCATGAGTGCCACTATTTCATCTAAAATACCATTCTCTATGATCTTGAAGAAGCCGTCGTCCTTTGAGAATATGCCTTCATTGTAAATGGATAGTACTTTTGTCTGGAGGAGATCGGATTCTAAAACTTCTGCATTGAACAAGATTCCAATGATTGTACCTATAATCAAAAGAATCCATCCAAATAACTTGTACTTGTTTGGTAATAAATAACTTGTTTGCATAACTGTTCGATTTTTGATTTATGCAACAAATGTAAAACAAACTTTACATATAGACAAATATATTTTACAAAAAGTAAAAAATACCAGTCTAATTAAGTTTGTTTTTTCTGGAAGGCTTGAATCGAAAAGGCTATGATTATGACAACCAAACAACCCACAAAATTCAACCAGAGATACGGGAGATTAATCAAATCATATTCATTTAAAGCATATAACCCAAAGATGATAACCTGTGTGATGAGGGCCGCAATGAACACCGCATTTCCTCTTACATATTTGAAGAAGAAGGCTAGCAAGAAAATACCAAGTACGTTTCCGTAGAATAAGGATCCAATGATATTGACCAGCTGAATGAGGTTATCGAATAAATTGGCTACACTGGCAATGATAATTGCCAAAACACCCCATCCGAAGGTGAACCATTTTGTGGCTTTTACGAAGTGCTCTTCACTTTCTTCACGCCTAAGGTTACGTTTGTATAGATCTATGGTCGTTGTGGATGCCAAGGCATTCAACTCTGAGGCTGTGGATGACATAGCAGCAGATAATATCACGGCGAGCAAAAGGCCTATTAATCCTTTCGGGAGGTAATTTAAGATGAAATGTATGAACACATAATCCTTGTCATTACTCTTATCCTTTGTTTTATTTTCCCTGGTTGCTTTATCTATTAATGCTTTAGCTTCATCTCTAGTTTCTCTATCTATATCATTTGCTATTGCAACATACTCCTTATACTTCGCATCCCCATTTTTAATATATTCAGTAATGAGTAACTGTTTATCATTGAATGTTTTTTCATGCTCTTTTTCCAAGGTCTGGTATTCTTCTGCATATGGCGATTCCATCACTTCTTGAGTAGCTTGGGGACTGAAGTTTAGTGGGGATTGATTAAATTGAAAAAACACGAAGACCATCACACCAACTAATAGGATGAAGAATTGCATCGGTACTTTTAATAGCCCATTAAAGAGCAAACCTGTTCGCATTTCCTTGATAGAACTTCCTGTCAAATAGCGCTGTACCTGGCTTTGATCGGTACCAAAGTAGGAGAGGGCCAAGAAACTTCCACCGATAATACCACTCCAGAATGTGTATCGGTTATCGAGGCTAAAGGAAAAATCCAAAACATCCATCTTCCCACTAGCGCCTGCAATATCCAGGGCTTTGGAGAAAGTAATATCATCAGGTAACTTATCAAGTATTAAAAAGAAAGCAATGAACATTCCAGTGAAAATGACAGCCATTTGATGCTTTTGTGTCACACTCACCGCTTTTGTTCCACCAGATACCGTATAAATGATCACGAGGATTCCTATGATGATATTTAGCATGGTCAGATTCCATCCTAGCACGGCAGATAAAATAATGGCAGGAGCGAAAATGGTGATTCCTGCAGCAAGACCGCGTTGCACCAAAAACAGAATGGCGGTCAGACTACGTGTCTTAAGATCAAAGCGTCCTTCAAGATATTCGTAAGCCGTATATACTTTAAGACGATGATAAATAGGAATGAATACAAGACAGATGATCACCATGGCAATTGGCACACCGAAGTAAAATTGCACGAATCCCATACCATCATGAAATGCCTGTCCGGGTGTAGAAAGAAATGTGATAGCACTGGCCTGAGTTGCCATGACAGATAGCCCTATGGTCCACCATTTAGCCGTATTACCTCCTCGAATATAATCTTGAACATTCTTGCTACCACGTGTTTGGTAAACACCATAACCAACAATAGAAATCAACGTTACTGAAAGAACGGCCCAATCTAGTAACTGCATATTAAGAGTATGAAGTCATAATAAAATAGAAAATAACGATGTAGGCAGCATTAGCGATCAAGACAGCAGTGTATGACATTTTCCAAGGCTCGTTTTTTTGGTGTTGGTTTTCGTTTTTCATCAGTCTTTTAATTTTTCGTTGAGATTTAGATTGTCCTTCCCAATAGACAACATATTTGCAAACAATCTATATGCACCTGGAACCCCGGCAGGGAACTCCCTGAAAAAGCTCAAGCCTGTATATATATAATAGCCTTCACCATGTTTAGCAACCAAGAGGCTCCCATCTTTAGGTGTTTCTCCTTGATCGTTTAGTGATAGGATTGGTGTGAATTCATCAGACCATTCAGAAGGAAAATATAGTCCACGTTCTTGCGTCCATCCCTTAAAATCATTTTCTGTGATCTTATTAGGGAAACTCATCAGCTCATGATCGGGGTTGAGGATTCGTACTTCAGCATTTTCGTCGGTGACCCGATCCCTGCCCAATTTCAAGGCATAGGGTGCTAATTCATCTACTTTAAGACGACGACTAGTATTGTATTGCACAATCATGTTACCGCCTTTCTCCACAAAATCAAATAGGTGTTTTTGTTTGAATTTTAGCTGGTCCACGATATTATAGGCACGAATACCAACAACTACGGCATCAAAGCGAGAAAGTGTTTCAGGGTTGATGTCTTCTGGTGCAATGGTCACCACGTTATAACCGATCTGCCGTAAGCTCTCAGGAACCACATCACCTGCACCTTCTATATATCCTATATTCTCTCCCTTTTTCTGGATATCCAACCTTACGATCTTGCTTTCAGAAGGCATAAGGATGGTCTGATAAGGTAAGTGATCATAATCAATTTCGATGAGTTCATCGGTATAGATGTTATCTCCTACCGTAACCATTGGCGTTATTAATCCTTCACTTTGGTTTTTAGGTGGAACTACAGTAAATAAATGCGTTTGTTCTTCACCTTTGTTCTCTATGGAGATTTCGAGACTTTCTGGATATACCGTCCAATCTTTCGGATATGCTAACTTAACACTGCCTTTAAGATTATCTCTACCTGCTTTTACAATGACCGGAATTTCTTTTTGTTGGTCGTTCTCAAAAATGATCACTTTTTCAGCAATTTTGGCAGATACTTCAGGAATGATCTCAAATGGTTTGTAGACCTCACCTTTTACTGGGTCATTGGTTTTGTAAATAATCGTTTTAGTAAACGGAATTCGCACATTATCAATAATGAGATTAAATGTGACAGCAAGTTCTCTTGGTGTTTCTGGCTTTCCGATAAGAAGTCGATCATCAACCCTATACATACCCAGAGTGCCTTTTTTCGTCAACCAATAAGGTGTTGTATAACCTTGTTCACTAATGGATAGGTTTTCCTTGAATTTGTAAGAAGTGTTATTGTCTAACACAACAGATTTTTCAACAATAGAAGCACTTGTAATAATGTAATTCTCTAAAGTGATGTTCGCATTGCTTCGGTTGATGGCTTCAATGTTCAATTCTATTTCCGAACCATTGGTTGCTGTTGCCGAATTTGAAGCTCCTTCTAAGTACAAACCTGAACAAGCGGCAATTATGTTCTTTATTTCATTTGTTTTTACAGTTTTCCAATGTGTGTTTTCCAACTTCTGAATCATCGCATAGGCCTTCACTAATTTCGGGACACTGGCCGCTGGATTGGAGAAATCGAAATCTACTTGTACTTCTTTGAGTAGCTCACCAATGCCATTACCACCTTTGACACGATTCCAAGTAGTATCAATACCCTCAAAAATATTGATATCACCTTGTGGCATTTCGCCTTTTATCAATTCTATATATTCCAATTGTTTACCGCGAGACCCAGTACTACCAAAACCTTGCGATTTATGTTGACTTCGACTTAAAGCTGCGATTTCAGGATTCGATAATCCACTTGACGAGTAGAACACGCCAGTATCTATTGCCAGCATATTACTTTTGTCCGCTTTTTCAAAATTCTCCTGGCTTCCAAAAAACCACCAGCCCGTATTAAAGAATAAGCGTTTTGGTTGCCAAACATTTACATGCTGCAATTGACTGGCATATTTTGTGGCGTCATTGACCAGATCGAAGGCTTCAATACTCAACATGGCAGAGCTCGTATGATGCCCATGTGTAGAGCCTGGTGTTCTGTGATTGAATCGGTTAATTATGACATCTGGTTGAAATTTACGTATGGCCCATACCACATCACTCAATACATTGTCTTTATCCCAAATGGCCAAAGTTTCATCAGGATGTTTAGAGTAACCAAAATCATTGGCACGCGTGAACATTTGCTCCCCACCATCAGTGCGTCGTGCTGCTAACAATTCTTGTGTTCTAATAACTCCTAAAAGTTCTCGTATTTCTGGCCCGACGAGGTTTTGTCCACCATCACCTCTGGTAATTGAAAGATATGCCGTTCTTGCTTTCACTTCATTCGCCATAAACGAGATCAGTCGTGTGTTCTCATCATCAGGATGTGCTGCAACGTAGAGTACCGAACCTAAGAAATTGAGTTTTTTTATAGACTCATGAATTTCGGAAGTGTTAGGTTTATTGGGTTGCTGGGCGTTAATGGAGAATTGAGTGAAGATTGCAAAACAGAGAATGTAAAACTTACGCATGTAGAGGTATGTTAGCTAGTCGTAAATATAAAAAAAACGCTAGTCCTCGGGCTGTTTTTAATGTTTCTTTAACGAATGGTCAAAGCACGTTACTTTCATCACCTAAGGTGTCTTTTTGATAAGAAACACAGAAGTCTTCCATGATTGGATAAAATTCTGTGTAAAGATGCCAGCGCTGGCTTAGATAATTCAATCTAATAAAAGCTCTTTTCTAAGGCCTTTATCGGCGTTAGAATTCTTCCCCCAATAAGCAGATTTGATGCTATTGAGCTTCGTTGCCTTGGTGGTCAAGGTTTTAGCATTAGGACCAAAGCCACTTTTAAAGGATTCTTCCCAGCCAATAATGTCATATGGGAAATCAGGATTGAACATAATGATCAAGGACCTATTTAATTCAGGATAGGTAATTGAATATACACCATCGTTCATTTTAGCGTTTGCCGTATATGCCTTGATTTCTTTATGCCGTAATCTGGTGTATTCGAACGACGGAATCACTTCAATATCACCAATCGGCAGACTTTTAGGGTCCATGCGTAATTGTGTCCATAATTCATTTTCGAGAATGGCTTTATCTAGTTTGAGCTCCTGATCGGCTTCGCCTTCAAAATAGGAATGAGCGTCAATCTCAAACATAGTACGATTGTTCAATTGGGCATATACGTGGCCACACCACTCTTGCATCGAACTCGAGACCTTAATAGCATGTTGTTCGTTGCTCACAGGGTAGAAGGTACTCTGCATAATAGAGTAGGGATATATTCCGGTATTGAATTTCTTAGTAGCATTCAATTTTAGGACTGGTACAGTGTTTTTGTTCTGTCTATCCGCTTTTACCTGTAACTCTGGAAGAAAATCCTCGGTCACAAAGATCAGTACGGCATGGCCATCACGAATTTCTCCATAACGCGCTTGTTCTAGTTTGTACGAAGTGATTTCGGCTTCGCCTTTGTACCAATAATCCTTGAAATCCTGTGATGGTTCTTTGGGAGTGGAAGTTAGGGTAAGGTTGGATTCGGAATTTGTTGTGCTAGTTATGTTCTCAGGGTCATAGGTTTCGAAACCATAAATAACGAGCCCGAAAACGGCTATAATAAAAAATAACTTCAACTCAAAGCGCACATATTTTTTTATAAAAGACATCATATCGAAGATTTCGATAAAATTACAACCAAATCAGCTGTCGGCAATGTCTATTAACGTTTTGTAAACAAGATGTGTCGGTAGTCCCATCACATTAAAATAGGAGCCTTCAAGATTTGTGACACCTATAAGTCCTATCCAATCTTGGATGCCATAAGCACCTGCCTTATCCATCATATCGAAGTTCGTAATATAATAGTCAATTTCCGCTTTGGTGAATTTCTTAAAAGTCACTTTCGAGACATCATAAACGGTTTTTTGGGAGTCCTTTGTCCTGAAACAGACCGAGGTGATCACTTCATGTGTTTTTCCGCTCATCGATTCCAACATATCAAACGCTTCTTCTTGGGATCTGGGTTTGCCTAAAGCCTTCTCTTCATGCCATACTATGGTATCGCTGGTGATAAGAATGTCCTTGTCCTTCAATTCATCCAAAAATGGAAATGATTTCAGCTGTGCCAGATAATTGGTGATTTCGAAATGCCTCAATGAATCGGGATATTCTTCTTTTACGGGCTTCAATCGGACCTCAAAACCTGCACCTAGGTCCTTAAAGAATTTATGACGTCTAGGAGAGCCGGAAGCAAGGATGAGATTATAATTTTTGAGTTTCTCTTTAAGCATTACTTCAAGATGAAAGGATACAATAGCAAAGATAACATTCCTAAGAGCATGGTGAGTTTCAACAATGAACTCACATGCCCGAATTGTGGCTTTGTTTCTGCCTGGAACAATTTGATAGCGGTATAGATCAATGGGGCTATCACAAATAATAAAAAATACCCAACAGCAATTTGCTGTTTGTATAGATAAGTGATCACATAATAAACGACTCCAAAAGTGAAGAATACTAGCAGGGCAAATGCCACTTTGTTAGTACGTTTTCGTCCAATGGCAATTGGCAAGGTATTCAATCCAGATTTGTGGTCACCATCAATGTCTTGCAGGTCTTTAACAATTTCTCGAACAAGATTGATTCCGAAGGCGAATAAGGCATAATCCAAGACAACCCTGAATATGGTGAGTTGTGTCGGCTGATTTACTGGCGTAATCGCCGGAAGTAAATCGAATAATGCGACGATGATGAGACTCATGGCCACTAAAACTGAAACAATGAGATTCTTGATGATCAGCATTTGTTTCAAGGATGACGCATATAAATACAGGAGAATCGAGATGCCGACAAATACTATGGAAAACCCACTTCTTCCAACAAGATTCGATAGGTAAAATCCTATGGCAACGCCTACAATATTAAATGCGATGAACCAATTGAAAGCTGTCTTTTCTGAAATGGAGGCGCCAATGATCACGTTGTCTGGTTTGTTTATAGCATCAGCATCTATATCGTAAATATCGTTGATGATGTTTCCAGCAGCAGCGATACATAAGGTTGCAAATACCAATAAAGTAAAACCAAACCAGTTTAAGGAGACCTCAATTCCGAAAGACTCGAACAAGGCATACTTCAGCAATAACTGCATAATGGCAATCATGATGAGGTTTTTCCAGCGAATGAGCCTCAGGACGCTAATCATATTTAGCATTATAGAAACCATTCCATTTGCCTTGTACTTTCAATACTTGTTCAATGACATCACGGGCACAGCCTTTACCACCTTTTCTATGAGATACGTATTTTGATATGTTCTTTATTTCGGGAACCGCATCTTGCGGACAACAGGGTAAGCCTATGAGTTGCATCACAGGAAAATCGGGAATATCATCACCCATGTAAAGGACATTTTCTTTCTTCACATTTTTATTATCTAGGTATTCATTTAGTTGGTCTATTTTATTGTGAGTACCGAGATAAATATCTCCAATCCCCAAGCCTTCCAATCGCTTGCGAACACCTTCATTGCTTCCCCCCGAAATAATACAGACATTAAACCCTTGGTCTACAGCAGTTTTTAATCCGTAACCGTCTTTTATATTCATAGTGCGAAGCAGTTCGCCATCCGTATGCACTGTGACGGTGCCATCCGTCAATACACCATCCACATCGAAAATAAACGTGGTTATATGTTCAAGGTATTCTTTATAGCTTTTCTCTTCCATAATACTTAGTTGTTATGATTTTTGGTCACTGCGTTTTGTTGAAGTGCCATGGGTTTGTTGGATGGATCTGGTCAGCAAGTTATAGATATCTTCATGTATCTCGTTTTCCAATAAGGATATATGCTTTTTTATGGTCTTTTTGTCATTGCGTTTTGCTGGTCCTGTCTGCGCCATATATGGCGAAAGCGTTTCAATTTTATGGGCTGTTTCAGCAATCAGGGGTTTCAAGATATCAAATTCGGCACCTGAGTTTTCTGCGATTTCATGGGCTATCCTATAGAGTTGATTGGTGAAATTATTCACGAAAACAGCCGCCAGATGCAATGCCGCACGTTGGTCGCCATTGATCCTATGCGATTTGCAACCTATTGCATGTGCTAGTTTCTTCAGAATTGGGTGAGAGGACTTTTCTAATGCCTCGATACAAATTGGAATCTCCGTGAAATCGATTTCCGTGTCTTTAGAAAAGGTCTGTAAGGGATAAAACACACCACGCTTATTCTTCTTGTCCATGTCATGGATATTGACACTTCCAGAAGTGTGCACGACCAAGCGATTTTTAAAAGGTAGTTTTGAAGATAGCTCAGCCACGGCATCATCACTCACAGAAAGAATATAGATATCGGCTTCCTTCAAGTGTGCAATATCAGAAATGACCTCGACGTCGTTCTTGTATTTTTGAAGTGATTTCAAACTACGATTACACCACTGTTTCACAGTAACATCATCAGCTTTTTTAAAAGCCTTGTACAAATGCGTCGCAACATTACCTCCTCCAAGAATTATGACTGAAATCATGATGCTAAAGTAAGTAAGTAGTAGATTAAATGAAAGTGCAATGTTCTATCTTTGTAAACAATGGTAAAGAAAGATATAGCGACACGAGACGATGTTTATACATTAGTGGCTTCGTTTTACGAGAAAGTCAAAAAAGACGAACTCCTTGGCCCTTTTTTCTTGGAAGCCATCACTGATTGGGATGAACACCTTGATCGTCTAACAACCTTCTGGGAATCCAGTCTTTTTATGAAAACAAGATATCATGGCAACCCTCTTGAAGCGCATGTAAAGGTCGACCAAGACCATGACAACAATATCACAGAGCTTCATTTCGGTATATGGTTGAATTTGTGGTACCAAACCATCGACGAACTCTTTGAGGGTGATTACGCCCAAAATGCAAAGTATCGAGCCCGTAAAATGGGTACCTTTTTATATCTTAAGATATTTGAGGCGCGGCAGAAGAATGGCGAATGAATAAACTTATATCGTCAGTTCGAGTGAAATTGTCATAGCAATTTTGTATTGAGAACTTTTGTATTTGATAGTGTATCATGCCGCATCTCGATACAATTCCTCACGCATTCGGAACCACTCGATGTGACGTTGTGTAAATCGTCAGTTCGAGTGAGATTGCCATAGAAATTTGTATTGAGAACTTTTGTATTCGATAGTGTATCAGGCCACATCTCGATACAATTTTCTTTGAAAATCACTTGATGTGACAAGAGTGCGTTCTGACTTAAACTTTTAACAAACATTATGACAGATTGCATAAGGTAAAATAAATAGTAATATGTAAATTTGCACGGCTATAAATTTGAAGGCAACCGCTATGCTAAAGAAACTTTCCAATATTCTATTTTCCACTCGTTTAACCGCCACTCTTTTCATACTTTTCGCCACAGCAATGGCCGTCGGAACGTTTCTGGATGCGGGCCAGGATACCTCACCAACACCATACACAAGAAACCTGATCTACAATACCTTCTGGTTTGAGGCGATCATGGGTGTTTTTATCATTAATTTTGTCGGCAATATATTTAGGTTCAAACTGTACAAAAAAGCGAAGTGGGCAACGCTGACGCTTCATTTAGCATTCATTTTCATTTTACTAGGTGCTTTCATAACGCGATACATTGGCTACGAAGGTGTAATGCGTATTCGTGAAGGAGAAAGTGAGAATTCCTTCTTGTCACAAAAGACCTATATCACGACCTATATCGATGGGGATTATATGATTGATGGCGTGCCTCAAAGGCTACCTATTGAGAAGGCCGTAGATTTCTCACATCGATTGGAAAATGATTTTGAAATAAATACACGATACAACAAAACACCGGTCAATATCGAGCTGGTTGAATTAATAAAGGGTGCCGAAGAAGACATCGTAGCAGACCCCAATGGCGATTCTTATTTTAAGATCGTTGAATCTAGCGGAGGAGCACCTCATAACCATTTCCTGAAAGAAGGGGGTGTTGAGAATATCCATAACACACTGTTTACATTGAATAACCCCACGGATGGTGCTGTCAATATCACTTTCCAAGGAGATAGTCTGATGATCCAGTCGCCGTTTGAAGGCGAATACTTGACCATGGCAACAAGAACTCAAGGGAGATTGGTAAAAGACAGCCTACAGCCATTGATGCTGCGTTCACGTTATATCATTGGTAATATGCAAATGGTATTTCCTAAGCCTGTGGTCAAAGGGAGTTTTGATGTGGTCAAGAAATCCGAATTGCTTAAGGGTGACGAAGATGGTATCGCACTTAAGGTGACCGTGAATAACGAAACTAAAGTGGTAAAACTCATAGGCGGTCAAGGGCATACAAACCCAATGAAGCGAGATAGTATAGGAGGGATGGCGTTCGCGTTTTCCTACGGTTCCAAAATCTACGAATTGCCTTTTAGTTTGAAGCTGAATGATTTCATCGCCGATAAATATCCAGGAACGGAAAAGAGCTATTCGTCATTTGCCAGCGAAGTCACGGTAAGTGATCCGGAGCAAGGCGATTACGATTATCGCATTTTCATGAATAATATTTTGGACCATCGGGGTTACCGTTTCTTCCAAGCGTCGTTTGATGGCGACGAACAAGGTAGCATCCTCTCTGTGAATCACGATCAATGGGGTACCTGGATCACCTATCTAGGATACATGTTATTGTATTTTGGTTTGATGGCCATTCTATTCGATAAGAACACACGTTTCGCGGATCTGAAACGCGCCTTGAACAAGGTAAAAACCAAGAAAGCAAAATTAGTGACTGTTCTTATGCTGTGCTTCGGATTGCAGATGAATGCACAACAGGATCATACGCCAAACGACGGGCACGATCATACAATTGATGGGCCTACGGTAGCGCAGGTCGATTCCATGTTAAAGGCCAATATCACCCCAAAAGAACATTCAGATGCGTTCGGGAAACTGGTCGTTCAGGATATTGGGGGTCGTATGATGCCTGCCAATACCTATGGGTCTGAATTGCTCAGAAAACTGACGAAGTACGATCATTACGGCGAGATGGATGCCAATCAGGTGCTGATTTCCATGAGCGAAAGCCCAGCACTTTGGTATAATGTGCCCTTGATTTATTTGAAGGCTAAAAAAGCTGATTCTATAAGGAAGATCATTGGGATTCCTAAAGACCAGAAATATGCCAAACTCGTCGACTTTTTTGATGAGAATTTTGTGTATAAACTTGGGCCTTATCTAGATGAAGCCTATCGCGCAAAAATCCCGAACGGATTCCAGAAAGAATTCAAGGAAACGGATCAACGTGTTAATCTGTTGGCCAACACACTCGACGGAAAGTCCCTGAAGATTTTTCCAAAACTCAATGACTATAATAACAAGTGGCTTTCATATCCAGAATTAGAGCAATCCAATTATACGGGTATGGATTCTGTATATGGTAAGCAGATATTGCCCTTGTATTTCTCCGCCTTGAAAAAGGGTAAATCTACTGGCGATTTCAAGCAAGCCAATGAATTTTTGAAGAGCATCCGCAGTTTCCAGACCAAACATGGCAGTGAGGTCGTGATTTCAGAAGACAAGGTAAACGCGGAAGTGCTATACAATAAATACGATATTTTCAAGAAATTGTTCAGTTGGTATATGTATGCTGGTACCTTGCTATTCATCTTCCTGATTGTGCAGATATTCAAGGACCGGAATAAGGTACTCAATACCCTTGTCAAGATACTTATTGGTATTGTCATTCTTTTATTTGTATTGCATACAGCCGCTTTGATTGCACGTTGGTATATTTCAGGTCATGCGCCATGGAGTGATGCCTACGAATCCATGATCTATGTTGCCTGGGCAACCATGTTCTTTGGGCTTGCTTTCGGACGCAAAAGTGATATGACCATCGCCGCCACGGCATTTGTGACCTCCATGATATTGATGATCGCCCATTGGAACTGGATGGATCCTGCCATTGCGAACTTACAACCCGTATTGGATAGTTATTGGTTGATGATCCATGTGGCCGTGATCGTCGCGAGTTACGGGCCATTCACCTTGGGGATGATACTAGGTGTCGTATCTCTTCTGCTCATGATATTGACCACTACCAAGAATAAAGACAAGATGCTCCTTAATATCAAGGAGCTCACCATCATCAACGAAATGTCACTCACCGTAGGGTTGGTCATGCTAGCTATCGGGAATTTCCTTGGCGGTATGTGGGCCAACGAAAGTTGGGGCCGCTATTGGGGTTGGGACCCAAAAGAAACATGGGCCCTGATCAGTATCATGGTGTATGCTTTTGTAATCCATATGCGATTGGTACCAGGACTGCGTGGTCGCTTCGGGTTTAACCTGATGAGTATTGTTGCTTTTGCAAGTATCTTAATGACCTATTTCGGGGTGAATTTCTACCTCGCCGGATTACATAGTTATGCCAGTGGGGATCAAATCGTGAGTGTCCAATTCATTGGGATTGCTTTTGGGATAGTCGCTATATTAGGGTTCTTTGCCTATCGGAAGTATGCACAGTTCTATAGAAAGTAGTTTTGTCATTCCTGTGCCAGCGTGCCACTGAAGCTTTTCGGCCTTCGTTGCCAAGCTACTTCGGCGAAGTAGGCTAGCGGAGGAGCCCGGCAGGAATCCACTCTAAAGCAATAAATATTCTCACTCCTGACCCTTATACTTATTGGGACTAGGACCGCTCGAACTGACGTATTGAGGAATAAGGCGGGAGCGTTAAAAAAATGTACAGTGTATATTTTTAATGAACAAGCTAGATGGTTCGCAGGTAGAGGCGGAAGTGCGAAGCACTTTCCTTTGACGGACTTGAATTTCCCCGCCCGAACGCACCGTTCGGTAAGGACGGGTTGGTTAGTTTTGTTTCAAGACAGAATGAAGGAAACATGAAAAAACATTCCATCGTAATGCTTCAGTAAAGTAATTTACAGTGAACAAAAATGAACATAACAAAAGAAAATACTACTCCCGCATTCGCGCTAACTCCGTTTCAGCAGCTATATATCCAAACCCAGCCCAATTGCCGTTTTCGATAAGATATTCATACATAGCTACGGCAGTTCCTAGTTGGTCATTATATTGATGCCAGTGGGCAATACCATATTGCACCGCTTCATTAGCGCCGAACGAGGTATTGGCATCTAGGTCGTTTTCATCGCGTAGGCCCTTGTAATAGAGGAGAAGCAAATGATACGCCTCATTCTCAATAATCGTCATGTTATCGTTGATGGGTTTTAATAGTTGCTCAGCTTCCTCGGGAAGTTCCAATCTCTGCAGGATCATATAAAGCCAATGTGATGCCGCCACATGCATATCATCGTTGGTGGAAGCCTCCAAACAACTCTGAAAGTTTGTTAGGGCATTACGCCAATCGGCCTTCAGGTAATAGGCGAGACCTAGATGGTAGTATATGTTCGTGTGTAGCGAGGACACTGGTGTGTTGAGCTTGTTTGGGATGCCATCAGGCTCGATGATGTCGGGTTGGCCTTGGATGAGCTCTGTCGCTTTCTCCAGATCTTGTATGGCAAGATCTAGCTGCCGTGTGGAAATATACCGATGCCCACGATGGCGATAGAAACGTGCATCGTCTGGGTGTTTCTTAATGCCTTCTGTAAAGATGCCGATTGCAGATTGATAATCGCCCAAATAGGCCATGCGACGGCCCAACCAGATTGTGAAATCTGGATTCATGGGATTGCTATTATAGGTATCTAAAGACTTTAGGTATTTTACCACTTTTTCAGAGTCCTTGGGCAGCAGTTGTTGACTAACCAGAGGGGTTCTTAACAAAGACCGCCCTTGCAAGGTGTCGATTTTAACGTCTTGGATTGCAGGAATCTTCGATTCTTGTTTGCAGGAAAAGCAAAGAAGTAAACAGAGAAGGAGGGAAGTAGATGATTTCATGGTATTAAGATAGTGAAAATCTAAAAATAGAGTGGACTTACATTTTATAAAAGGCATATAAGGCTCAACCGTTCAAATATTTTGTGTCGTTTTTTATTACACCGATAAGCAGTAACTTTAAAAAAAATAATTCTTATGATAGCCAACGCACTGACCTTCGTTACCAAACAACTGAATAACCATTTTAAAAACACCCTAGAATTAGACCATACCATGGTGGCGTTATCGCGATTGACCAATCCAAATATTGATGGAAAGCTAGTACTGACCCTAGTGGACATAGCAGAAGACCCCATTAAAGCTAACCATATAGAAAGAATAGGCCAAAACGACCTTGTAGCCGCACCAATCCTATCTTTGAATCTGGACTTTCTGATTGCGGTCGCCCCACGAACCCCCTATGTGGAAGGCATGAAAATCTTATCTCAGGCCATTGTTTTTTTTAAAGAGCATCCTGTGTTTAATGCAGCACAAACAAAAATGCCCGAAGGGATCGACAGGATACGTTGCGAAATGAGGCACTTAGATACTGATACCAAGAATACCCTATGGCAAAGCCTAGGGGCGAATTACCAGCCTTCTGTAGGGTATAAAATGCGATTGGTCATTCAAAACGAAGATGGTATTAAAGCAGTAGTGCCGAGGATAAGTTAGCAAGTTTGAAAACAATTGTTTTGAGCATTCTATTGAAAAAAAATGAGAAGGAGGGCCAGCTCATGCTCTATAGGTTTGAATTAATAGAAAAGCTATAGTAATCGTTTACATATTAATAATAAAATCATGCAACGACAGTTTTATAGATGCTATCTATTTTTTTTGTAGATACGGGTAGCAGTGCTTTCTAATGTATTGGCATCATCTTTTTGAGAATAAATCTTCTCAGATATCTGTTCACCTTTTTTTGATCGATCTCTAGTCATAATTGATCCGATCCCGTATGGTGCCATTTTTTTTATGAATAATAACATCAGCTTTGTGTTTTTTGGCCAGGCGCTTGGCTTTTCTTATAGCAGTATCTTGGCGTAGGTGTGAAGACTTGATGCGTTTGTTGCCTTCGCGTCGCACAGCCCAACGGTTTTCATGTGGTACGACATGTTGATGTCAAGTTTTTGGACGCTTACTACTTCTAGAACTTTTAAAAAAGACCTCCACAAGCTCACTCAAAATATCTAACCAAGATGATTTTTTACTTTTTGGCATAGTGCGAATACTAGTTACTACCGAATATACTATTTTTTAATAAAGAGTGTGACATTACGTCGCTTCTCGATACGATTTTTTCGCTGTGCTCAAAATCACTCGAAGTGAGGTAAGTAGGGTTTTTGTCAGTTCGAGTGAATTTCTTGCAAAGAAATTTTTATCGAGAACTTTTGGAGGGTTTGTCGTTGGCTTCTCAATATAATTTTATTCGTTTCACTTCACAAAACCACTCTCCCGATAGCTATTGGAATCGGGAGTGAAAGGTGATTTTTTGTCATGAGAATCACTCTCCTGACAATACAAGTCAGGACTATTGGAAGTGACGTTGATTATTTTTTATTCTTCTTTTTTCCTTTTTTTGTTTTCTTTATGCGCTTTTGCCTTCGTGGCAATACTTCTTCAGGGAACGGGAAGAGGATGGTGGAGTTTTTCTCAGCGGCAATATTGCTTAAGGTTTGGTACAGTCGTAATTTAATGGCCGATGGCGATTGATCGATCATTTTACCAGCTTCCAGCAGTTTCCATGCTGCCTGCTCCTCGGCTTCTGCCAAAATAACACGCGCACGACGCGAACGCTCGGCCTCGGCCTGATTGGCCATCATACGTTTCATGTTTTCCGGTAATTGGATGTCCTTGATCTTCACGTCATTGATCTCGATGCCCCATTGATGTGTTTCCTTCTCAACAATGGTCTTTATGTCCTTGCCCATTTCTTCACGTTTGGAAAGAATCGTGTCCAACTCTACCTTACCACAGACATCACGCAGCGCCGCTTGAGCTAATTGTGTTATTGCGAACTTGAATTCCTCGACCTCCAATACGGCTTTTTCTGGGTCCTTGATCTTAAAGAATACCACTCCATCAATACTACACGGTACATTGTCTTCAGTCATGACTTCTTGCGATACCACGTTGATGGTGATTACACGGATATCAACCACCTGAATGGTCTCTACCAATGGGATGACCCAACGAAACCCGGGTCCTAAGGTCTTCACATAGCTTCCAAACCGGAACTTAAGCGCACGCTTGTACTCGTAAATAATACGAATACCAGATAACAAGAACAAAACAAAAATAACAGTAAAAATTAATGGAGGATTCATGATACAGAATTTTGAAGTAGGTGAGACCCTGGTGGCGGACTAAGAGTATAAGTTACGGTAAAAAGTGTCGGCGACTTATGACATCGGTCATGTTTTGTTTATTGGCTTCTCGTCAGTTCTAGTGTCTCGACTTTTTGGAGGGATGTATCAAGAACTATGTTTTAGAGAGCATCTCGATACAATTCTTCACTGTGCTCAGAATCACTCAATGTGACGTTATGCCGAGGTCATCGAGTATGCAGACCCTAGCATCCGTATGTATTGAAGCAACCGAAATAATGATTCTCTTAGTGAAGTACAAAGGCTCGAAGTGACTTAAGAAGGGTTTTCGTTAGTTCGAGTGTCACTACTATGCGGTGGGATGTATCAAGAACTACGATTTAGCGAACATCTCGATACAATTCTTCACTGTGTTCAGAACCACACGAAGTGACGTTATGCCGAGGTCATTGAGTTTACAGACCCTAGCATCCGTATGTGTCGAAATGATTCGAATAATTGGTCTCTGAACGGTGTCTTTCACTTAATATCCATCACTGCAACGGCGTCGATCTCTACTTTCCAGGTATCCAATCCCAAGGTTGCGACGCCAATAAGTGTACTGGCGGGCATGTCGCTATCTCCCAGCAGTTCTTTGCGAACCGCTCTAAATGCTGGCAGCATGTTAGGGGAATAATCGACGATATAGGTGTTGATCTTAACCACATCTTTAAAGCTAGCGCCCGATTGCGCCAAGGTCTTTTGAAGTTTGGAAATGGCATCGCGAAACTGATTTTCAAAGGTGTCACCTTCGCCCACTTGCCCAGATATGTATATAGTTTTCACACCATTGGCTTCATAGGCCACCGCCTCTGAATACCCATTGTGGGGCTCAATATAGGTTTTGGATACCCCTGTGACGCTCGGTGCTGTGGTTGTTTCGCGATCTTGATCATGATCACAACCCAAGGCTAGACATATAAGAATCAACATACAATGTTTCATAATGATGAGATTTGTGTATTAAGATAGCAATTTACGATGTTTGGCGAACAAATAAGACCCATTAAAAAAGCAGTGTGTTCAATGACCCACACTACTTTTAAAAAATAAAACATTCATTTGGTCCAATGAATGGAAATTGAAATGAGAAATTTTTCCACCGATGGTTATCCGGACCATCTGGAGCGACGCAAGTAGGGTTTTCGTCAGTTCGAGTGAATTTCTTGCAAAGAAATTTGTATCCAGAACTTTGGTTACATGCTTCTCGATACAATTTTGCTCATTGCATTCGCAAAACCACTCGAAGTGAGGTGTTATTAAAGCAATTTTAAAACCTTCGCATAGGTGATATCCGCAAAATCCTCGATAACCAGATCAGCTTGATCGTATACCTGATTAAGGGAGTGCGGGCTTTTGAATGCAATACAATACACATTGGCGGCTTTGGCCGCTTTAATACCATTGGTTGAGTCCTCGATCACTATGCATTCTTCTCGTTGGTGCCCCGAGACGGCGGCCGCATTGATGAAAATCTCTGGATGGGGCTTGGAGGCTTTTAAGTCCGCACCACTCAACTTTGCCTGGAAATATTGGTCCAACTCAAAACGAGTGAATACATTATTGATCGTCATCATACTCGCAGAACTGGCAAGCACTAATGTGAGTCCGTTACGGTGGTAATCTTGTATCAAGTCCAAGACCCCATCGATCAAATGCAGGTCTGGGTCATTGGTAAACAACTCCTTGAAAATGCTGCGTTTGCCTTGCATCAGGTGTTCGGGTGTTTCAGAAAGATCGAATTCTTGACATAGGAATCGGCAAATGCTGATCGTTGATTGCCCCGTGAACGATTGGTACATATCTGCTGAGACATCAATTCCTATTTGGTCGAACATGCCTTGATAGGCTTTTTTGTGTAAGGGTTCGGAGTCGATAATAACACCGTCCATATCGAATAATATGGCTTTTAACATAGGGGTCTTCTTTTGTGAGTTGTCAATAGGTTAATGAGTGATTTTTCGATAGCAAGAGAAAAATTGTATCGAAGTACCATCTTTTAGAGTACTTCTATTAGCAATTATTATTTTTTTGTAAAGATACTGCTTTGTGTTATTTCTTTCTGTTCATTTTTTTTAGATAAAAAAACGAACTAGTGACGTGCAAGCTAGCGCATAGATGACAGTCGAAAGGCCTTGCATTGATTGCGTACACATGTCTAATAATTAGCAAGATGTAGATTTTGAAATACGTTTCAAGGCGAAGAATAGAGACACAAAAGTCATTGCCACTTCGAGTGTTCAGACCGCAGAATCTGAACGTATCGAGAAGTCTTTTCCTCATCTGTTCTCGATACAATCTTGCTGTCGCAAAATCAGTCAACCACCAATATTACATTCATTGGGTTTGATATTATGTATAGATAAGAATCGTCTTCCGACCTTGTTGGATAGAATTGAAGTAAAGGAAAAAAAAGAAGGAATCAGATTTCTCCTTTAAATCAAGTGCGCAATCCCCATTATGTTACTTGTGACTAATAACAAATTAGTAATGCCTATTTGACGTCACTCGTTCGGCGTTTATACAGTTTTTTTAAAAAATTTTACGTCCTAATGAAATCAATGCTTTTAGTCGTAACCGAATCAAGATCAACCGGTAAAACGTTATTTTCCCACGGATGTTTGGACCTAAAAACATGGTCGCTTTCAGGAATGGGGAAGAGCGCACTTTTTGGATTCCAGGCATGGAGGGTCTCTGCCTCAGTGAATGACACAGCCGGGTCCTTGGTGCCATGAATAATAAGTTGTGGAATATCTAAGCGTTTAGTGGCCGCTTCGATATGCAATCGTGTTTCATTGGATTTGAAATCTTCAAGGAACTGATAGTCGTGTGGCATTTGCTGTTTGGTGCGCCCGTTCATAACATATTTTACGCCGTCGCGTTTCCATATTTCTTGTTCTTCTAATGTTCCCATGCGTTTCCCAAAATCACAAACGCCGGCCCAAGTGATCAATTTCGTCACCCTTGGGTCTTCGGAGGCTTTTATCGTGACAATCCCTCCGCCACGTGAATGCCCAATAAGAGTTATGTTATTGACATCTATGTCATTTTCATAGTCTTCAGAAGAGAGTATGTGGCTGATCATATCGTCCAGATCCTGTAATTCCTTAGTATAATTATTCCCTGCAAATGCATTCAGGTCTGGGAAGTCAATAGGTTGCTCCATCGTACCACCATTATGTGAAAAATTGAATTTAACGAAAAAACAGTCGGCCGCCATAAAGCTATTGGCTACTAAATTCCAAGCGCCCCAATCCTTGAATCCTTTATAGCCATGACAGAAAAAAACCAGTGGTTTGGGGTTTCCTTTTTTTGCGTAGAAAACGTCAAAAATGATGGGTTTTTGATCGTTTCGGATTAAAATCAGGTTGTTTTGTATCATTTTTGATGATTTTTTGTTGTTTTGTCATACTGAACTTGTTTCAGTATCTGTTTTAT
>RCNB010000358.1_pt1 | contig 31125 bp, 31 predicted proteins | sample 2041321 | NCBI WGS metagenome assembly RCNB01 (sample SAMN09708232, study PRJNA481090) | Marine sediment metagenome, whole genome shotgun sequencing project. | reverse complement strand
GATCCAGTTACGTTGCATGGTCTTGACCGAGTTCGGCCATCCCGGCATGCGATCAAGCTCATCAAGCAACTCGTCGGCATAGTCCGTGATCTTCATAAACCACTGTGGAATTTCGCGACGCTCAACCAGGGCATTGGAACGCCAACCGCGGCCATCAATGACCTGCTCATTCGCCAACACGGTCTGATCAACAGGGTCCCAGTTGACGATAGAGTTCTTGCGGTACACGAGACCTTTCTCGAACATCTTCGTAAACAGCCACTGTTCCCAGCGGTAGTACTCCGGACGGCAAGTCGTAATCTCACGCGTCCAGTCGTAGCCATAGCCCAGACGTTTGAACTGGCTGCGCATGTCTTCGATATTGCTGTAGGTCCATTTCGCCGGCGGTATGCCGCGTTCGATTGCCGCATTCTCAGCAGGCATTCCGAAGGCATCCCAGCCCATCGGCTGGAGCACGTGTTTACCCTGCAATCGCTGATAACGAGCGATGACGTCGTTGAGCGTGAATACGCGGACGTGACCCATGTGCAATTTTCCGCTCGGATACGGAAACATTGTCAGGCAGTAGTACTTTTCCTTGTCAGCATCTTCGCTGACCTCAAAACACCGGGCGTCATCCCAGTATTTCTGCGCGGCCAACTCGACGGTTTCAGGGTTGTAGGGGGTGCTCATTAGCGTCTTGCATCTTCGCGATCGTGAAAACTCGCAAGCCTACATGAACAGGCTGCAATTCGCAGCAGCCATAGAGGTCTATGGCGCCTCGGACCCTATATCCCGGAGCGACTTCGGATCCAGAAGACGCCGAGGATGAGGAAACAAAGAACCGTAACCGGCCAGTTGCCGTAGCTTGCAAAGGCGGTTGCTCCCTTGTGCGCCCGGATATTTGCGGTCATGACTTCAGCCTCAAACTGCTTGCCGGTCTTCAACAACTCACCTGACGGCCCGATAAAGGCGCTGATGCCCGTATTCGTCGACCGGACCGCGTAGCGACCGAACTCCAGCGCTCGCATGCGAGCGATCTGCAGATGCTGGTGAGGCGCGACAGAATCGCCAAACCAGGCGTCGTTGCTGACGTTGATCAACACATCAGCATCGGGAAATGCATAGAGATGCTCCGCGCCATAGGCGTCTTCGTAGCAAATCGCGACCGACAGTTTCGTACCGTCGGCAGCGACCAATAAATCCTGCACATCGCTGCCCGCCGCCAAGTCCGAATAGGGCAGGTTTTGCATGCGCATCCACTCGCGCACTCTGGCCGGAACCGGGAAATATTCGCCAAACGGTACAAGGTGCCGTTTTCGATAAGTCTGACGTTCCTCAGTACCGAGCAACAGCACGCTGTTGTAGGTCAGCGTCTCAACGCTGCGATCCTGACTGGCCTCGAGTATGCCCAGAAGTACGGACTGGCCATTGCGCCGGGCATCACCGTCAATCAGGCGAAGATAATCTTCCACGAAATCGTCTCGGGCTGGAATCGCAACTTCGGGCCATATGACGAGGTCGCTTTCTGGCACGCTTAGCGTCGATGTGCGGTAAAAATTCATCGTCGCCTGACGTTGTTCCCGTAGCCACTTCTGACCCTGCGGAATGCCGGCCTGAACAATCGTTGTCCGGATGGGCTCGCCATAGGGCTCGGTCCAGTTCACTGCACCTAAAATACCACCGAGAATCCAGGGCAAAATAATCGCCGGCAGAGCGATCAGCCGTTCTTTTCCCGATGTCATGATCGCAACGAGAATCGCCGCCGTACTGAACATCAGCATTAGCGACACGCCGTAAATGCCGAGCAACGGTGCCCAGCCAGCCAGCGCCGAGTCGATTTGTCCGTAGCCGTGTGCGAGCCATGGAAATCCGGTGAGGACCCAGCCCCGGAGCCATTCGAACATGACCCAGGCCGCTGGTCCGACGAACAATATTCGCCAGGGTTCGCCGTGTGACAAGCGACTCGTAAGCCAGCCCGCGAGCCAGAGAAACAGCGCCATGAACAGAGACAGCCCGACCATCAGCAAAATGGCGATCCACATAGCAGCCTGTCCGAACACATGCACGGATATGTAGATCCAGTACGTACCCGTGAGAAAAAGGCCGAACCCGAACCAAAAATAGTGTGCCGCGGCGTCCTTTGGTGAAAGGGTCAGCGCGACGAACAACAGCGGCAAGGTAAGTACAGGTGCAAGAATCGACCATTCAGCCGGAGCAAAAACCAGCGTCGTCGCACAACCAATAACAAACGAAAATGCACGACTAGTCACTGGCCAATCAGCAAAAAACGAAAACAGAAATGCCTGTTCTCTTTTATTAGCCACCGCTGCGTTGTACCTGCAGTGAATCGATTCGACGATCGTCTGCTTTGATGACCGCGAATCTGAAGCCACCGAACGCCACTTTTTCTCCGCGGCGCGGCAATCGCCCGAGCTCGTGCATAACCAGTCCGCCGACGGTGTCATATTCCTCGTCGTTCAGCTCACACTCAAAATACTCATTGAAATCTTCAACACGCGTCAGAGCGCGGACCGCAAAACACGGCACGCCTTCGCGATCGCCATCCGGACGGATATAAGCGTCCTCTTCATGATCGTGCTCATCATCAATTTCGCCGACGATTTCCTCGAGCACATCTTCGATGGTCAATAAGCCGGCAACGCCGCCGTACTCATCGACGACAATGGCCATGTGATTGTGACTGGCGCGAAACTCTTTTAAGAGTGCATTCAGGCGTTTTGACTCGGGAATCACCGACGCCGGCCGCAACAGTTTCTTGACCGTCAGTTCCCTGGCCTCATCGCTGCCGAAGTAGCGAAGCAAATCTTTCGCCAACAAAATACCCAATACCTCGTCGCGATCCTCCCCGATGACGGGAAAACGAGAATGCCCTGATGAAACGATCAGCTTCAGCATATCGTCGAACTCGTCTTCGACATCGATAACGACCATCTGCGAGCGCGGCACCATAACTTCGCGAACCTGAGTTTCGGATACCTCGAGCACACCGGAGAGCATGCTCTTCTCTTCGGCATCGAGTTCGGCGTCGGATTCAATAAAGGTTTGAATTTCGTCCCGGCTCCAGGGTTCGCCCTTGATTGCTCGCATCACGCGTGCGACCACTCCGGGCGTGCCCGAGCCGCTGGTACTTGGAGGTTTTTCGTTCATAGTCATGAAAGTGTATAGGGATTCGCAATCCCGTGTGCGGTCAAAATGCCCACTTCCCTGCTCTCCATATCGGCTGCCGCTGCATCCTCTTCATGGTCAAAACCCAGAAGGTGGAGCGTTCCGTGCACAATCATGTGCGCCCAGTGGTCTTCGAGTGATTTGCCCTGCGACTCAGCCTCGCCTTTGACGACGCTGGCACAGACCACCAGATCGCCCAGCGGGGCCCCGGCATCCGCCGGAAGGCCAGCAATGTCGCCGGCCGGAAATGACAGGACATTCGTTGGTTTGTCCTTGCCACGAAAATCGTTATTGAGCTGTTGCATCTCTGCCGCGTCGACCACCCGCACTGACAGCTCGGCGTCACCGGAACTTCCGGTCGCATCCACAGCCCGCGCAACCCAGGCAGCGATATCGTCGGACGAAAAGGCTGACTCGCCGTCTGCCGCCTGTTGAACGTCAACTTGTACGGTCATGTCTCTCGTAAGCTTCGACGATTCGCTGCACGAGTTCATGGCGCACAACATCCTTCGGTGTGAAATACGTAAACGAAACGCCTTTGACGTCTTGCAATATATCCGCGGCGCTCTTGAGACCCGAGGTCTGGCCGGAGGGCAAATCAATCTGTGTGATATCGCCGGTTACAACAGCGCGCGATCCAAAACCGATTCGCGTGAGAAACATCTTCATCTGTTCGACGCTCGTATTCTGCGCCTCATCGAGAATCACGACCGACTCGTTCAACGAGCGGCCACGCATAAACGCCAATGGAGCTACCTCAATGACATTGCGCTCGATCAGCTGTGTCACACGTTCCGCGCCAATCATGTCGTACAGCGCGTCGTACATCGGGCGCAAGTAGGGATCGACTTTCTGGGCGAGATCGCCAGGTAAAAATCCAAGCCGCTCGCCCGCTTCGACCGCCGGCCTTACCAACACGATTCGCCGGACCTGCTCAGTCTCCAGTGCATCAACCGCACTTGCGACGGCCAGATAGGTTTTGCCGGTACCCGCAGGACCAATACCGAACGCCAGATCATTGTCTCGAATTCTGCGCATATAGGCAGTTTGGTTGGCGCCGCGTGGACGAATCAGTTTGCGTCGAGTTTGAATCGTAACGACCTCGTCGTTCGCCACAACTGGATCGCCGTCGCCGACAGCTGATTCAGCACTATCCATAAAAGACTCCTGCAGCATCATGTGGACGCGTTCGGGATTCACGCGCTCTTTGTCGGTCATTGCAAATAGCGATAGCAACACGTCACCCCCGACTTCCGCCGCGCCGGGACGTCCCGTTACACGAAACGTATTGCCGCGGCTGGCAATTACGACATCCAGTCGGCGTTCAATTTGTCGTAGGTGTTCATCAAACTGGCCGCACAGGTTTGCGAGGCGATTGTTATCGGCGGGCTCGAGGACAATGTCCCGAGAAAACTGGACAGCATTCAAAATCTGTATTTATAACCTCTGCGTAGGAAGCCGCCTGCCAGGAAGACAGGGGCAAAGTCACGTTCGACCACGAATCTATTTAGGCAATAGACCATTGCCATATAGACTACGCCGCGACTGATTCGTTCGCAAGGCGTCCGCGTAAGGAGTTTGGCTGCGCTTCAGTGATCACCACATCCACGAACTGGCCGATAGCAGAAGCATCTGCATCAAAATTAACCCAGTGATTGTTATCTGTTCGGCCGGAAACTTGCGCCGCGCTTTTCTTGGATAACTTTTCCACCAACACACGCTGCGTCGACCCGATCATCCCACGACTGATTTCCATCGCCTGCTGGTTGATACGCGCTTGCAGTAACTGCAGGCGTTCTTTCTTGACAGCCATCGGCGTATCGTCAGCGAGGCTCGCAGCCGGCGTACCCGGTCTGGCGCTATAAACAAAGCTGAAGGACTGATCAAAACCAATCTCTGCAATCAGGTTCATCAACGCCTCGAAATCACGATCCGTTTCTGTAGGAAACCCGATGATGAAATCGGACGACAATGAAAGGTCCGGGCGTACCGCTCGGAGCTTGCGAATTTTTTGCTTGTATTCAAGGATCGTGTGACCACGCTTCATCGCCGCCAATACGCGATCGGATCCATGTTGCACAGGCAGGTGCAGATAGCTGGCCAGCTCAGGTACTTCAGCGTAAGCCTGAATCAGACTGTCGGTGAATTCGACAGGATGCGATGTCGTGAACCGGATTCGATCGATGCCTTCGATTGCGGCAACGTAGTAGATCAGCGTCGCAAGATCGGCAATCTGCCCATCGTGCATTGGGCCACGATACGCATTCACGTTTTGCCCGAGAAGATTCACTTCACGTACGCCCTGCTCGGCAAGGCTCGCAACTTCTGCGATGACATCATCGAATGGGCGGGAGATCTCTTCGCCGCGCGTGTACGGCACAACACAGAAGCTGCAGTACTTGCTGCAACCTTCCATGACGGACACAAACGCAGTCGGGCCTTCCGCACGAGGTTCGGGCAGCCGATCAAACTTCTCAATCTCGGGAAACGAGATATCGACGACGGAGCCGTTTTTTTCGTCTGAGCTATCGAGAAGCTCCGGTAGTCGATGCAAGGTCTGCGGCCCAAACACGACATCCACGAACGGTGCGCGCTTGGTTATGCCCTCACCTTCCTGGCTGGCAACACAACCGCCAACGCCGATTTTCAGGTTGGGGTTCTTCTCTTTGAGCTTGCGCCAGCGACCGAGCTGGGAGAAAACTTTCTCCTGAGCCTTCTCGCGAATTGAGCAGGTATTGACCAGCAACAGATCAGCATCGTCAGGAGCATCGGTCAACTCGTAACCGTGCGACTCACGCAATACGTCCGCCATCTTCTCCGAGTCATACTCGTTCATCTGGCAGCCCATCGTTTTTATGTAGAGCTTCTTACTCAAGTATTTAGAACGGGATGTCGTCGTCGAAATCGTCGGGGCCTGGCTGTGGAGGTGCATTGCCACCGCCTTGCTGTCCACCGCCTTGCTGTCCACCACCTTGCTGTCCACCGTCTGACGGTGCGCCGCCGCCCTGTTGACCGCCACCGAAGTTGCCACCGCCGCCACCTGAGCCACCACGGCCACCGAGCATTTGCATCTCGTCAGCAATGATTTCTGTGGTGTAACGATCCTGGCCACTCTTGTCCTGCCATTTACGAGTACGAAGTTTGCCTTCGATGTAGACCTGAGAACCCTTACGCAGGTACTCGGCTGCGATCTCGGCGAGACGATTGAACATCGCGACGCGATGCCACTCGGTGCGCTCTTTCTGTTCACCGGTTGCCTTATCTTTCCACGACTCGTTGGTCGCAATCGTCAAATTGGTGACGGCTGAGCCGCTGGGCATGTAACGTGTCTCGGGATCCCCGCCAACGTTTCCAACAATGATTACTTTATTTATTCCGCGGGCCATTTACGGATCCCCTATCTGATGTATGAGTGATTTTTATGCCCCGCCGCGCTGCAGCGAAGGGAGCCTATTGTAGTGCCTCATCGGGCAATTGCTAGCCCGATTTCTACCGTCAAGGGCCGATTTCGTCGTTCTTGGCGATCGTAGTGGGAGGGGAGGACCGATGCGATCAGCTAAGAACGCCTGAAGTGACCAAAGCCTTGAAGAGCCAGCCAGATACCGGCTAAGAGAGCACAAACGAAGAAGACGTCGCCGGGGCGGCCATTACCCAGAAATCGGCCACCAATCAGTCCACCGACGAAGGCACCCAGGAACTGAGCGCTCGAGAATACGCCCAGCGAGGCACCTCGGACATCGTCGTCGGCGAGCATCGAGAGTCTGGCCGGTAATCCTGCCTCGAGAAAATTGAAGCCGGCGAAATAGATGACCAGGGCAATAAACACCGGTACGACCGAGAATCCAAGGAACGTCAGCACCAACTGGGCAATCAGAATCATGCTGACAGCCATGCCAATGAGCCGGCCCTTTCCCTGGTGGTGGTCCTGCATGATCATCGGCACGGCTATGACCAATGACAGCAGCAGTGCACCAACGTACATCTTCCAGTGATCGGTCAGCGGCAATTCAAGCCGTCGGCTTAACAGGAATGGCAATGCCACGAACGTCGCCGTCATGATTACGTGCAACAAAAACACGTAGGAGTCGACACGCAGCAGGTCGGCTCGCAACGCTGGTCGAAGGCTCCAGCTTTCTCTTTTCGTGGCGCGGGGAATATCCGGAAGCAGTTTCAACAATGCCGCCGCCACAACGGTAAGCCCTGCCGCGATCCAGAACAATGATCGCACGCCGAATTTCGCCGCCAGCAGTGGTCCCGCGACCATCGCGATCATGAATGACAGTCCGATACCAATACCAAAGAGAGCCATCGACTTCGTGCGCACTTCCTTGCGCGTAGCATCGGTGATCAGCGCAGAGAGCGTTGCCGAAATCGCGCCCGCGCCTTGCAACAGCCGGCCGGCGATAATGCCGTAGATCGAATCGCTCATGGCGGCGAGAATGCTGCCGGCCGCAAATATGCCGAGACCGATGATAATCACCGGCATTCGACCTATCCGGTCGGATAAAGCCCCCAATGGCACCTGGAATCCGGCCTGCGTCAGCCCGTAGGCACCGACGGCCAGACCAACCAGCAACGGCGTCGCGTTTTCGAGGTCCATCGCATACAGCGATAAAACCGGTAGCAAGGCGAACAAACCGAACATTCGAATCATCGAGATCAGCGCAACCACACCCACCGAACGTCGCTCGGAGGCATCCATCTTGATCGTGGTTGTAGGGTTTTCTGAACTCATTCGTATCCGACCTTTGCGCCGCAGATGCGCGGCGGCGTATATTAGCAGGTTGCCCGGAAATGACTGCCCCATAACATGAAAAAAATAGATATTCGCGGCGCGCGAACTCACAACCTCCGCAATATTGATCTTGAATTGCCGCGTGATCAGTTGATCGTCTTCACGGGACTTTCCGGTTCGGGCAAGTCATCGCTCGCATTTGACACCATTTATGCCGAAGGCCAGCGCCGCTATGTCGAATCGCTGTCGGCATACGCGCGACAGTTCCTGTCGATGATGGAAAAACCGGATATCGATCATATTGAGGGCCTGTCGCCGGCAATATCGATCGAGCAAAAATCCACCTCGCACAATCCGCGGTCAACGGTCGGCACCGTGACCGAGATTTACGACTACCTGCGACTCTTGTACGCCCGCGCGGGCACGCCAAAGTGCCCGGACCACGATCTGCCGCTTGAGGCGCAGACCGTAGCTCAGATGGTTGACCAGGTGATGGCCCTGCCGGAAGGCAGCAAGCTCATGTTGCTCGCGCCTGTCGTTGCCGATCGTAAGGGCGAGCACGTGCAGCTAATGGCCGATTTGCAGGCGCAGGGCTTCATCCGCGCACGTATTGACGGCGAGATCTACGAGCTGGATCAACCACCGGCGCTCGACTTGCGGAAGAAGCACAATATCGACGCCATCGTTGACCGGTTCAAGGTCAAAGAAGATCTTCGATTACGCCTCGCTGAATCCTTCGAGACGGCCCTGCGCCTGGCGGACGGCAGCGCTCGTGTCGCCTACATGGATGACGATGCCGCGGAAGAGATTATTTTCTCCGACCGCTTCGCCTGTAATCACTGCGGCTATAGCCTGACTGAACTCGAGCCGCGCCTGTTTTCGTTCAATAACCCGACTGGTGCCTGCCCAACCTGTGACGGCCTCGGCGTAAAGCAGTTTTTCGACCCCGAGCGTGTTGTCGTCAATCCTGCGTTGTCACTGGCGGGAGGTGCGATCCGCGGCTGGGACCGAAAGACCACCTACTATTATCAGATGATCCAAAGTCTGGCGTCACATTACGGCTTCGATATCGAAACACCGTTTGACGAACTGCCGGCCAAACTGAAGAAGGTCGTTCTCTACGGCAGCGGCAAAGAAAAAATCAATTTCTTTTATGAAAATACGCGGGGCATGCAGGTCAAAAAGCTGCACCGTTTTGAAGGCGTGCTACCGAACCTCGAACGCCGCTATCACGAGACGGAGTCGAATGCTGTACGCGAGGAACTCACCAAGTTCCTGAACAGCCAGGCGTGCCCGGACTGCGGCGGAACGCGACTTAACCGCGCTGCACGTCATGTGTTTGTGTGCGAACGCTCATTACCCGAAATCACGAATCTTTCGGTAGGCCACGCTCGCGAGTTTTTCGACGGCATGGAGATCGACGGATGGCGCGCGACCGTCGCAGACAAGATCGTCAAAGAAATTGGTGATCGCCTGAGCTTCCTGTCGGACGTCGGGCTTGACTATCTGTCGCTGGATCGCAGCGCGGATACGTTATCGGGCGGTGAAGCGCAGCGCATTCGCCTCGCCAGTCAGATTGGCTCCGGGCTCGTCGGCGTCATGTATATCCTGGATGAGCCTTCGATTGGATTGCATCAACGGGACAACCAGCGACTGCTGAGCACACTTGTCCATCTCCGCGACATCGGCAATACAGTCATCGTCGTCGAGCACGATGAAGAAGCAATACTGGCGGCAGATCATGTCGTCGATCTTGGCCCCGGCGCCGGCGTGCACGGCGGCCGAGTGGTTTCCCAGGGTACGCCCGAGGAAGTAAAGAACGATCCGAAGTCACTCACCGGCCAGTACTTATCCGGCAAACGTGCCATCGCTTTGCCTGACGAGCGTGTGCCCAATGATCCACAGCTGCAGTTGAAAATCATCGGTGCGACCGGCAACAACCTTCAGAACATCGACGCATCCATTCCGATTGGGCTGATGACCTGTATTACTGGAGTGTCAGGGTCGGGCAAATCGACGCTCGTTAATGACACGCTCTATAAGGCGGTTGCTGACGAATTGAATCGCTCCAATCGCAATCCATCACCGCATAAGAAAATCACCGGTCTCGAAAATATCGATCGTGTGATCGATATCAGCCAGAGTCCGATCGGGCGCACGCCGCGATCCAATCCAGCCACCTACAGTGGGCTGTTCACACCGATACGCGAACTGTTTGCCGGAACTCAGGAAGCGCGCTCGCGCGGCTACATGCCGGGACGATTCAGCTTTAACGTCAAGGGCGGTCGCTGCGAACCGTGTCAGGGCGACGGTGTCATAAAAGTCGAAATGCACTTCCTGCCCGACGTTTATGTCCCCTGCGATACCTGTCGCGGAAAACGCTACAACCGCGAGACTCTGGAGATTCGCTACAAAGGCAAAAATATCCACGAAGTACTCGACATGACCATAGAAGACGCGGCGGAGTTTTTCCGCAACGTTCCTGTTGTTGCGAGGAAACTCACGACATTGATGGATGTTGGCTTGAGCTACGTGCGCCTGGGCCAAAATGCCACCACCTTGTCCGGTGGCGAGGCGCAACGAGTAAAGCTCGCCAAAGAGTTATCCAAACGGGACACCGGAAACACCCTGTACATCCTTGACGAACCAACAACCGGTTTGCACTTTTTTGATATCGAACACTTGCTGCACGTCCTGCATCGATTGCGGGACCGCGGCAATACCGTTGTCGTTATTGAACACAATCTGGATGTCATCAAGACCGCGGACTGGGTAATCGACCTGGGCCCCGAGGGCGGCGACGGCGGCGGTCAGATTATCGCAACCGGAACCCCTGAAGAGGTTGCGGCGACCAAGGGATCATTTACCGGCGAATTCCTCAAACCGCTGGTCAATCGCGTAGGCAAATCTCGACGCGGCACCGCTGTTGGTGCGTAGATAAAACGATGGCTCGATCAGTTCCAGCTCCATCAACAAGAACCGGTCGTCCGGACCGCGAACCCAATCGCCGCGACCATACACCGGCAAGGGCTCTATGTGCTCGAAGACCCTGTGTGCTATCTCCAGCAATTCCGCGGGCGGTGTCACCGATACAATATGGGCACCGTGCTCTTCCTGAACTCGAAAGTCCCCGGCTTTGGGCGACTTCAAAATCGCATGACTATAATCACCGTTGAAAAAGAACAACGAGAACTCGCCTTCTGATTGAATATTCTCGATGAACGGCTGAACAAAGAAGCGGCGACCTGCAAATGTGCGGGCCAGATTTTGCAACATATCCTCGTCAACAGGGTTCTCAAGTACAAAGGTGTCTTTGGCACTGCAACCAATGATTGGTTTGATCACAACACGGTCAACGCGGTGTTCTTCGAAATATCCGGACACATCACTGGCACTGAAGTCGTCGTACCACGTGCTGGGGACGATATCGTCGCCGCGAGCTTCAATATCCCGCATGTAGGTCTTTTCCAGATTCCAGCGAACGATCGATAAGTGATTGTAAAGGACCGCGTTCGAAGCATCGATAGCCTCAAGAGCGGCGATGAATTCGTCCACGTGGTCGGGGTAGTCCCAGGGCATACAAACGTAGACTACGTCAAAGTTGTTCCAGTCTGGCGCAGATCTCCACGCAACGACCTCGACATCCCAGCCCAGGCTCGCCATGGGCTCAAAGCTCAGGTGATAGTCGGTGACATAATCACCCTGATCTTCCATGGTCAGGTAAGCGACTTTCTTTTTTCTCACTCTCGTCCTTCTACACTCGACTCGGAAAAACTGCCCGTGCGCAGAAAGAGTTTCGTCAGCTCAATCGGTTCTTGCATCCGCATCATGAACGCATGCGAGTGTTCGACAACAACGAAGTCGTCCATGCCTTCAACCTTGGTATCTTCAACCGAAACACGTCCATCGTCCGGGTCATCAAGAACAGCGGATGTTATTGGATCGATGCTGCGATTACCTGCAATGACGCCGAGCTCAAATTCGACCGGCCCGAGCGATAGCGGAACACTGCCTTCCTGTTTGCCGAGTTGGCGACCCGCTGGCCCATTGATCCAGTCGAAACCGGGAAGGTCGTCGAACTCGTCAGCGGCATTACTGCCCTGATTCGGCGGACCAAGCATGACTACGCGGCCCAGTTCGTCAATGGATGCGGCACTCAGGTACTGGCGCAACAGGATGCCGCCCAGCGAATGCGTAACGAAGTGTATTTTCTCTAGGTCGGGGTTGGCACGACAGCGAGCCAGTCCATCTTCTACTGCGATGGTGGCCAGCGCCTCAATTTCATGCTCACGCGACGCGAAATCAACATTGGCCGTCGTGTAACCGTCGTCCTGCAGTGCTTCTTCCATCCTGTCCAACGACATCGAAGAACGAGCCAGACCGTGCAGCAAGACCACACAGTCGTCGGCTGATGCCGGAAACGCGACGATCAACAGAAAGAAAGTGACAGTGACCTTATATCGGCTCATGTATTTTTCTTAGCTGCTTGTCATGAGTTCTGCTGAGCAGCAGCAGCGCGAGGATTGCGCCGAGCAACGCCAGGCCCATGTCCGATTGCGTGTCCCAGATATAGCCTTGCGTTCCAAGGAACGAGTCAGCCGCCTCGCCCGACAAAAGCGCAACCCACCACTCGATGAGTTCGTACAATGCGCTGAATCCCAGGCAAAAACTGACGATGAAAAAGTCGCGCCAACGTGCTGAGTTGAATACGTTCTTGCGAATTACGAGCTCACGTGCAATGAGCGCGGGAACAAAGCCCTGCGCCAAGTGGCCAAGCTTGTCGTAGTTATTTCGAGTGCCGTCAAACGCGTCGCGCAGCCAGTCGCCAAGGGGAACCTCGGCGTAGGTATAGTGACCACCCACCATCAAAATCACGCAGTGAACGAGAATCAGGGCGTAGAGCAACGGAGTTAGCGGAAAACGGTCACGCGTAAACCAAAGCACCGCAGCACCAATGACGGCGGGAAAAACTTCGAGACACCAAGTCATGAAGTCTTTGGGCTCGATGCCAGACCAGACAAGCACCACCATGAACATCGCTATCCACACCCATTTCATTGCGCGCTCTCCGTCGTTGTATTGTCTGTGGCCGCCGACTTCCGCGGTCGCCAATAGCCATCACTGCTGAAGCACTTCCAGACCCAGGGCAGCCAGCGCAGTAAAGCGAAACTCAGCCACAGAGCCCAGATCAGAATCAATGTCTTGTATATCCACATCGGCACCGTAATGACGGAGGCAACCGGCAAGACCGACTCGCTTCCATCGGCAAACCAGTTCAATACGCTTCCATACGAATTCTGACCGACAACATGCATGTCGGGCGTGCCGAGGAGCCCGGCTGGCAGCGACATCACTAAACTGGACAACGCGAAGATCGTTATTCCGCCAATAATCACTTGAACCGTGTTGAATCTCCACCAGGTAAGATCTTGCTCCATTTTCTCGCGTACGCCACAGAGCATTAGCCATATAACGACCAATCCGAAGACAGACCAGCTGAACGTACTGAATCCCAGACCCAGCAATAACCAGTGCCTTGTTGTCAGAGGCGTGAGTGGCACACGACCGAGGATCAGGGCAAAGACAATGAGCACTGCAAGCTCAGACCAGTACAACACCGCCGGACCCAGCTTCGGTCCATTTGTGGCGAGCAACCAGCGATCTGAAGACTTCGACATCGTCATTTCGATGTTGCTGGCCGGCGCTCCGATATCGACTTCTGGCGTCGTTGAAGACAGGCCCATTCCGCCACTCTCTTTCCAGTTCACAGCGATAGTGTGACTCCCGGGCAGTATCGGCAATGTGAGCTGACCGTCCTCAGCACGTAATGACTGTGACCGATCGTCGATCAGGACCGAACCTACTTCTGCCGCGACCGGCAGGCGCAAGATATGCTGTGAACCGCGAGTGCTTCGATAGCTCAAGCGCAAACTGACATCGCGCGTTCTGCTGCCTTCAGTCACGTTGAGTTTCACGGAGTCGAATGCGAGTGTTGACCCTTCACTCGCCTCTGGTCGAGTCGCTGTCAACGTCAGATTCTCTCCGCCCCTGGGATGAAAAACAGCAACCCGGACACCGGCGGTATCGTTGCTCATATTGCTCTCAGGCAAACCGTCAAAGTCGACGTTCCAGATATTGCCAACAGCGACGTGCCAAATCTCTTGCCAGGATTCAGTGCCAGCGGCGTGAAGATCCAGCGGTGTCTGCAGGGGTAGATTTGATGTCCATGAGACGGCTCGCTGTTGCGGATTCATGGAAACGAGAATGCGGTCATTATTGACAGCAAAGTCGCCGCTGACGACGCTCTCGCCGGCGAGCAGTGGAATATCCAGTGTCAATGCGCCCTGAGCTGGCGCCACCCGATACACGGTGGTTCTCACGCGCCAGTCGAGATCCAGCTCCAGCACGCGTTCAACACGTGCGAAAACCGGAAATCGGCTGCTTTCCCAGCGAGCCGATCCATCCGTCCCACTCCCGGACTGCAGACGTGTGAGTTGCAACGAGCCGGATGTTAATCGCTTGTCTTTTATGCCAGCAACAAACCAGGCGTCGCTGCTCACGTCGATCACTCGCGGCGGCGTCAGAAACGGAATTTCCAGACTATCTGCCGCAGGAACGGAACCGCGCAGGACTACGCTGTGCCTACCCGGCTCAACGTGAATCCACAGTGAATTATCCGGAGCCTTAAGTATTCGGACGCCACCCGTTCCGTTCAGCGACACGGCCTCCGGACGCCACCCCAGAGTCGATCCTGGCAGCGGTATGGCGACCGTTTCCATCGCGTGGATCGACAAAGTCATGCTGATCGTATCAGCACCAATCTGCACGTCCGCCGCCACAATCTCCGCACAGCGCGGAACACAGTCGGGTGCTTCGAGCAGCCTGTGCTCAAGCTGTTGCAGCATGTTCGCATCGGGAAGTTCCGCCCTGGCCTGCGGAGAAACGAATAACAGCCCGGCCAGGAACCCAACGGCGACAATACTCGCCGAGTGAGTCGTGCCGAGCGTCAGGCCGCCCGGCAGCGTCCACTTACGATTGAAGATCTCCGCCGCCAGCAAGCCCGTGAACAGCAGCAGCAACGAAACGGCAATGACACGCATCAGACTGACCAGCCATCGGGGCATTACGACGAGCCGCATCGACTGCTCGGCATCAACCGGCCCACTCCATGAAAGCTGGTAGGTATTCCAGCGCCAGGACGGAATGCCGGGGCCCGCCTGAACAATCGCGTTCGGCGCATAGCGGGAGAAGCTTCTTCTGCCCTCCCTTTTGCTTGCCACGACAGCTATTTCTTCCATAGCGTCTTGTGCGCTCGGCATATTTCGCGCGACTTTCATTTCCCGCATACGCGCTTGTTCGAATTCTCCATCGTCCTCCATCACAGACCCCGCGAGACCGTAAGCTCCGTATGAACTTGTCTGCGGCTCTAACTGCGGATAAATGGCGATGCGTAACTGCCCCGCGACGAACGGCACGAGCACAACGACCAAGGCGACGGCGCTGAGCGCCTGATAGCCCATTACGAATTGCCGCAGCCGCCCGACGGGCGCAACGCGCATCAACGCCATCGCTATCAGCAGATTCAACCACAACCACGACGGCGCATTGATTTCATGAAAGCTCAAGGCAAGCGCCCCCAGAGCGATGATGCCCGCCGCCTTGCCGAACAGGCGCCAAACGGCAATGGTGATTATCAGGACGAGGAAAAAATCCAACAATTGCCATTGGCTCACCCAGCTGCCAGCGGCATTGTCCACGCCGGGTGCCATTAAGAGCTTGTGACCCGGTGGCAGGTTCAACGTGGTTTCAACTTCAGCGAACCGTGTCGCCCACCCGCTCACCGGCAGTTCACCCCGTGAAGCAACGCGACCAATCGCCTCGACGTCGACCGCGGACTGTCTAAGCTCGACACCCGTTTGCCCCTCGACGGCTCCTTTGGTTATCAGCAGGCTCTCGTCGTATTCCCTTGCGCTCAACAACGAGTAGGAGCCGCCCATATCGAGACGCCAATCCGTGTTCATTGTCCCGCCGATCTGGTCTTCGACGACGAAACCGTCGCCGTCAAAATCGAGCCACATCGTCCGACTCAATCCCAGCTCATTCGTGGCAGAGATCACTCCCCTGCTACGTTCCGTAATTGAGAAACTGGCGTCAGCATCCATTCGAAAGGCCGGTAGCGACGCCCATTGTCCCGGTACCTCAGCCTGCGACGGGTCGACCGGCGGCAAACCCTCAACCGCGGTAACACGCAACTGGTCATTCGAGCGATAACTCCAAATCTCATCGTCTGCCAGATTGCTACCTTGTGGCGGACGAACGATCGAATCTTCAACGCCTGCTCCGCGGGCCATCAACATGATCGTCCAGCGCCCGGGGCGTACCTGCAAATGCAGGTTCCCGTCAGCCTCAAGTTTGGCTGGCAGCGGACTGTTAATGCTTATTGGAACAAAGCCCTCTGGAAGTATGGGACCGAATACTTCTTCACGAACGCCGCCGGACACGTCAATTTGCAGCTGCGTGTGCAATCGAGTTGGGACATCATCGGCGACCAATCGATGCACGATTGTGCGGACTGAATCCTGGGCACGTGTATCGCGCTGACGCTCCCCGAGAAACACCCCTGCGCGATTTATCTCCGGCCGCTCTACGGCCTTCCCATCTACGTTCAGTGATACAAGCCCGCTTTGAGGTGGAATGCGCAGGTTTCCCGGTCGCTCATCCCACTCGAACTGCCCGGCAACCCGCCATGAGCCGGGTTCGAGTTTGATGCTCGGGTAATTATTGTGAGCAACGACTTCAATCGATCTGTCGTTAACCATCACGCGATCCGGCCAGTAATCAGATCCACCCGGGAGAGTTACCCATTGTTCTTTCGCGTAGACGGTCCACTGCTGGGAGAATCGTGCTCCTGACTCATCAACTGCCAGGCGCAGTTCCCCGGGCCACGAACAAACGAATGCATCCGGTTGATCAACGCCGCGATTGAAGTAGAACGGGCAGCTTCGATATTCCTTGTCTTTGAGGACCCATTCCTGCCAATCCTTCAGATCGTCGGGAACATGGGTTTGGGCAACAGCAGTCCCTGAAACGAAGACCAACAAGAAGGCAATGAACGTGCGCGTGAGTGACATGACAACTCTCCACAAAGCTTTGATGACACTATACTTCAACGCGCCGACGACGCGTTGTGGGTTAGCCTGTCCCGATTTAGTAGTGCGGTGGGCGCTCATCGCTTGGATCGCTTTCCGGCAAGCCCTCGCCGCCCGCTCGAACGCGTTGAATCAACGCTTTGCACAATTCCTCAAGCTGCATAATTTTCGCCTGCTGCGACGTGACGACATCGTTGAGCTCGTTTAGCAGCTGATCCTGATGGGCCAGCCTTGTCTCCATGTCAATAAAGCGCTCTTCGCTCATGTACATCTCCGCCGCATGGTCGCAATTCATATCGCAACTCATGAATCATTCGCTATAGGATACACGGGTTAATCTCAGGACAAATCATGTCGTTAATCAGATTCGAAGATATCAGGCTGGAATTTGGCGAGCAGGTAATTCTGCGCGACGCCGAGTTTTCCATTGAGCCCGGTGAACGGGTCTGCCTGATCGGCCGAAATGGCGCGGGGAAATCGACGACACTGAAGCTGATCATGGGCGAGATAGAACCCGACCACGGAGCAATCGTGCCCAAAACCGGTCTGATCGTAAGTCAGTTGCGACAGAACCTGCCGGACGCGTTGGATCTCCCGGTCCGTGACATCATTCAATCGGGACTTGAAGATGTTGCCAACCTGCTCGTTCGCTATGAAGAAATGTCGAGTCAGGCGCTCGATAAACACGGTCTCGCAGCGCTGGAAAAGCTGCACGCGCAGATTGATGCGTTTGACGGCTGGCACATTGACCAGCGTATCGATTCGACGATGACCGACCTGAATTTGCCGGCCGACAAGAAGATGAACGAATTGTCCGGCGGCTGGCGCCGCCGCGTTGCGCTGGCACGTGCGCTCGTGCAAAAGCCCGATCTGCTGCTTTTGGATGAACCAACAAACCATCTCGACATTGCGACAATCAAATGGCTCGAGGATCGTATTTACTCCTTCCCCGGGGCCGTTCTCTTTATCACGCATGACCGCGCTTTTCTGCAGAGACTTGCAACGCGCATCGTAGAAATCGATCGCGGCAAACTGACAAGCTGGCCAGGCGACTACGACAATTTCTTGCGGCGACGCGACAAGCTTCTCGACGACGAAGGTATTGCGAACGCAAGATTTGACAAGAAACTAGGGCAGGAAGAAGTCTGGGTTCGACAAGGCATCAAAGCGCGACGCACGCGTAACGAAGGTCGTGTGCGGTCGCTTGAAAAAATGCGCAAAGAGTTTGCGGGCCGACTCAAACAGGAAAACAAGGCGCGCATGCATATCGAAGAGGCCGAGCAGTCGGGGCGAAAAGTCATTCGCGCTCGCGGCGTGAGCTATGCCTACGATGCTGAAAAGATCATTGAGGATTTTTCGATCAAGATCATGCGCGGTGATCGTATCGGTCTTATCGGTAACAACGGGGTCGGAAAAACAACCTTGTTGCGATTATTACTGGGCCAACTCGAACCGCAAGAGGGAACGATCAAGCACGGCACCAATCTGGAAGTCGGCTATTTTGATCAATTGCGACAAGCGCTGGATCTCGAGAAATCGGTTGCCTATAACGTCGGCGACGGACGGACCTACATCAATCTCAACGGCAAAGAGCGCCACATCATTGGTTACCTCAAAGGTTTTCTGTTCAGTCCCAAGCGCTCCGTTACGCCGGTCAAATCACTGTCCGGTGGCGAACGAAACCGAGTCATTCTGGCGAAATTATTCACTCGAGCGGCGAACTTGCTGGTGTTGGATGAACCAACCAACGATCTCGACATCGAAACGCTGGAGGTACTCGAGCAGAAACTCTGCGACTACACAGGCACCTTGATCGTCGTGAGTCACGATCGCGAGTTTCTCGACAATGTCGTCACCAGCACGATTGTGTTCGAAGAAAATAATCGCGTTAAGGAATATGTGGGCGGCTACGCCGACTGGCTTAGACAAGGTCATCAACTCGCAGAGACGGACGCTCCGGGCATAGCCGACATCAAGAAGCGCGCGGCGGCTGAACGCCGCAAAAACAAAACCAGAAAAAAACTCAGTTACAACGATCAACGAGAGCTGGATGGCCTGCCCGCCGAAATCGATGCGCTCGAAGCGGATGTAACAGCGCTTCAAGCCAACGTCGCAGAAGCCGAGTTCTACGCGCAGGATAATGACGTTGTGCAACTGACGTTGAAAGAACTAAGCGACGCAGAAGCAGCACTTGAAAAGCGCGTCCAACGCTGGGGTGACCTCGAAACCCGTCGGGAAAGCTTACAATCGAGCTAGAGCACCATGCTCGATGTGATCCCGTGTTCCTATTCTGCTAGTATTCGACGCCAGAGACGCGCAAAAAAAATAATCTGTGGGGGACTACAAAATGACTCGATTACTCAAAGCAGTATTGATTAGCTTTACTCTTACCTGGTCATTCGCGAGCATCGCGGCGCCACCTATTTGGGACGCTGACTTCGGTCCCGATACGGGACTACAAAACGACGATTCTGACATTGACGTTACGTTAGGCTTCATGTTTCCTTTTGACGGTGGCATGTACGACACGGTCGCGATAGGTACGAATGGTGGGGTTACGCTTGGCGTTGGAGGCGTTTTTGCCGGTGACCAATACATCGACTACGATATCTATGATATCAGTTACTTTGAGTCTGACTTCACCGATCTCGGCAATCCGGCCATCCTACCGTTCAGTACGGACCTCGATAATGGCGATGGACCTGTTGGCACCATTCATTTCAAAACAGATGCAACGGCTGCAGTCATTACCTGGAATGGCGTAGCGACTAACCAGAACGACAACGTGGCGTTCATTACATTTCAGTTGACGCTCGCGTCTGATGGCACCATTACCTTCGGCTATGACGGTATTACGGGCGATCTCATTCTAGACCTCGATGAGGGAATCGTAGTGGGCGTCTCCAATGGTATGGGCGACGCAGTACCGGTCAGTTCCGACTTGAGCGCTCCGGTGAATGCGGACGTTGCGGCCAAGTCGACCTACGAAATCTGGTGCTACGACGAAGATATGGTCGTCGCCGGTAATTGTTACGCCCAGGACGGCTCTCGACCGGACAACTCGGCCTTCGATCTTGACCAGACAAACGTCGTATTCACGCCTAACGCCACGGGTGGCTTCGACATTTCCAGCGTCGCCACTCCACCAGCGCCTCCTCCAGGACCTGTAGCCGGAGAAGTACTCGGTAACTACGGTGGCTGCACGGTTGGCGTGTCCGACGGTCGCTTTGACCCAACGTTGCCGCTGTTAATTCTACTCAGCATTGTTGGGCTACTAACGCGCAGGAAGTTCTAGGTCCTGGCAAAAGAAACACAATTCCAGTTTGACTGGCATCTGGGGGCGGCAATTATTGCCGCCCCTTTTTGTTGGTGGCTGCTGTCCGTCGTTGTGGTGCCGGCAACGCCTGTTGAGTTTTCCGAATTCCGAACGCAACGATTCCTGATCGTCGCACTCGTCTATCCGGTCCTGGAAGAAATTGTGTTCCGTGGCCTTCTGCAAGACGCGTTGCTGAAGCAGTCGTGGGGCGGCCGCAAGACCTTCGGAGTCTCACACGCAAACGTCGTGACCAGCATCATCTTCGCGGCACTGCATGTCGTGAGGCGCGCCGGTGCCCTGTCCGTGGCCGTGTTTGTACCCAGCCTGGTATTCGGACACTTCCGCGAACGCTACAACAAACTGTATATCCCAATCGCGCTGCATGTTTTTTACAACGCGGGATTCGTACTGCTCTTCGCCTAGGCGATCAGCTGCCAGATTATCGCGACCTGGCAGGCCCAACCTGCTGCGAATGACAGAGTCCGTAACCAGGGGATCGCGAACATATAGACCACGCAGTGAATAAGACGTGCCCACACATAGACGCTGCAAGCCAGCACTGTTGTTTCGTTACTGATACCCGCCGCGTTCGCCGTCAGTACCAACGCCGCGAATACAACCAGGTTCTCTACAGCGTTGTAGTGCGCTGCCTTCGCTCTTTGCGCCCAGGGGGCTAAGGGTTTTGGATCGACGGGATAACCGACGCCATCCATAATTCCCCGAACCATTAGGGTGTTAAGTATATAGGGAACCCACAACACGGCAGTCAACCCTGTTACACATACAAGACTTAGCAGTTCATGCGTCATAACTTCTCTCCTCAATCATAAGATTTTAGTCAGGTAGTAACATTCATCCTTCATCGGCGCATCTTTCGGGTATTCCTGCACTTTAAAGCCGAGCGACAGATAACATTGATAAGCCGGTGTGTTGTCTCGATAAACGAAAAGCCCGACTTCCGAGTGATCTTGTTCGACGCGAATGACTTCAATCATCATTTCCAGCAGTTTTCTACCCATGCCCTGACGACGCATTTGAGGATTCGCGGTGAGGCGAGCAAGGTGCGTTCGCTTGTATCGGGACCCTATTTGCCCAAAAGCCGCAAACTCGTTGTCAGGGTTTCGCAAACAGTACGACGAAAAATCGTGCCATCGACAATCATCGTGAAAGCTGGATCGATCGAAGGGATAACGAAACTTTGGTCCGCCCCAGATATCGACCGAGTTCGCATCCGGAAACCAGGTCATAAGCTCGTCAATGTCCGCTTCGCGAGCACTGTCGAGCTGCCATTCCATTATTCGGCTTTCGGCAGTGTCAGGTGGAGGACCACGTAGCCGTAGATCCCCGAGAGCAATGAACCGAGAATAATGCCCAGCCGTTCGTCAAAAATCTGGCCGGCTTCAGGAGTGGCGTGTTCGAAGGCGAGTGAAGCAACGAACAAGCTCATCGTAAAGCCAACGCCACACAGTATCGAAACACCGTACAACGACCCGAGACTGGCGCCCTCTGGCAGTCTCGCCAACCCAATCTTGATCGCCAGCAAGCATAGAACGAAAATACCCAGTTGCTTCCCGATGAACAGGCCAGCCGCTATTCCCAGCGGAACGGGATGCAACAGGTCAGCAAAACTTACGCCCTCAAGGTTGATTCCCGCGTTAACAAATGCGAACAGTGGCAGGACGCCCAATGCGACGACAGCATGAAGATCGTGCTCAAGTTCCCGTAGCGGCGAACGATTCGGGTCCTTCGAATCTTTCATCGGAATAAACGCCGCTAACGCGACACCTGCGAGAGTCGCATGCACGCCGGACTTCAATACGGCAACCCACATGACTATGCCGACAATGACGTATGTAGACACCTCGCTAACGCCGCGCCAATTCATAAACGCCAAAAGCGCCAGGCAGAACATGCCGACAGCCAAAGCGCCTGTCGACAAATCCGCCGAATAGAACAAAGCGATGATTACGATCGCACCCAGGTCGTCGAATATCGCCAGCGAGACTAGAAAAACCTTAAGCGACACTGGCACCCGACTGCCCAGTAACATCAAAACGCCAAGGGCGAACGCAATATCCGTCGCCGCCGGAATCGCCCAACCCTGCATGGCTGCGGCGTCGCCGTGGTTGAACCAAACGAAGAACGCCACGGGTACCACCATGCCGCCAACAGCGCCCACCGCCGGCAATACGATATTGGCGGGACGGGATAGCTCGCCTGCCATGAACTCACGCTTGAGTTCCATGCCGACGAGAAAGAAAAATATGGCCATTAATCCGTCATTTACCCACAAAAACAACGGCTTGGCGATCTTGAGAGCACCGACTCGAACCTCGACCGGCGTATCAAGAAAATAGGCGTATAAACCGGCAGCTGGCGAGTTGGCAGCAATCATGGCGAGCACTGCGACGGCCATCAAAATGATGCCGCCGGCCGACTCAAGCTTCAGGAATTCTTTGAGATTCGCTTTCATAACAGAACTTGCTGAAAGCTGACACTGAGCCCGCCGGGCGCTACGGCGAAGTAGATTCTCTCGCCATGTGCTTCCATCGGACCCTGAACCTCAATTCCGCTTTCTCTGGCGTTCGCCGCGATTGCATCGGCGTCGTCAACAACCAATTGCAACATGAGGCCGGCCGGCATATTTTCTCCCTTTTGCCAGATTTCAACCCAACTGGAATCGCCAGCGGGAATAACACATCCACTAAATCCGTCACCGTCGCCAAGATCGCGCTCCGGCAGGCCCAGACCCTTCGTGAAGAAATTCGACATCTCGACCGCTTCATCTGCGACCGCGCAAAACCGTATACCCAATACTTCCATTCGCTATCTCCCTAGGAGCCCGGCATCGTTTCCGAAAAGTATCGGTCGTACGCCTTGTGAATAATCTCTGCCGAAATTCCTACCGCATCCATAGCGCGGTCGAAGTGCTCGATCTCTCTAAATCGTCTATGTCCATCTGCCGCCACGACTTTTAACGCCATGAGCGCGATATTTTCTTTGTCCGAATCCAACAACGTCGGTGCCAGGTCAGCCAACAATGACCCGAGCTCTGGTTTCTCGATCATTTCAGCCATCGCCCGCGTTAGTAGTTCCAGCGATTCAGACCCTTGTATTTGAAACTGCTCTTCGAGAAGGTCGATCATCTGAGCAGATTCTTCCGGCGCGATCTGACCACTGCTACGCGCGACGTCTACCAGCAACGCGGCGACGAGATACTGAGTGTCGTATTCGTCAACGCCCTCTGTCGTCTCAACAACAAGACGGTCGCCATCCAGTCGTGAACCGAGAATATTCGAGCTCATATGAGCCTCATTGGGTCTCGTGGTGCTTACGCATGTACTTGACGGAATCCTGAATCAACCTGTCCAGTACGGCCTCGTCGATATCCGACAGTCGCTTGACATATAGACACGATTTGCCGGTCGTGTACTTACCCAGCCTCTTCATCAGAGGCGCGAAGCGGGTGAAACCCGCGATGATGTAGATCGTCAACGCCTGTTTCCGTGGCGAGAATCCAACCAACATGAAATCGCCTTCGCGACCGCTGTCGTACTTGTAGTGATACTGGCCGAAGCCCACGATATTGGCGCCCCACATCTTCGCTCTTGCGCCCGTCGCTTTCCGCATCAGGGCGGCCACTTTTTTAACGTCGGCGCGCTTTTGCTTGTCGTCAATGCTGTTGATGAATGCAGTGACACTGAGCTTTGTCGGTTTAGTCTTACTCTCCGCCATTTGAGACTCCCTAGTGAGAGGTACCGAACAAGCGGTCTCCGGCATCACCGAGACCCGGCACAATATATTTTTTCTCGTTGAGTTTTTCGTCGATCGCTGCCGCGTAAATCGGTACGTCGGGGTGTTTCGATTCGACCATCGCGATCCCTTCAGGACAGGTCACGATACAGACAACGACGATACTCCCTGCGCCGTTTTCCTTGAGCTTGTCGATTGCGGCCGCTGTTGAACCACCGGTAGCGATCATCGGATCAATAATAATACACGTGCCACCTTTGATCTGCTCTGGGAATCGCTCATAGTAAGTCACCGGCTGTTTTGTCTCTTCGTCCCGATACAGTCCGACGAAACCCACTCTCGCGGTCGGCACGAGCTCCAAAATACCCTCAAGCATTCCAACGCCGGCGCGCAATATTGGTACGACGACAAGATCGGTATCCAGCTTTCGGCAATTCGCCTCGGCGACGGGCGTCTGAACAACGACGTCTCTGGTCTTAATGTTCTTTAACGCCTCGTAACAGATGAACTTTGTAATTTCGGTCGCCAGTTCTCGAAAACGTTTGTGCCCGGTATCGATATCCCGAATGATCGCGAGTTTATGCTGGACACAAGGGTGATCAATCAGTTCGGCCATTATCTATTCTCCATTTTCTGGTTCGGAAAGAGCCGACCAGATTGCGTATTCTGTGCCCGTTGGATCGACGAAGTGAAATCGTCGACCACCGGGAAAAGGGAAAATCGGTTCGGAAATTGTCGCTCCCAATTCCTGCACTCGCTCGAAATCGCGATCAATGTTCGCGCTGAAAAAGACAACCAGCACACCGGTTGTCGGGGCGGGCTCAGCCGAGCGCCGAAAACCGCCATCCAGGCGGCCGTCGTTGAAGCTCATGTAGTCGTCACCCCAATCCTGGAATGACCAGCCGAACAACGCAGCAAAAAAGGTCCGCGCCTTTGCCAGGTCAGTCACCGGAATTTCGACGTAGTCGATGCGGTTTTCAGCTCTCATTAGAATCCCCTGAATACCCGATCAGGCCACTATGGCCCTTTCAATCTTAACAACGGCCGCTCGGCGGCGATAAAGACGCTACCAAATTCGCCATTGATCTCATACTGGCCGTCCTCGTGTCGCTGTAGCCCTTTGATGGCCCCGTGCCCAAGCGACTCAGCGGCCTCCGCGGTCGAACTGGATGCGTCGCCGCCAACCGTTAATGACTCGCAGTAGGGGAACTCGATGATCGCCGGTCTGATGCACGCTTTCTCAGCCGGTCTTGGTGCTTCATAAAAGGGGTGCTCGGCCGTCAGATGCAAATCGATATCGATCAATAATGTCTCGGACTCAACGTGCCATGAAAGAATGAAAGACTGATCCAGATCAACCGCAACAAACTCCCGCAACCTGCGCCAATCAGTTACTCCACTGGTATCGACTTTCATCTATGCACCGTCTCGCAAAAACACTTTTCGACGCTGTCTGTCATGGTCTTTTTCACAGCAACGAGTATAGCTTAACCGAATGTATTGGCGACCCAGACGCCGATAAAATGGGACAGAACGACGACCAGGATGGCAATGCCGAGGTGCTCCAGAATAATGAGCCAGGGCGATTCATTCTGTGATCGAGCCAAAAAATAGCTCAGCACGATAATGACCAGCATGCCCCAGACGATCGAAGCAAAAACGGCAGGTCCTAGCGGCAACAAAAGTAGCGGCACGACGAAACTCAATGCGAAGACAAACTTCGTAATAAATGTCGTGATCGTTGCCTGCCATACGTGCTCATGGTCGGTCGTCGGATCAGCCTCCTCCGCCAGGTGGATGCCGAGTGCGTCGGACATTGAGTCCGCAACCGCGATGACCAGAATGCCACCGAGCACGGCGGTGATGGACTGCGTTCCGGCACTCAGGCCCGTGATGAGTCCCAGTGTCGTAATGACACCGGACGTTGCGCCGAAGAACAGACCCGTGCGAGCGCCATCAGTCTTGAAGAAATCCATTTCTTATTCGTCCCGGTCCTGAAGCGCTCTTGTATAGAGGCAGATGGCGTTGTCATCGCCCGGCATCGTAATCAACCGTTCAAAGGTAAGTCCCAGTTTTTCGATGAGACCGATTGATGGCGCATTCTTCGGCGAAACGATCGCCGTGAGCACGCCAATTTTCAAGGTATCGCGCGCGTAGTCGACAACCGCTTGGGCGGCCTCGCCGGCATAGCCTTTTCCAACATAGTCGGGAAGGACGCCAAAACCGATGTCCGGGTCATCGAGGTTGTCACGCTTGAAAAGCCCACAGATACCTATCATGGAACCATCGGACTTCAATGACATGCAGTAGGGGCCATAGCCGTAGCCCTCAAACAACTTCTGTGCGCCGCTTTTAATCGCATCTCTGGACTGCTCCAACGTACGGATGCCGCGATCCGTTACATTGCGAATGAACGCCGGGTCGTTCCAGATCGCCAACATTAATTCGGCATCGCCAACGGTTACAGGCTTCATCCTTAGCCGCGCCGTTTCCATCAGCCATTCGCAGGGTTCGTTTGAGATCTCTGCCATATCCCTGTTAGTCCAGAAATTCCCAGGTATCGGCGCCGTCGAACCGCCTTATGCGAATACCTTCGTAGTCATCGGGTTCGCACATTCTGAAATTCACCGCCATTTTGCTGTTCTCATTGCCGTCGAGGCCGATCCAGTGGGTAGTGCCACCGCAGGTTCTGCACGAATGCATCGCCAGATTTTTGTCGCCATGAACGTAAGCGATCGTCGTATCAGCCGCAGCGTTCATCGTGATTTCGCTCACAGGGGCATACGCCCAAAGCGTGCTGTAGCGCCGACAAACTGAACAATTACAAGAAGTTAGAAACTCCGGTCTAACGGGGAAGGTGAAACTCACCGCACCACAGTGACATGAACCGCAAATCGATTCGCGGCTAATCATCCTGAGCGAACCAGGTCAGTTGGCCGCACTTTTCACAGGCCAGAACGGTTGCGCTTGAATCAAGCCAGTCAATTCTCAGCAACGACAGCAACCAGGTATTGAGGAGAATATCTTTGGCTACAAAGCTGGTGCCGTGGCAGTGGGAACAAGAAACTCTCTTGCCGACGACCTCAAAATGGCCATCTTCTGCCGGGATTAGCGGGGCACCGCCGTGCGCTGGTTTTCGCAGGGCCGCTCGGAATATGACGACGGCGAGCACCATAAACAACAGCAGCAGGAACATGCCGAAAACAACCGCCATAATTGTCGATGAGTTGAATTCCATAATGCCGTTGGTCTCAGTCGTCCCTGCAGGGAATATTCATACTTAACTCAGTTTTCGGATGCCGATAGCGCTTCGAATTTGGTCCATGTAGGGAATCGAAACTTCGCGCGCTCGCTCTGCACCTTTTTGCAATTCGGCTTCCACTATCGACGGATCGACGATGAGTCGCTCGTACTCCCCGCGCGCCGGACCAATATGGTCATTGATGTACTCGAAGAGTTGCTGCTTCATGGCTCCCCAGGCGATTCCCTCAGCATATTGTTTTGCGACAGCAGCCGCTTCTTCTGGTGTCGCGAACGCCTTGTAAATATCGTACAAGGTGCTGCCTTCAATGTCTTTTGGCTCACCAGGCTCGAGACTATTCGTCTTGATCTTCATGATGAGTTTGCGAAACTTCTTCTCAGGAGCAAACAGCGGAATCGTGTTGTCATAACTCTTCGACATCTTGCGGCCGTCCAGACCCGCCAATACAGCGGTGTGCTCATCGATCACGGGTTCCGGCAATACGAGCACATCGCCATAGTGGTGATTGAAGCGCTGTGCAATATCCCGTGCCATTTCGACGTGTTGTTTCTGATCTCTTCCCACTGGAACCTTGGTCGACTTGAACATCAAAATGTCCGCCGCCATCAGGATAGGGTAACTGTACAAGGCCATCGAAATGCCCTTGTCCGGATCCTTATTATCGCCTTCGACGTTCGCCTGCACCGCGGCCTTATAGGAATGCGCACGATTCATGAGGCCCTTTGCGGTCATGCTCGTCAGAATCCAGGTCAGCTCCGGTATCTCGGGAATGTCCGACTGTCGATAAAACACGGAGTTTTCGGTATCCATTCCGAGCGCCATCCAGGCCGCTGCAATCTCCAGCGTAGACTGACTGATACTGTCGGGATCTCCACTCTTCGCCAGCGCGTGAAAATCGGCGAGGAAATAGTAGTTCTTCTTCTCCGCGTCCTTACTGGCAGCAATGCTCGGGCGAATTGCGCCGACGTAATTACCAATATGCGGCGTTCCGGTCGTCGTAATGCCAGTCAAATATATCTCTTGCGTCATTCTTTAGTATCCCGCTGCCTGTCCGTCTTTTCGGACTTCGCTGGCGCCATAGTACACGCCCTGATCCTTGTCCCACAGGATAGCCTGATAGCCGCCAAAACTGCCGTCGCTGTCACCTAATGTATGGCCCATCGCTTCCAGTGCTTTACGTGTTGCAGCACTAAACGTCGTCTCAAGATGCAATACGCCGCCGTCCGTCATTGTTGATCCGGTTGGTTGCGACGAACCCGTGTGGTTGATACGTGCTGCATCGCCGGCTTCCTGCAGATTCATCCCGAAGTCGATCATATTGATGATGATCTGAGCATGCCCTTGCGGTTGCATCGCGCCGCCCATCAAGCCAAAACTGATCAACGGTTCTCCATCTTTCATGACAAACGCAGGGATAATTGTGTGGAAGGGTCTCTTGCCGCCCTCCACAACGTTCGCGTGATTGGCATCCAACGCAAACAGTTCCGCGCGATCCTGTAAAACGAAACCCAGGTCGCCCGGCGTCATGCCCGAGCCCATGCCGCGATAGTTGCTCTGAATTAACGACACCATGTTGCCGTCCGAATCCGCGACAGTAAGGTATATCGTGTCGCCCTCTTCGAGTTTTGCGTCACCCGCCGACAATTGCATCGCCGCCTTGTTTGTATCAATGAGCTCTCGACGTTCATTCGCGTATTCTTTGGAAATCAAAACTTCTACTGGCACATCAACGAAATTCATATCCGCGTAGAATTTCGCGCGATCCTCGAACGCGAGCTTTTTTGCTTCGACGAATGTGTGGATGTACTCCGCACTCCCGAACCCCATATCCTCAATATCGAAGCCCTCGAGAATATTCAGTATCTGCAACGCGGCAATTCCCTGACCATTCGGCGGAAGTTCGTATACATCCCACCCTCGATAGTTTGTGGACACGGGCGTCACCCACTCCGATTCATGCGCGGCGAGATCATCGTAATTCAACAAACCACCTTGCTCGGCCATGTACGCATCGATGCGGCGGGCAATATCGCCTTTATAAAATTCGTCGCGACCTTTTTCTCCAATCGCCTCCAAGGTGTCCGCCAGTCGAGGGTTCCTGAACATCTCACCTTTCCTGGGAACATCACCATCCGGCATATATGTTTCGGCGAAACCGGGGTAGTGGGCGATGCGCGCCTTATTCGATTTGAAATAGTGTGCGATGACCTCCGAGACCGGGAATCCCTCTCGCGCATAAGCAATAGTCGGTGCGAGCACCGTCGGCATTGGCAGACGGCCATAGCGGTTGTGCAGTTCAAACCAGCCGTCGACAGCCCCGGGCACGCTGACCGGCAGCGGACCAAACGGCGGAATTTTGTCGATGCCGTTTTGCTGAAAATACTCCAGCGTCATCGCTTTTGGCGCGCGACCGGACGCATTCAGACCGACCAGCTCCTTTTTCTCGGCATCCCATACGATCGCAAACAGATCGCCACCAATACCGTTACCGGTCGGTTCCATGAGACCCAGTGCAGCGTTAGCGGCTATGGCTGCGTCAACAGCGCTGCCGCCAGCCTTCAGGATATCCAGCGCGATCTGCGTTGCCAGCGGCTGGCTGGTTGCGGCCATCCCATGCGGAGCAATAATCTCGGAGCGAGAGGCATGCGCTCTGCCCGCAACCCGATCGTAGCCGGGGTCAGCGACGGCCATTGCCGCGACTCCGAAACTGACTAATATAACGCTTGATGTCCATTTGGTCCGCTTCATCCTCTACTCCACTGCGGGGCGGGCGCTAATGATGGCACTCGCCGCCGGTGGCGGCAACAAGGTATGATTTGTCCATGAACAGTAACTACTCTGACAGGAATATAGCGCTCGGCGCACTCTACGCTGAGCATATCGAAATCGTCGCAGCGCGCCATGATCACGCGCTGGAACAGGCGGGTGCGAGCCACGCGGTCATCTACTCCGGAAATCCGAAGATCGCGTTTCTCGATGACTATCAAATGCCATTCAAGCCGAACCCGCATTTCGTCAATTGGGCACCGCTCACTGAATTGCCATTCTCATACATCGTCTATACGCCTGGGGAGACACCGCTACTCATCTATTACCAACCCCGGGACTACTGGCACGTTGTGCCGGGCACTCCCAGTGGATATTGGACAGGCGAATTCGATATTCGCATCGTGCACACGATCGAGGACGTTGCGGAGCATCTGCCTGCAGATCGTGAGAAATGTATTGTTATTGGAGAGATTGATGATGATGCGCTGACGTTTGGCATCGAACGCGTCAATCCCACGACGGCGGTTAACATCCTGCATTACGGTCGCGGCGTAAAAACGCAGTACGAACTCGCGACCATGCGTCTCGCATCACAGCGAGGTGTTACAGGACATGCCGCCGCCGAGGCGGCTTTTCGCAATGGAGAGTCGGAATTCGACATTCATCGCGCGTATTGCAAAGCGGTCAGCCACACGGATCCGGAACTACCGTATGGAAACATCGTCGCGCTGAACGAGCATGGCGCTGTGTTGCACTACACCAATTTCAACCGCAAGGCACCCACCGAATCCCGATCTTTTCTCATCGATGCCGGTGCACAGGTACACGGCTATGCGTCCGATATCACTCGAACTTACTCCTCCGGTGACCAGCAATTTCAAGATCTCATTGACCGCATGGAAATCATGGAACAAGACATAGTCAGCCAGGTTCGCGCCGGAGTTGATTACCGCGAATTGCATATCGCAACGCA
>RCNB010000466.1_pt1 | contig 31159 bp, 31 predicted proteins | sample 2041321 | NCBI WGS metagenome assembly RCNB01 (sample SAMN09708232, study PRJNA481090) | Marine sediment metagenome, whole genome shotgun sequencing project. | reverse complement strand
CCAAATGTGAAGTGCGCTGGCTTCGGACTCTGGCCATGTTGTATATCATTCGCCAGGAATGGATGAAACTTCAGGTACTGGCTGGGCGGCTGGCTCGCCAGTTTGGTTAATCTTCATTTTCAAAGGAAATCTTAATGAAAATTGCAGTTGTTGGCGCTGGATACGCTGGATTATCGGCAGCCTACGATTTAGCGCGTGCTGGACATGAGGTTGTAATTTATGAGGCCTCGAATAAGCCTGGCGGTTTGGCCGTGGGATTTAAAGAACCCAATTGGGACTGGTCAGTTGAAGGTTATTATCATCACTGGTTCGCTTCCGATGAACACATGCTGGGTTTAATAGACGAGCTGGGTTTATCAGAGAAGGTTCGTTTCCCGAGGCCTTATACAGTAATGCTGCATAAAGGAAAATGGTATCCTTTTGATTCCATTCTCCAGGCTTTGCTGTACCCGGGATTAGGTTGGGGAATCAATAAGATCCGGTTTGGTTTAGTCGGCCTTTACCTGCGCTTGACCAATAACTGGCAGGCAATGGAAAAAACTACTGTAGATTCCTGGATGCGAAAATGGGCGGGTAACAAAGTATATGAAACCATGTGGGAACCGATGATGAAAGGAAAATTTGGTCCCCATTATAAAGATGTCAATATGGCCTGGATGTGGGCCAGAATGCATGCCCGCACCTCTCGGTTGGGCACTTACGTGGGAGGTTTTCAGGCTTTTACAGATGACATGATCAGCGTTCTGTCGGAACTCGGGATTGAGATTCGCCTCAAATCCCCGGTGAAAGAGATCACTGACAATCTGGAGATCATTTCAGACGCCAACAAGGAAAAATTTGATCGCGTTCTGGTGACCACAGCTCCCGGTTTGCTATCTAAAATGGTCCCTGCTCTGCCTGAAAATTACCGATCCGGTTTGAAGGACCTCAAGAGCATGGGAGCAATTGTGCTCACCTTGTCAATCTCCAAACAGCTTTCTACTCAAGGATATTATTGGTACAACATCCCCAAAGATCAGGGTTATCCTTTCCTGGCAGTGGTGGAGCATACCAATTACCTCTCCCCGGACTATTTCGGGGGAGACCATATTATTTATTGTGGTGATTACCGGGATCCAGACCATCCGTATTTTGAAATGACCAAGGAACAGATAATGGAAGAGTTCCTGCCGCCCTTAAAGAGGATCAATCCTGACTTTGATCCAAGCTGGGTAAAGAAATCCTGGTTGTACCGGACCAAATATGGCCAACCAGTACCGGAATTGAACCATTCCGAGCGGATCCCGTCTATCCAAACACCCATCAAGGGATTATTTTTTGCCAGTATGAGTCAAGTCTACCCCTGGGATCGGGGAACCAATTTCGCGGTTGAGATCGGCCGTCGGGCTGCGGGGATGATGATGGAAAAGTAAACGAACCGATTAAATTAATGATCAGGATACGGTTTCCTAACGGTAACCGTATCCTTTTTGTATTAAAACTGACTTGGCTTCTACCTGACCATTTTGATCTGGGCTTAAAACCGGGCCGTTCAATTGGACACATGTTCATCCACGATACCATCCCGGATTGTCATTCTGAGAGCAGCGAAGAATCCATATCGGCAAGAAATGCAAATACTAGATCAAGGTACAGGGCGCGGGGAAAAGAAATCGAATGTTTAATGGATCTTTCCCTTTCACTCCGTTCAAAGTCAGGATGACAGTCATTCGTGTATCTGAACATCGAAAACTAGGCACTTGCCCATGACCACTGACCACTGAATACTGATTACTTCTCCCTTATATTCCTTTCAACTAACCATTTAATACTTACCACTTACTGTTTGCTCCCAGAAAGATGCAGTGTGAAACTACCCCCTATTCTTATGAGCTTCTCCACTAAAAAAGGATCCCTTAATTGAGTATAGTAGGGTAACTATTGGTACAGATCCCATTTTCAGGGGGTAATACGGGAGCTTTTTAAAGTGGTGGAGTGGTTTTATGGATAGAAATTTATTAGCCCGTTTCGCATTAATTGAGGACTTCTCAGAGGAACATGTCGAGGTCTTAAAACCGATCATCGAGGATGTCCGGTTTGACACCGATCAGGTTATCTTTTATCAGGGTGATCCGGCGAATTATCTATATTTTGTGCTGGACGGCAAGGTGTCTATTCGTTTTAAGCCGGAAGATGGCCCGGTATTGACAGTCTCTGATGTCGATCGGGGTGACGTGTTTGGATGGTCATCAGCCTTGGGATCCCACATGTATACTTCTTCTGCAATCTGTTTGGAGAGTGGGTTGTTCATACGTCTGGAAGGGGGGGATCTAAAGAACCTCTGTCAGGAACATCCTGAAACGGGTATACTAATATTGAATCGCCTGGCAGGTGTGATCGCCCGGAGATTAAGGGGCACTCACGAGCAAGTTGTGGCACTGCTCAATCGGGGATTGAACGGAAAATAACCCGGAGGGTTGTAAAGATGAGAGAAGTTGAAAAAAGTTTACGAACAGAACAAATGCAAAACCTGATTAAAAGTATAAGCGCCTATATTGAGCAGTATCACGGTGGTTCAGCAGAGATGGTTTCTTTCGAAGATGATGTTGTTAAGGTAAAGCTTGGCGGCGCCTGCCTTGGATGCCCTTTATCAACTGCTACCTTGAATGGTTGGGTCCAGGGTACCATTCATCAGTTCTTTCCGAAAGTTAAGGTGGAAGCTGCTGATTAGCTGGAATACGATCTGTTTTCAAAGGAGAAAAAAGAATGGATTATTTTTATCAAATTATTGAGATCCTCGGATTAATTGCTCAAATCTTGGGCCTGGTTTTATTTGGTGTTACGGTGGGTTGGTTTACACTGCATGTCATCAATCAACCGGAAAAGAGCTGGCAGCTTCAAAGCATTGTATACAGTGTTTTCCTGGTATTTACCGGGATATTGGTCAGGTATCTCACCCCGGGTGCTATGGGCACGTTTTTAGTGGGCTTATCAGGGGCCATGATCTACTGGGGGCTGATCAAAGTCCGAGTGAAAACACCGAAAAAGAAATAAGACACAGTCAGACACTGTGATTGGGCACCAGCCCAACCCCAAACGAGCGGGGAAGTCTTTCTTTCACAGCAGCACACGAAAAAATGGCCCCCTTTTAGGGGGCTGTTTGTTTATAAACCTGAACGATCAAAGGACTACCCTGGAGTTGGTTTATACCCTGGCTAAGATCCTGGAAGAAACCGCGGTATTGTAAATAAAAAGGGACGAAGTCCCTTGGAAGGACTCCGTCCCTTTTGGATTTTATGGGCTCACTAATGACCCTACATCTTATAAATGATTACAGCCCCAAAGTTTTTTCCATCATGGCGGCGACCGCCAGATAGACTGGAGAATCATCGGCCAACTCTATTAGTGGTTTCCCTATGACATCAAATTCCATCACATTTTGATCCATTGGCACAGGTCCCAGGAATGGGACATCGATTTTATCGATCCGTTCCTGGAGTGGAGTTGGGATCTCCCCCGGCACACGATTGAGAATGAAGTAGGAATTCTTTACATTTATTGCGAGTTCATCTTTTAATTCAACAATGTTATCGGCAGCAGATAGACCGCGCTGAGTGGGGCCACTGATAATGAATAAATGATCCACGTCCTGAGTGGTTCTGCGGCTAAGATGCTCCATGCCAGCTTCATTATCCATAACTACATAGGGATAATTGTGGCTAAGTTTGTCAAGGATATCCCGCAGATTGTGGTTCACGGCGCAGTAGCAGCCGGGACCTTCAGACCGGCCCATGGCAATCAGGTCAAAATTCTTACTTTCGATCAGTGAGGTGTGGATCTCATAATCTAGATAATCGTGTTTTGACATGCCCCCGCCAACGCTGCCCCGGGCTGCGCCCGTGACATTCTGGGCACTTTGAACTTGTTTTAACATGTCTTCCCGGATGCCGCCAACAGTGCTGTCCAGATCCACTCCCAAAACCATATTCAGGTTTGCGCTCGGGTCAGCGTCAATGGCCAGTATGGGCTGTTTTCCTTTATTGATCAAGTATTTTATGATCATGGCTGAAACGGTGGTTTTCCCTGTACCGCCTTTTCCTGCCAGGGCAATGGTCGTAGTCATAATTGGTCTACTCCTCTAAATACTTCTCGGGATATGGGTCCAATAAAGTAGAAGCGATTACTTCTGATGCCTTGAATAAAGCAGGTACGTGGTCATAAACTGGTTTTCCCAGCCGATCCGCATCTAGTACACCCAGGTCCATAGGCAGGGTGCCCAGCAGTGGAATACCCGGGGAATTCTCCTCTAAGAAATCTTTTTCTTCTTCGGTGCGGACTTTGTTGCCCACTAACCAGAGACGGTTTAATCCGATATCCTTGGACAGGTCCTTGATCTGAGCCGCTGTTCCCAGGCTGCGCTGGGTGGGTTCGACGACAATGATCATAGCATCAACAAAATCTACAGTGGCGCGTCCCAGATGTTCTACGCCTGCGTACATGTCGAGGATCAATATATCTTCTTCCCGAAACATCAAATGAGTGAAAAGGGATTTTAACATGGCGCTTTCTGGACAAATGCAACCCGAACCGCCCAGATCAACACTTCCCATTTCCAGCAAGCGGACTCCTCGATGAGTAACGCTGAATCGTTCTGGAATATCGTCAACGCGGGGATTGAGTGTAAAAAATACTCCAACTGTCCCAGGTTTGGCGCCAGTGCGCTCTTCAATCAGCTGGTCCATCTCGGCAATGGGGCTTAGTTTTGCTTGTTTATCTTTGGGTAGACCTAATGCGCCAGCCAAACAGGGCGAAGGATCTGCGTCCACAGCCAGCACATCTCTGCCCTGGTCAGCATAATATTGGGCCAATAAAGCGGACAGGGTTGTTTTACCAACTCCCCCTTTTCCACTGATTGCTAACTTCATGTCCTTCTCCTTTCTCTATCTGTGAGATAAGGTTTACTATTATTCTGCCATTAATTTTCCAACCAGCATGCTGCCCAGGATGGCGCAGCCGTCGGTGGGTAAGTGGTAATCTGCAATATCTTCAAACAGAATTTTATAGGAGGGTGGGAATTCCTCGTCTCCTTTCCAATATACAACCAGGATCGCGATCTGTGGCAGGATCTGGTATCGGAATGCCCCATCCCCAAAATCTACCCTGATCCCACACTGCCCATCATTCCTGACCTCGAATTTTTCGTAATCCGTTTGGAAGTATTGCGTTAGTTTTTGTGCAGTATATCCCTGAAATGCGGAATTATAAAATTTTCCGTCCGCCAATTCTGAAAAAGAGATCCAATTTCCTATGGCTGGAGATCCTTTGGAAGAATGGAAGTAGTATAAGATCATTGCCTGGTGAATTGGGGGCAGCGGGTGGCCGGACTCAGGTTCTCTGGCGAGATAATCTCGACTGGATAGATGGACTGGTTTATCCCAATATAGAAACTCATAATAATACTCTTCAGCTTCGGATCGGAGCGTTGTTCCAGTGAGCTCAGCAAGCTGATCGGCTTCCCGGTGGAAGAGATCTTCCCGGAGTTCATCGCTCCGCCGTTCTAATGGTTCTTGGTCTTTGTTCATGACAAAATCGCTCATGATATGTTGTCTTGTTGGAGATGTTTCTGAATAGCCCGTTTTAGCTCCCCGGGTTTGAATCCAAATGGTCCCAATCCTCCAGCGTAGACTACAAACCCGTTTTTGTCGATCAGATATAAACGAGTTGGCCAGCCAGCGTAATTTATGTTCACCTGGTCATCCATTTCATCCACATATGTCTTAACCCCGTACTGGAGGGTTTCTGCGCAATCTCCCGCAGCAGCCCGGCGCTCCTCAATAGTGGTTGGATCGTAGATATTCCAAGAAACCTTTGAGCCAGAGAGCCGCAGTAAAATGTTCATAAAACCTTTGCCGAACCACCAGCCATCCACTGGATGTGCTTCCCGGATGTAAACTTTAATAAATTGGATTTGCTCTTGAAAGGACTGGTAGATTTCATTGAGACTCACGGTCCCATTAACATAAGGTGGTCAGGTAAAACTCCCAAAAATCAGGACAACAGGCTTTGCTCCTTGAAAGCTGCTCAATTGAACGGGGTCCTCCCCGTTAATATCGCGCAGCTCAAAATCAGGGGCATGGTCACCAAGTTTTGGTGCATGGGCGTCATATTTTTTTTGCCAGGATGTTGCTTCCTGGCGGTTTTTTATCGTAGCCATGATCACTCTCCCGTGATGAGAATTCTCCCTAGTAAAAATGTATCATACCATGACCGGTCGAGAGGCACTTTTCCAGCTGACAGTTATCATAAATTTCTAACAGGAAAACCAAAAGAGGTAATTTTGATAAACTGGCGCTTGACCTGATAATTAGCTGATGTTACACTAACGTCCGGTCAAAAAAAATATAGAGGAAATTTATGAACAAGCTTAATTTAAAAATCGTTGCTTCCTGCGGATACGCAGATATAGCTGGGAGATTCCCCATAGATTGAGCTTGTTATTTGATAACTAATGCTTAAGCTCTGGGAAATTCATACCCCGGGGCTTTTTTTCTTAATCGGATCAGGTCTCGGGTTTATCCCGCGGCCTGTTTTTCTTAACGGGCCTTGTGAAGAAAATAGATTCAAGGAAAGTAAAAATGTTGTTCAGTAATTCGATGAAGAGAATCAGTACTATATACCAGGAATATCCCAAACAGTTCTGGGTTATCGTGGGTTCCAATTTCATAGACCACGTTGGCGGGGCCTTGATCTTTCCCTTCTTTGCGTTGTACATCACTATGAAATTCCAGGTGGGTATGACGGAGGTGGGCTTGTTATTTGCCCTATTCTCCGTTACGGACATGATCGGAAATATGATCGGAGGTGCGTTAACCGATTTCCTGGGCCGAAAAACCATGATAATTTTGGGCTTGATCATCAGTGCGTTGACCAGCCTGGGAATGGGGTTTGTTCAGGAGCTGCAATGGTTTTATGTAATGGGAGCAATATCGGGTTTGTTCGCGACTGCGGCCGGTCCGGCGCATGAAGCGATGTTAATTGATATTCTTCCGGAAAAGAAAAGATCAGAAGGTTTTGGCGTGATGAGGGTCGCGATGAATCTTTCGGTTGCGATCGGTCCGGCAATCGGCGGTTTTCTTGCCTCCAGGTCATACCTGATCCTGTTCATTGCAGATACAGTTACCAGCTTGATCACAGCCTTGATCGTTTATCTGGTGGTTGAGGAGAGCATGCCGGTAAAACAAGAAACCAAAGACAAAAAGAGCTTTAAGACCACCTTTATTGGCTACGGAGATGTGTTAAAGGACAAGAAATTCATGTGGTTTGTGGTGATCTCGACCATTGCCACGTTAGTATACTCCCAGATGTACAGCACATTATCTGTCTTCTTGCGGGATGTCCACGGAGTTCCTGAGTCCGGCTATGGGTGGTTGATGACCCTGAATGCAGGCATGGTTGTTTTGTTCCAATTTATGATCACCCGCAGGATCTCAAAACGCCCACCAATGTTGATTTTAGCGCTGGGATCACTGCTGTATGTGATCGGCTTCGGTATGTATGGTTTTGTAGATGGGTATCTGATGTTCATGTTGGCGATGGTGATCATCACTTTCGGAGAAATGGTCATTATCCCGGTTGCTCAAGCTTATGTGGGCAACGCGGCACCGGAAGATATGCGGGGTCGTTACTCCGGAGTGATGGGTTTTTCCTGGATGATCCCTTGGATGATCGGGCCGCTGCTGGCTGGTCTGATTATGGATAACGGAGATCCTAATTGGGTTTGGTATGGCAGTGCTATTCTGGGTTTGGTCGCTGCCCTGGGATTCCTGTGGCTTCGCAAGAGCCATGATCAAGATTGGACCCCTGCAATAGAAGATCCAGATTTGGAAACAGGTTAGAATAAGGAAATATCAGATGAAAAAGAAGTTACTTGAAAACTTCACATCTCGCCAGGCGGGAATGGATGACATGCAAGAGATCCACCGCCTGGAAGAAAAGAAATCACTCCATTACAGCGGTGTACCTGGTTATTCTCTGGAAAGGCTGAGGAATGAATACGAGACACCGGGTTTTGATATCACAAACAGCGTTCACCTTGTTTTTGACCAAGGCGAAAAACTGGCGGCATTGATCGAACTCTGGGCCGTACCCAATCCTCCAGTTCATCCTTATATCTGGATGACAGTGGATCCGGATCTGGAAAGCCAGGGCCTAGAGGAGTACCTTATGGCCTGGGCAGAAGAAAGGGCAATGCTGGTGTTTGACCGGGTTGAACCGGAACTCAGGATTGCCCTGCGATCCCACTCCGATCATGCGATCAAATCTTCCGGAATGGCAAAACTGGCTGCTGGAATGACACAAATTCGACATAGTTTCCGGATGCGAATTGATATGAAGCAGAAGCCTGAAACCCCTGTTTGGCCTGAAGGTATTTCCATGCGCCTTTACAATCCTGAGCGGGATGCCAGGGTTGTGTATGAAGCGGATGAAGAAGTCTTCCAGGATCATTTTGGGTTTATCAAAGAAGAGCCTGAAGAGGGTTTTGAAAAATTCATACATCACATGGCCGGGGATGATTCGTATGACCCGTCCTTGTGGTTCCTGGCGGTAGATGAAAATGACGAAATTACGGCTATTTGTCTCTGCCGCCGGTACGGTGCAGAGGACAGAGAGGCAGGTTATGTGTCCAGTCTGGGCGTAAAACGCCCCTGGAGGCGCCAGGGCATTGCCCAAGCCCTTTTGTTGGAAGCGTTTGGTGAGTATTACGAACGCGGTAAGACCAAAGTGGATCTGGAAGTGGATGCTGAATCTTTAACTGGAGCGACGGATCTGTACAAAAAAGTGGGCATGTTCGTTCTGCGCCATTATGATCTGTACGAAAAAGAACTGCGTCCAGGCAAGGATATTAGCGTTAATACTCTGGAACCGTCAGAAGAATAATCATCATCACAAAGGAGATCCATGATCCGAACTGTCATTTTTGACCTGGGCGGGGTGCTGGTTCGCACTGAAGACCGGATACCCCGTCAGCTTCTGGCTGAAAAATTCGGTATGACTTATGATGAGATGGATGCTTTAGTTTATGGCTCGCCGTCCTCGAAGCTAGCCGGAGAAGGCAAGATCAGCGCGCAGCAGCACAAAGAAACTGTGTTGAAGACACTGGGTTTACCGCTGGATTCATTTAATTCTTTTGGTGATGAGTTTTGGGGTGGGGACCGATTGGATAAAAAACTCGTTGAATTTATCGAAGGCTTGCGGGGGGAATATACAACAGCACTATTGAGCAATGCCTGGGATGACCTGAGGCACTTGCTGGTGAACTTTTGGAAGATAGACGGTATTTTCGATCACATCTTCATCTCTGCTGAACTGAAGTTGGCCAAGCCTGACCCAAAAATCTATCAGCATGTGATCAGTGAACTCCACAAGGATCCTTCCGAAATGATTTTTGTTGATGATTTTATAGAGAATGTTGAAGCAGCCAGGACAGCAGGGCTGGGTGCGATCCATTTCAGCTCCAGGGAACAAGCCTTGTATGAATTGGCTGAGTATCTGGATCAAGAAAATTAATTAATTCTGGTTGTTACTTATGGCAGGAAAACTCGTCTTTTTAATGTCCTATTTGTCCGGAAATCCCCCTTGGGATACAGGAATTACACCCCCTGAGGTTTTTGCTTACCTGAAAGATAACCAGCCGGGAAGGATGCTGGATCTGGGCTGCGGTTCAGGTACCAATGTGATAACTCTCGCGGAGCACGGCTGGCAGGCAGAAGGAATTGATTATGTGGCCCGGGCAGTGAGAATAGCCAGGAGAGAAGCCAAAAAGAGCGGACTGAGAGATAGGGTAAAATTTCGTGTTGGAGATGTTCTGTCCCCGGAGTTATTCATGGGGGAGTATGACTTGATCCTTGATATTGGTTGTTTTCACAACATTTCACCTGACAATGTCGATCGATATCTAGAGAACGTTTTCTCTCATCTTGTGGTTGGCGGCAGCTTGCTGTTGTATGTGCATTTGAACGAAGTTACAGGATTTGGCCATGGGGCGTCCGAAGCAAGCTTGACGAAACTGGGGGAGAAATTGAAACTGTTGAAACGGGTTGATGGAGAAGAATCCGCCAGACCCTCAGCATGGCTGGAGTATATAAAGGATCCAAATCATCGAGCTGACTCCGAGTGAAATCGAGGAGGCAGTCGAGATGCCCTTCGATTCCGGTCCTTCGCCTGATCTTCGGACCTCCGCTCTGAGATCTGGATTGATTTCATTCTAATTGTTCAAAAATTCCCCCCACCAGTTGTTTGAATTTTTTCTCGTCAGTTTCCATCAATAATTCCCTTCTTTTTTCTCTCTCAAGGCCATAAGGTTCCAAATATCTGGCCGCAAATTTTCGGAAGAGGACCAGTCCATTCAATAGGCCATAAAAAGACAGGGATCGATCAAGATGTTCCAACATTAGGTCTTTGACCTCAACCGGTCTGATCTCATGTCGGTCGCGCCTGGAAAAGATCCAGGGATTAATTACAGCTCCTCGGCCGATCATTACACCATCACAACCTGTAGAGGAGATCATGGCTTGGATATCCGCTACGGTGCGAATACCACCATTACCTAAAACAGGAATATGTAAACGGTTCTTGATCTCGGCTAGAGTGTCTAGGTCTGGTTTGCCTTCGTGGCCTTGTTCCTTTGATCGAGCGTGCACAGCAACCAGGGAGCCACCAAATGTCTCGATGATCTGAGAAAGCAGTAATCCATTCCGGCAGTCCTTCCAACCCAGCCTGATCTTGGCAGTAATAGGTAGATCGAGTGAACTAGTTAAGGATTTTATGATCCGGGCTACTTTGAGAGGAGTACGCATTAACCCTGCTCCAGCGCCTCTCCCGGCAATAGACCTGTTGGGACAGCCCATGTTGATATCGATCGCATCCGGCCCAACGTCCTGCAAGATTGTTGCTGCTTCGAGGAGGGCATCCAGGTTGTTTCCGTAGATCTGGAAAAAGACCGGGCGTTCAGATTCGGTGAAATGGATCTTGTCTTTGATGTAATGGGGCCGTTGAAGCACGTCCTCGGCTTTTACGAATTCTGTATAACTGATGGCTGATCCTAGTTCACGACAAATGGAACGAAAAGGCCAATCAGTATAGCCATCCATCGGGGCTAAAACCAGATTGCTTTCGATCATCAGATCATTTACCAGGAAAGGGTGTTGGTTTCCAGCCATCTTATTTTTCAACCAGGGCTTCTTTTAATGCCAGACTAAGAGAGCGCACTTCGATCACATTGATATCTTTCGGAAAAGAAAACCCGCCACTTCGCAGCCGTTTGGGGATGATAGCGTACTTAAATCCCAGCTTGGCTGCCTCGCTCAACCGATCGCTCATTCGGCTGGCCATGCGCAGCTCTCCTGAAAGGCCTATTTCGCCGATGAGGATCGTATCTGCTTTGACGGGTATGTCTTTGATTGAACTTGCGATCGCTGCCGCGACTGCAAGATCAGCAGCCGGTTCATTGATCCTCAGGCCGCCAACTACGTTTACAAAAACGTCCTGGTCAGTGAGCTTATATCCCGCCCGCCGTGTGAGTACAGCAGTGATCAAAAGCAGTCGGTTGAACTCGATCCCGTTCGGTGTTCGGCGAGGGTTACCAAATGTGGTGGGATTGGTTAATCCCTGGATTTCTACCAGGATGGGCCGGGTACCTTCCATTGTGACGGCGATCGCCGATCCTGGAGCATTGATCATGCGCTCGGCAAGGAAAGCTTCTGATGGGTTAGTGACCTCGATCATGCCCCCTTCTTGCATTTCAAAGACCCCCACTTCTGAAGTGGCGCCGAAACGGTTCTTCACTGTCCGCAGCAAACGGTAGGCTTGGTAGCGGTCACCTTCCAGATATAAGACGGCATCCACAATATGTTCAAGGACGCGAGGTCCTGCGATGTTGCCTTCTTTGGTGACATGGCCGATCAGGAAAATACTGGTTCCTGTACGCTTGGCGTATTCCCGGAGATGTGAGGCGCACTCTCGGACTTGAGAAACAGAACCGGCAGAAGATGCCAGTTGCGGTAAGTAGCTGGTCTGAATAGAATCAACGATCAATAGTTTGGGTTTGATCTCTGCAGCATGGTCAAGAATGGCATCCAGGTTGGTTTCAGTTACCAGCAGCAGTTTGGACGGCAGGTTTGGCACCTTTCCGTCCTGGTCGCGCTGTAAACGGTCAGCCCGCATTTTGATTTGCCTTTCAGATTCTTCGCCAGAAACATACAACACTTTTTCCTGTTCAGCAATCTCCAGGGCAATTTGGAGCAATAAGGTTGACTTGCCAATTCCAGGATCGCCACCAATTAAATTGATAGAACCGGGAACCAGGCCACCGCCCAGAACACGGGAAAATTCCTGGTGTTTCAGCTGCATTCTTTCTTCTTCGTCAGAATGGATATCCTGGATCGGCCGCGGCACGGATGTTGCATTAAATCGAGTAGAGGACGTGGATGATGCTGGGCTGCTTTTTTCAATCCGCTCTTCCGCCATGGTGTCCCAGTTACCGCAGTTAGGGCAACGCCCCAGATAACGGGGATTGGAATAGCCACAGTCCTGACAAATATATTGTGTGTATGATTTAGCCATATGGAAATTATAACGCCTTCAATTTAGGACAGGGTTTTTATAAGTTCAAAGATAAGGTTGGTTTGGCACTGCTCTTGCAAAATAAGATATTACCATTATAATGATTATAGAACAAATGTTCTATTTGACAAGGGATTAGGGAGAATTAAATGGATATTGGCATGTTATGGTTTGATAATGATAAAAAGTCAAGCATACCCAGTAAGGTTGAGAAAGCCGCTCGTTATTATCAAAAGAAGTATGGTAAGAATCCAGATGTATGCTATGTGCATCCCCGGATGGTTAAGGGGGAAAATGAAAAAAAATCTGGATCGAAAAAAAATGCTGGTGGTAAACCGCTCAAGATCGGAAAGATACTGATGTTAAAGAACGATAAAGTCCTCCCGGATCACTTCTGGATCGGGATACGCACTCTGGAAGATAAGATCAGTTAGGGTGGGTGATATAGATTTCCCAGCTGCCCCAGTAGGAATCCTCTGATTCGTTTTGACAGGTAGGTACTTCAATATCAGGTATGACCAAACCGCTGTTTGGAACTTCCAGCTGATAGGTCAATCCCGGTTCTGCCAGATAGTCCGCATACCCCAATCCCAATTCCGGTTTCAAACCAGTAAAAAAGAACTCCGTTGGATCTGTTCCAAGTGATATTTCCAACGAAATTCCTGGTACACCCTCTCCAGAGCCATCTGTAGCGATGATTTGGATCAATGTTTCCCCCAGAGTGGGATCGCAAATTGGAGATGAATCCTGCAATATAAAAGGAGGGGATGAAGTAGGTGATGAAGTTGGCGAGATGGGTGCTTCGCTAGTTGGTTCCCGGGTTGAACTGGCAGAGTCCTGGCCATCGTTATCGGAACTGCCACCGTTATTGGATGAACTGGAAGTTTCACCCTCTGGGATTGCTGTAACCGTAGGTGTGATAGGAGTCGCAGCCGGTCCAGCCGCGATCTGGAGAGCAGCAGAGAGATTAGCGAGAACTTTGGCCATTTCGTTATCTCCGTTTTCAGCCAGAAAACGTTGGGCCTGGGCCGCCAAAGCCAAGGCAGAATCTTCGTCTCCAAGAAGTTCCAAGCGCGCTTCTGCGCGTGGTAGATTGCTATTGGCCTGGTAAGCGCGGGAGATCAATGAGCGGTAGATGTCTTTATAATCATCCCGGAGCAAATTGGGATGTGTATCCACTTCAGTTATAGGAGAAATCACCCAGGCGTATATCATACCCAGGGCCAGGCCGAGGATCAATCCCGTTAGCAGATACCAGTTACCCCGATTTTGTTCCATGGGATTAGTCAAGCTCCTTTAGTGCGTTATGAAGATCCCGCAGTAGGAACATGTCAGGAAGTGTGTACTCCGCTTGTGAGGCGAACTTTAGTGCATTTTCAACGCTGATTATGGGGTATTTATCCTCAAGTAATGTCAGCCGGTTGAGTGCCCAATCCAGATCACCATCCTGGTGATAAACTTCTGCAACCATCAAGGTGTAATCGGTTTTATAATCGATTCTCAAGCTGTCCAGGGTTGTATCCTGATAACTGACCGGGTTGACTACCCAGCCGTATACCAGCCCCAGCCCCAGTCCAAGCAGCAATATTATGATAAACAGGGTCCAACGAGACATAGATCACCTTTTGAAAAATCTTTACTAATTGTGCCATAGAGGGGTAGAACGGACAAGCCATCATACCTGAAATGCTATGAAAAAGCCCTCAAATAGGCCAAATATTAACAAAATTAAGGTTTTATTAACCCCCCGGACCGTTTCTTGACGTGCGTTGAGGCTGATGATATAGTTGTCGCGGAGGCTCTCCAAATGGAAAATCACCACCAGGATGATCAGCTGGAAGAAAATAATGATGAACAGGTATACGGGATCTTTTCTCCTTTTCGAAATTTGATAAGGGATCTCGTAGCAGGAGAAAATGGCCGTCGGATACTGACTATCGGCGGAGTTATTTTGCTGGTTGTCGTTGTCATTGTCGTAATCAGAGCTATTTATCCCCAATCACAGGGTGTTCAGCAGACGCTCCAAGTATTTGCAGACCAACCCCCGGTTGAAGAATCTACTACAAACCAAAACTCCCTGGAAATGCCAAGTTTTGTGCAAGATCAAACTTCCCTGACCAGGGGAATCCACCGCGCGGCTGTTATCCATACAACTATCCCCACCAGGTCCAGGGTGGAAGTGCTGGAATATATTGTGGAACAAGGTGACTCCTTATTTGCTATAGCAGAGACATTTGGTCTTAAACCAGAAACTGTCCTGTGGGGTAATTTTGACACGTTGAAGGACAATCCCCACACTCTCCAACCCGGGCAGGAGTTGAATATCCTCCCTATCAATGGTACCTACCACCAATGGAGAGACGGGGAGAACCTGCTCAATGTGGCTGATTATTACGGAGTTGACCCGCTGGAAATTATTCAATATCCGGGTAACAAGATTGATATCTACGATTTTGATCTGGATAATCCATCCTTTGATATTGGACAGATGATAATTGTCCCGGGTGGAGAAAGAGAATTGGTGGATTATGGTCCACCGGCCATCACCAGGAACAACCCTGCCATAGCAGCTACTTACGGGCCTGGTCATTGCGGTACTATCTACACTGGATCTGTGGGTGTGGGTGTTTTCCTGTGGCCTACTACTGAACGCTGGGTTTCAGGCTACGATTACAATCCGGGCGCCAATCACCCGGCCATCGATATTGCCGGTAGTGTTGGAAATCCCGTTTGGGCCGCAGACAATGGGGTGGTAGTCTATGCAGGATGGAGCAATTACGGATATGGCAACTTGATCGTGATTGACCACGGCAACGGCTGGCAAACTCTCTATGCCCACTTGAATTCGATTAATGCTGGCTGTGGGCAAAGTGTTAACCAGGGACAGGGAATAGCTGGGTTAGGATCCACTGGAAATTCCACAGGAGCTCACCTGCACTTTGAAATGATCTATGTGGGTACGAAGGTCAATCCCTGGAACTTCTTGCAGTAATTGATGAATATTGAGTACATCCAAGCAAGGTACAGTTCTGTACCTTGCTTTTTGTTACAATTAGGTAGTTGTCCAATTCACCTGTATTTAAATAATGACTCTAAATAAAAAAAAGCGCCAATTGTTCATCATAATAATCTTTGTTGCCTTGCTGGCTGGCGCCTGTGATCAACTATCCAATAATGATTCGGCCCCGCAGTCAACTTCTGTGTTGGTTAAATCTATTCCTCCCTCAACATTAACGGCGATCAGCGCCGCAGCAGAACCCAGCCAGACCCCGGTCCCCGAACCGATGGGTCTACCCTGGTCATCCATCGAAGGGTTGGAATTGGATTTCTGGTATGTGTGGGATATCGACCAGCCAGGTACAGGTATGAATGCGATTGTGGATCGATTTAATCAAGAGAATGAATGGGGTATAGTCATCAAACCAGTTGATCAGGGCCTGGTACTTGATCCTCTCGACTCTATCGAAATGGCCTTTGAAGAGGGGCTTGTGCCCCATCTTCTACTTAGCGATACTTCAGCAATCACAAGCTGGTACCAAGATGGATTAACATTGGACTTGAGTCCTTTTCTGGAGGATCCGGCGGCAGGTTTATCTGTGAAAGATCAGCAGGATTATTATTCTGGACTTTATGATGGATTTACCATTGAAGGATCTATCCGACCCGGCCTTCCCTTTACCCAGACCATTCAGGTGATTTATTACAATCAGAGCTGGGCAGAAGAGCTGGGTTATTCCACTCCGCCAAGCTCAGAGAAAGATCTGGAAGAACAGGCCTGCTCTGCTGCAGGTGATCGTGAATTATCGGCTAGTTCCCTACCTCAGCCGGTTGGGATATTGCTATCTCCTGAAGCGGCAAATATTGCTTCCGCGATATATGCTTATGATGGAAATTTCCTCGATGATAAAGGAGATGGGTACCTGTTCAGTACCCCCGAGATTCAGCAGGTAGCAGAAGATTGGCAGACCCTGCTTGGTATGGGCTGCGGAATGACCTTATACACGTATCCAGACCCGATGTCGAGTGAGCTGGCTTTTGAAAAGTTCAATCAACGGGAGACCATGATGGTGGTAGGCTCCTCCCAGATGATGGATTATGTGAATACCGGAGCCAACCAGACAGGTAGAGCTGATGAGTGGGAGATGCTTCCATTTTTAGGTCCAAATGGTAAAAAAGCAGTTTCATCAGAGATCCAATCAGTTGTGATCTTTAAGACCTCTCCGGAGGAGGAACTGGCATCATGGCTGTTTTTAAAATACTTGACATCCCCAGAAGCGCAGGCGGAATGGGCCCAATACAGCAGGTATTATCCGACCCGAAAGAGCAGCCTGCGTTTATTAAGGGAGTTCCGTGCCGAGAATCCTCATTGGTCCCAGGGCTTGAATTTGTTAAAATACAGCATTAGTATGCCTTTGGATCCTTCGTGGAATATGGTTAAATTATCCGTGGGTGATGCATTTGAAGAAATCCTCATCGATGGAACACTGAACCTCGAAGAGCAGCTGATTGCTCTGGATCAGCTAGCTGCAGAATTATGGGAATATACCCAAGATTAAGACCTGGTTCAATACAAGTTTAAAGGAAGTTATGGCTAATAAACCGCATGTGACCATTTACACGGATGGTGCTTGTTCAGGAAACCCGGGACCCGGGGGCTGGGGTGCGCTGCTCCGGTTCGGGAATCACGAAAAAGAGATTTCTGGATCAGCGGGGGAAACCACGAATAACCGGATGGAGATTACGGCTGCAGTGATGGCTTTTCGAGCCCTTAAGGAACCTTGCCTGGTGGAGATTTACACCGATTCGGAATACCTTAAAAAGGGAATTACAGATTGGATCCATAATTGGAAAAAACTGGGTTGGCGGAGGGGTTCGCCTGGAAAGACCAAACCTCTGGCCAATGCTGACCTTTGGAAGGAACTCGATCAGGCGATCATCGATCACCAAGTGTCTTGGCATTGGGTGCGGGGACATGATGGCCATGCGGAAAATGAGCGTGTTGATAATTTGGCTGTCACTGCACTGAAAAATCGCTGATCTGTTCTCATGCTGGGGAAACTGAAGGCCATCTCTCTACGGTATAATCCTCTTCATGGAAGCGCCCAAACTGCAAATTAAAGAAGAAATACTGCTGGCAAAACAATCCCGCCGGGAGGGAAATGAAGGCCGGGCGCGGGTTTGTGCCCGCCGAGCAGCAGGCGCTGCAGTCAAAGTATATCTTGCAAAAAAAGGTATAACCCAAAAACAGGAAAATGCCATCCAATCGCTGCTTATTTTAGGACGAACGGAATCGCTCCCTGCCAGGGTTCAAGAAGCTATTGAATGGTTGGTCCAACGTGTGAATTTGGATCACAATATGCCACCTGAAGTGGATTTGATCCACGAGGCTGGAGTGGTCATCGAGTATATTGAAGCGGATGAATTGTAGTTTCCGGTAAACTCGAAACCGATGGAAATTATCAGGAAAATCCCAATCTGGTTTGCAATATTTGGATTCATCCTGGCAGTAACAGGCTGCAGTGTTGTAGATTCAGCAGCTGTATATACCAGTATCCCCCCTTCCAAAAAATCTCTCTTAACTCCGACTACCGGGGAAATTATTCTAATTCCACCGTCCACCCCGACGGAGCAAACCGCCAAACCAAATTCTATTCCGCCGGAAAGGCCTCGATACTCTTTGGCGGCTATATTTGATTACGGCGACCAGCGATTGATCGTGGAAGAAGATATTTTCATTCCCCATCCCACAGATAAACCACTGGATAGCATCGATCTGGTTGTCCCACCTAACAACTGGCCTGGAGTACTTTCCATTCAGGATATAAAAGCGGGAGAACTGTTTGTTGAAGGATATAAAATCAGGGGCGTAACCCTGAATATTAAATTCGGGAGTCCGGGTTGGCGGCCTGGAGAAATCCTTACTCTCCATATCCAATATTCTCTGGATCTCCCAAAACTGAGCGCTGGAGCGCCATTTGGGGCCTCTCCTTTTGGATATACCCCTCTCCAGACGAACCTTGTGGATTGGTATCCTATGGTACCTCCCTATCAGGATGGTCTGGGATGGATCATTCATGATCCCTGGACATTCGGGGAATACCTGGTTTTCCCGGCGGCTGATTATCAGATCAGCCTGGAGCTGGGTCTGCCGGAACTAATTGCGGCTGCCAGTTCCGCTCCCTTGAATGAGGGAGACCCACTATTATATTCTCTGGAAAGCGCCCGGAATTTTGTGTTCTCCATCAGTCCAGCCTACACGGTGATAGAAGAAAATGTAAACGGGAACCATATTTACGGTTATATTTTTCCCGGTTATGAAGAGCCAGGCCAGGCAGTTTTTGATGCCACCAGGGAGGCGCTTCTTTTATATTCTGACCTATTTGGTCCTTACGAGCAATCCAGTGTTTCCATCGTTCAGGGAGATTTTAATTACGGGATGGAATATGAAGGTTTATATTTCCAGGGTCGGGGATATTTTGATACCTATAACGGTTCAGAGCAAAGCTACCTGGTATCAATAGCAGTCCATGAAATAGCTCACCAGTGGTGGTTTGGGAAGGTAGCCAATGATCAAGCGTTGGAACCCTGGCTGGATGAAGCGCTCTGTACTTTCAGTGAACTGGCTTATTATGAACATCTTTACCCCCAGTCCACAGATTGGTGGTGGGGGACACGTATCAACAATTATGCCCCCTCGGGCAGGATCGATCGATCAATATATGAGTTTCAAGAATATGGCGACCAATACTTGAATTACCGCAATGCTACCTATTTACAGGGTGCGAAATTCTTGGTTGCTTTGAAGAATGAGATGGGAGATGTGCTGTTTTATACTTTCTTGAAAGACTACGGTGAGATGTATAGGGATCAAATCGCGGCGGGGGAGGACTTTTTCTCCTTGTTGGGAAATTATATCGAAATCAGCAGCTTGGAATGGATCGGAGAATTCTTTCCTGATTTGGTAGATAGGAATTGAGATCTGGCATTAATTAATCGAACATTCAGTTCTCAGAATCTTCCCTTGGGATATTTCCATCTCCCCTCCCTAATCGGGAACCATACCTAACCCCTGTGAAAGCTAACGGAATTGATAACTGAATAGTAATTAGATTAAGCTATGATGGAATTAACGAAGATATTGAGAACTCCTCACATTTCTTCTCCTCCTTAGATAAGCACTCACCTCACCGCGGGCAGCCGGTGAGGTGAGTGCCTTTAAAAGAGAAAGAGGCGACGATGGGAATCGAACCCATGATGGAGGTTTTGCAAACCTCTGCCTTACCACTTGGCTACGTCGCCCTGATATTAAGAAGCTGATGGTTTCCGGCTGTTTTGTTTCAGCCATCAGCCACCAGCTGGTATTCTGGAAAGAGCGGGCGAAGAGATTCGAACTCTTGACCTTCTCCTTGGCAAGGAGACGTTCTACCGCTGAACTACGCCCGCTTGAAAGTGCCGAGAGCCAGACTCGAACTGGCGACCCTTTGATTTTCAGTCAAATGCTCTACCAACTGAGCTATCTCGGCCTGCTATCTATCCTTAGTAATGCAACGCCAATTTTACTCGTTCGATATGACGTTGTCAAGCTTTAGGCCTTTGTGGAAAAAAAAGGCATATAAAGAATAAAGCCAATAGCGATGATGATTTCTCCAGCGATCACCCCAGCTGCCTGACGGGGACCGAAAAATGGCAGTGCAGGCCAGGATTGTGTGCCAAATCCGAAAACATCAGCCATGCCTGAGATCAAAGAAATCAGATAGCCAGTTGCGACCAAGCGCACACCAATATCCTGGGCCAGAGATTGGATACTCTCTTTTAGCTGGCAGGCTTTGAAGCTGAGAAAACCTCCCAGGCACAAAATTGCCAAACCGGTTGAAAATGTTGCAGTTTGCACAAAACCAATATATGGACTGCGATCGAGCCCAACCATGGCAGGATCTGCGCCTAATAAAAAGATCAAAAAACCAGCTATGGTTAGACCCAGGCCAATATTTTCTCTCGTTTTTGAATATCTTTGAATGGATTTCTTGTCGTTAATGTTCATAAGGGAAATACGGATTATAACTGAAAGCCGGTCTCTGCCGGGATCACTTTATAAGAGAAGTTTTCTACGAATTTCATTAAATTTTCAAGGAGCAGCTGCCATTCCTTGGAAGCCATCACGACATTTAGCGATGCCTGGCTTTGGGTTTTTGCAGCTATCATGATTTGTGGTTGATCTCCATACATGGTATACCAGATATCCACGGGGCGGATGCCTAATTGTTTTATCTCTGGGACGAAGTCACTGATCACAAACTCAAAGTATTCCTGTTCCAGATTGGGCAGGATATCCCAGGTCAAGAGTAGTTTTACGGTCATGCAGGACTCCTTTATTCGGATTCCTGGGCATATTCCAAAACGACTACGTTTGTTTCGCTGCTTGATCGGCTGCTGGTTATGTTGAGTTCTGGCCGGGGTTCAACTTTTTCGAGCCCCATTTCCTTGATGAATTTCTCCAGTGGATCTAGTTCCAGTTTGCATTCCTTTGTTTGGTAGAACATGGGGATTGCGTAACTGGGCTCAAGAATTCGAATGGCTTCAACTGCTTTGGAAGCGGTTAAACTACCGGCACCGCCGATCGGTACCAGAGCTACATGAACATCTCCGGAGATAGACTTAACATCAGATTGGTTGGGGACCCGGCTTAAATTCCCAAGGTGAGCGATCAGGATACCGTTGTAATCAAAGATATACATGATATTTCGGAGATCATCTTGTTTGCTCTTATGGTTGGTGCGGATGCCGGTGATAAAGACTTCCCCAATTTCGTATTCACCTGGTCCTGTGAGGATATGTACACCATTCTTCCTTTTTTTAATGCCCTTGGTGTGATTATGTCCAGGCGCGTCATGACTCACAGTGACGATATCTGAAGATAAATTGAGCTCGTCATAGCCGATTTTCTTATGATTATAGGGGTCAGTTACCACTGTCGCCATTCCCCTTTCAGTCAATCGGAAACATGAATGCCCATGCCAAGTGATTTTCATTAAGCCTCCTGCTGGCTTTTTGTTTTTTTATGATTTTGAGCGTCTTCTGCAAAATGTGATTATACTTCAATCTGCCCAAAACTCATAGCTTTCTAACACTTGCCGGGTCTACCAGGAAGGTATTTCCCGAGCTTGTCCGAATCTGTACAAAGGCTTTTTTCTATCCCCTTTTGGGGTAGATTTTATAGGAATTTTGTTAGTTTTGACCCATAAAATCCTTCTTTCTATTGTTGTTGGTATAATGTCCGAAGTTGCTCCCGGGTCTCCAGAGATTCGGTTAAATCTAAAATCTAGAAAGAATTCAATCTAAATATGGAAAAGAAAATAAAAGTTGTAGGGGCCAGGGTTCACAACCTGAAGAATATCACTGTAGAGATACCCCGTGATAAATTTGTGGTCATTACCGGTCTGTCTGGATCTGGTAAATCTTCCCTAGCATTTGATACGATCTTCGCAGAGGGACAGAGAAGATACGTGGAGTCTCTCTCCTCCTATGCCCGCCAATTCCTTGGACAAATGGATAAACCGGATGTGGATTATATCGAAGGTTTATCTCCAGCGGTGTCCATTGACCAGCGCGGTACCTCTCAAAACCCGCGTTCAACCGTGGGTACAGTAACAGAAATCTACGATTACCTGCGTTTGCTATACGCCCGGGCTGGAATTCCCCACTGCCCTGAATGTGGTCGGGAAGTGACAACGCAGTCTGCTCAGGAAATAGTTGATCATATCGAAAATCTCCCGGAAGGAACCAAGTTTAATATCTTGGCACCTGTCATAAGAGGCAGGAAAGGGGAACACCAGGGCATCCTGGACGAGATCCAGAAATCTGGTTTTGTAAGAGCTAGAATTAACGGCGAAATCCGCCGTCTGGAAGAAGATATCAAGCTGGAACGATACCAGCAGCATACGATTGAAGCTGTTGTGGACAGGTTGGTGATAAAAAACCCCGAAAATGATGAGGACACGAATAATTTCCGTTCACGGCTGACGGATTCTGTAGAAACCGCCCTTAAATATGGGGATGGCTACCTGACAACTTTTGATGTTACCGATCCAGAAAATCCTATCAACACGAATTACTCAGAACATTTAGCATGTCCTGTTTGTGATATCAGTTTCCCGGAAATTGAACCCAGGACCTTCTCATTCAATACTCCCCACGGAGCCTGTCCAACCTGCGAAGGAATTGGGACCAAGCTTGAAGTGGATGTCAACCTCCTGATTCCCGATAAAACTCTTTCGATCAATGAAGGGGCAATAGATGCCCAAGAATGGGGCGGCCCCAAAGCCCAGGGAGGGTACTATTGGAAAGCATTGGAAGGTGCGGCCGATCTATATAAAATTGGTCTGAATAAACCATATAAAAAACTAACTGCTGAAGAGGAAAAGGTCATTCTTTACGGATCCCAGGGGGATGAAGTTCCGATGACCTATACGGATAAAGATGGCCGAGAGTATGAATTCTTCAGAGAATTTGAAGGCGTGATCGATAACCTTGAACGCCGGTTCAAGGAAACCCAATCGGAATACATGCGCTCCCGGATCATGGGTTTTATGAATGATAATCCCTGCCCTTCGTGTCATGGCGCCCGTTTGCGTCCGGAAGCTCTCGCTGTGACCATTAATGATACTAATATTGTTAAAATTTCCGCCTGGCCGATCCAGAAAACTCTGGAGTGGATCAATCTCCTCGACAGTAAGGATTCGCCGCTAACAAAACGCCAACAGACCATTGCTGACCGTGTCCTGCGTGAACTGGCAGAACGATTGGGGTTCCTGGTAAATGTAGGATTGGATTATTTGACATTAAATCGGAATGCGGGAACGCTCTCGGGCGGAGAAGCACAGCGTATCCGCCTTGCTACTCAAATTGGCTCCCACCTGATGGGAGTGCTATATGTGCTTGATGAACCATCCATCGGGCTGCACCCTCGTGACAATGGACGGCTGCTGCGGACGCTGGAAGGGCTGCGGGATCTGGGAAACACGGTCATGGTAGTGGAACACGATGCGGAAACTATTGAAACTGCCGACTGGATTCTGGACTTAGGTCCCGGCGCAGGTGAACACGGTGGTGAAGTAGTTGCAGCTGGAACTTACAAGGATATCCTGGAACATCCAACATCCCTGACAGGGGCTTACCTCTCAGGCCGCCTGAAAGTGCCCGTCCCGGAAGAAAGGCGAGAAGGGTCAGGAAAATCAATTCAGATCTTGGGAGCCCGGGAACACAACCTCAAGGATATCGATGTCACGATCCCATTAGGAAAGCTGGTTTGTATTACTGGGGTGTCCGGGTCCGGCAAATCAACCCTGATGATCGAAATCCTTTATAAAGCATTAGCGCGGGAACTCAATCGGGCCAAGACCAAACCTGGTGATCACGATGCCATCAAGGGCGTCGAAAATATCGACAAGATTGTCAACATTGACCAATCCCCAATCGGGAGGACACCCAGATCTAATCCAGGGACTTATACGAAGTTATTCGATCATATTCGAGATCTGTTTTCGGATCTGCCGGAGAGTAAGATCCGCGGTTATAACAAGGGCCGTTTTTCATTCAATGTCAAGGGCGGTCGCTGTGAGGCCTGTCGGGGGCACGGACAGCTGGAGATCGAAATGCAGTTCCTACCCGATGTCTATGTTCCTTGTGATGTTTGCCACGGTCAGCGCTATAACCGGGAGACTCTCCAGGTGCGATTTAAGGGGGAATATAACATAGCTGACGTGTTGGAGATGACCATAGATAGAGCTATGGAAGTTTTTGAGGCCTTCCCGGCCATGATGAGCAAACTTAAAACGCTTCAAGATGTAGGGTTGGGTTATATTCGCATTGGTCAGGCTTCAACAACTTTATCCGGGGGAGAGGCCCAGCGAATAAAGCTTTCCCGGGAGCTTTCCAAACGGTCCACAGGATCAACATTATATGTGCTGGATGAGCCATCGGTGGGTTTGCATGCCGCTGATGTTCACAAATTAATTGAAGTGCTCCAGCGCTTGGTTGACGAGGGCAACACGGTCTTGATCATTGAACATAACATGGACATCATTAAGGTGGCTGACTATATCATTGACTTGGGTCCCGAAGGTGGAGATGGGGGTGGTGAAGTGATTGCATCCGGCCAACCCAGCGAGATTTGCAGTTCACCAAAATCTTATACTGGTGAGTATTTAAAATCGTATCTCAAGGAAAACCATTCAAGTTGAATTTGTTGTTAAACGAGAAAACGGTAGCCTTGAGAGGATACCGTTTTTTTGTTAATAAAGAGGTTTTCTTTTAAAACCAATCTTTCCCTCGCACTATTCTAGCCGTACCCGAACATCCACAGCGGAAGCACCTTTGCCGGCTGGGAAAATTCGCAAAGGATTGATCTCGATCTCTGCGAACTGAGGAAAGTCATTTGCAAGTTGGCCCAATCGGATCAGCACATCCCGCACTGCCTTTATATCAGCAGGTGGTATATTCCTGTACCCTTCCAGTTTGCGCCCCGCCCAGGTTTTCTGAAGCATATAATCGATTTCTATTTCAGTTATAGGTGCCAGTCCAAAGGACAGGTCTTTTAGCCCTTCAACTTCAGTACCTCCGGAACCAAACATCATTACCGGGCCAAATTGTGGATCCTGAACTACTCCTAAAATCACCTCTTGTCCGAGTGGAACCATTTCCTGGACATAAACCCCGGTGATCCGGGCATCGGGCAGGGCTGCCTTCGCTTGGCTGGTGATAGTCTGAAAACCACCTCTCACAGATTTTTCATCGGCCAGATTCAGGAGTACTCCGCCGACATCAGATTTGTGGCTGATATCCGGGGATGCAATCTTGAGAACAACCGGTAATCCAATTTCCGCGGCCAGAGCAGCGGCTTCTTCATCATCCTTCGCTAACGTCATTTTAGCTGTGGGAATCCCGTAGGCCTCCAATATCTGGGCGATCACTGGAGCGATTAAATGATTGTTTTGATTATGTTCCTTGATCAGATCCCGGACCACTTCAATCTGTACATCCTGACGGAAAACCGGTTCAGCGGAAGCATAATCTAGCAAGTTGACTCTTTTAACCAGGGCAGCCAGCGCTGCCGCCGCGCGTTCAGGAAAACGATATTCAGGTATCCGGGCAGCACGCAGGTGTTCAACTGCTTCCTGGATAAGACGATCTCCCATGACCGAAATTACCACCGGCTTTTGGGACTGGTGAATGATCGGGATTAATGCCTTGGCGACTGCGCCAGCACTATGCATGGGTGGGGTGGGATAGATCACCATTACACTATCCGTACCGGGATCAGCCAAAAGAACTCTCAAGCAATCCGCAAATTGGATTGGACCCGCAGATGCCAGCATGTCGACTGGATTTAGTAAACTGGCAGCGGAGGGCAGGATCTTCTGGAGACCGGAGATGGTATCCCGGCTGAAGTCTGCCATTTTCAATCCTCTGGCTTCAAGGGCATCAGCAGCCGTTACGCCGGGACCGCCGGCATTTGTCAAGACAGCCACACGATTGCCCTCTGGTAGTGGACACCAGGCCAGGGCACGAGCCTCGTCGAACAGCTCTTCGCTAGTTTCTGCTCGCAATACACCCGCTCGACGAAAAACAGCATTATAAGCGCTTTCCTCGCCGGATAAAGCACCTGTGTGGGAAGCAGCGGCTCTTTGCCCGGCTGCAAACCTTCCGACTTTGAGAGCAATGATCGGTGTATTTGGTACAACAGCACGGGCCTCATGAATAAAACGCCGCCCGGACTTGATCCCTTCAAGGTAAAGGGCGATCACATTTGTGTACCCATCAGCTGCTGTAGGAGCTAAAAGGTCGGTTTCTGTGATATCGGCTTGGTTTCCGAGACTGATCAATTTGGATATTCCGTAACCTTGGCCGCGGGTCCAATCAATGGCAGCTGCACAGATAGCTCCTGAATGAGACAAAAATGCCACATCACCGGGATTAGGACCTGGTGGAGGAAGAAAAGTGGTATCCAGCGGTAAGTGAGTGTCCAATAAACCTATACAGTTCGGGCCGAGTAGACGGATGCCTTCTTCTTTGGCCACTTGCAGCATTTCCTGTTCTAATGCCAGACCTTCAGACCCGATTTCCCTGAAACCCCCAGAGCCAATAATAGCCGCTTTAATGCCGCGTTTTCCACATTCCCGCAAGGTGGGGATCACGAATTTTGATGGGATCAGGACTGCAGCCAGATCTACTGGATCCGGTACATCCATAACGGATCTATAAATGGTATTTCCAAGTAAAGTGCCACCTTTCAAATTTACAAAATGAACGGCTCCTTTGTAACCGCTTCTGTGGAGATTGGTTGCCAGTAGGTACCCTAGCTTGGTCGGATCCTGAGAAGCGCCAATCACTACGACACCTTTGGGATCAAAAAAGGGGGTCAGGGATGTATTGTCTGTCATAGTACAGATTGTAACCTAAAGAAATCCCCCGGAATTTTCCGGGGGATTAGTGTGGTTTGAATATAGTCGGAAGAGTTTGGAACAATTATCCAGTAATAGTCTTGCAGAATACATCAACAATCATGGGATCAAACTGAGTCCCACTGGCTCGGCGCAGTTCGGCGATAGCTTCTTCATGGGTGTGGGCTTCGCTGTAGACCCGTTTATCCCTGATGGCTGTATAGGCGTCAACTACAGCCAGAATTCGGGATCCGAGTGGTATATCATTACCTTCCAATCCGTTTGGATAACCTGTGCCATCAAATTTTTCATGATGGCCATGGATGATTGGTGAAACAGGGGCCAAGTATTTAATCGGCTCAACAATTTGGGCCCCTATTACAGGATGCTCCTTCATGATGCCCCATTCCTTTTTTGTGAGCGATCCCTTCTTGTTCAGAATCTGATCTGGGACACCAATTTTTCCGATGTCATGTAAAATACCAGCCCAATGCAGGATTTCAATATCTTGGGAAGAAAGTCCCATTTTTATTCCAACTTGGGACGCCATATCATTCTTTGGCTGTGATCGCCTGTGTAACTGTCCCGGGCATCCATGGCGTTAGCGAGAGAAATGACAGTTTGTAGGAAATTTTCTTCCAATTTATTATGCAACATTGCCCGTTGAATAGAACTTGAGGCATAGTCTGCTATAGCATTAATCAATCTTAGCTGAGAATGAGTAAATTGAGCTGCTTCACTGCGGTGGAATTCACCAAGGATGAGGAGACCAATCATGCCATCTGCGCCTATTAAAGGGCAAATGCATAAAGTCTTAGCAAAATTAATGAATATGGCTTGTTTTTCTTCAGCTTGCCAGTCTGGATCGTTAATATCTATTACAACAATTTTTCCTTCATCAAGAACCGTATCATAGTAATATTCAGCGACTATTGGCTCAATATTCCCATATCGCAGTGGATCTATAAGATTTTTAATTGGATATATAGACTGACAATAATAATCTTCGTTATCATTCCTTATTAATATCCTGGCATAGGTAACTTGAACACTTTCAACAGTGTGTTTAGTAACAATGTTTAATATGGTTTCCAAATCGTCTGTACCAACAAGCTGATTGGATAGGTTGTAAAGAGTGTCGATTTCTTTCCGTCTGCTCTGTTCTGCAGTATATAACCGCGCGTTTTCAATTGTAGCAGCCGTTTGATTAGCGACTGTTGTGAGGGTTATTTTTTCTTCAGCATCATACGGTTGTTCAGAGCGTTTGGGTCCCAGAATAAATATCCCAACTAATTGGGATTGCACTTTGATAGGAATGAATAATTCTGCTCCCATATCCTTCAAGAGTTGTCTTTCACTTTTCCAAAGAGATTGAAATTGCGGAAGGACTCCCATATCTTGACTGCTGATAGGATCATTTTGATTGAAGAACCAAAGAATTAGGGGATGTCCTTGCCTGAATGAATGGTTTCCAAGATCATCTAATCCGATCTGGGTTGTCAGTTGGAATACTCCTGATTCTTCATCCCTGAAGAAAAACGCGGCGTTTGGAAGGTGCAAAGTAGTCGCGACTTCAGATAAAATCATGTTTGTGATTTTATATAGATCCAATGTAGAAGTAGTCTGGCTGCTCAATGTTTGAAGCATGACCCGGGAATCATATTTTTCCCTGAAGAACAACCGGTCAATGGTTGCCTGGGCCCGAACTCTAAAGGGTTCGGCCAGTAGGGCAGTAATAACCGCGACAAACAGTGAGGTTATGAAGATCCCCCCTCCAGAAGAAAATGAACCAAAGAGATTGATGAAAAGGGTAATGATCAGGAAGTAGGCTGTGCCAATAATTGCCGTAGGAATAGAATACAGCAAGCCCTTCCGAATAACGATCCGAATATCCAGCAGCTGGTACCTTAAGATTGCATAAACAATTATAAGGGCAGTTATCATATTGGCTACGATATCAATTGGATAACCCCCAAGGGTGGGATAAATTATATTGATACTGGAGCCGAAAATCATCACCAGGATACCTATGATCAGGTACAAAAGGCGGTTTTTCTGGATTGGATCACTAGTTTTTTGACGGGCGCGGATGAGGGTGATTAGGCTGATTACGATAATGATAGTTGATGGCGCGGCGAGAATTGTCCAGGTACCGGCGAGAGAATAGATAATATACCCTTCAATTACTGAGACAGACTCAGTGAAAAGGTTTGTAAATATTGTGAGTCCTATCACAATCACAATAAGGATGAGAGCCAGAGTGCCCCACCAGTTTTTTACTTTGATTGAAGCCCTGGCGAATATGTAAATGCTCAAACTGGTAAAAAATCCGGCGCTGGTCATCATACGGAACCAGAATAAAGCCCTGGTTTGATCTGTATATAACAAGAATGCAGTAAATGACCAGAGGACCATAGCCAGCAGGTACCACCGGAAACCACGCTTCATCTCAGTCTGGAGTTTCGAAACGGTAACAACTATATACAGTCCTGTATATAGTAGGAATGCCAAACCTGAAATAACTGTAACAATAGTAAGAACCATACTACCCTTTTACTTTTTTATCTCCCAGTAGCTTTTTCATCTGATCCTGTGTGGGTTTCATATGGGGCGGTTTGGTATGTGCCAGATCAGCACCCTGACTTTGCTGGTAATCCATATACATCCCAAAAGCTCCCGGATTTAGCATCGATATTGAAATTGCCGTGTAATTAAGCATCTTTTCTAAATCGTCGTAATCTGAATTTATTTCCCTCAAGGCAGCGCTGATTTGGGCTTCAACTTTCTCTGTATCCAGATTGGCAACTGATTTTAACTCAATGAAAAGTCGTAAATATGTTCTATTTTCTTTGATCTCTTTTCGTGCTACCCATTCGTAGTAATCAAGGTCTGTTTTCTCCAGAGCTTGCCAAATATCCTTTTCAGTGATTAAAGCAAATCCTGCTAAATTAATGATATCGCTATCTCTGGAATAGAACTGTACCTGCGGGAGGTCAATATCCACCTCATCGTCTCTTAGTGAGATTACCTCAAAAAGATCGCCAATCCGGTAGCGTGTAAAGATCCCACCATGAAAATTAGTGAATACCAGCTCATAAACTCCGAGTTCTAACTCGTTATAGAGAACTGTTTTTGGCTGATAGTCCGGATCTTCTTTATTCTTTTTATGTTCTTCATGAGGAATAAATTCTAGAAAGTCAGTATCGGGGAAAAATGTCATTCCCTTGTAATTCCAGGCTTGCATACACAACGACCCACCTTCTGTGCAAGCGTACCCTTCCAGTGGTTTTCTACCCCAATAGTATTCAATTTGCTTTTTATAAATGGAAGCATCTACTCCGCCAGTCATAATACCTTTCAATTTCCAGATATCTTTCGGGAGAACTTTTCCGCCTTTTAATTTTACGGTAACGAAACTTTTCAGCAATCTCCAAAGCACATCTGGTCGGAGCATTTTGGCTGTGATTTTTACTGAACCTGAGCCTTTTTCAAATTGTTCTCCAATTCCAACCAAGATGCTTGCAAGTCCGTAGAAAAAATCTAAACCTTCAACCATGGCCAATTTAAATCCAGTTTGAACGCGATCACGAAAGCCCATTTGATCGCCCTCCTCGAGTGAAGGAAGGAAGCTCAGTTTCATTTGTTCATTCGCGCTTTTAGTAATTTCTCCAGATATATAAGGGGTTGGTGCTGTTGCCAATAGAACGGTGTCGTAAGGCTCTAACAGAACCTCGCCTTTTTTTGTACAAGAGGCTAAGATCATAGAACCGGTAACAGACTCGCCAAGACGGTCATACATCATTTTGCTATAAGGAGCCCATTTCCATCTAAAAGTACCACTCCTGCCAGAAGTGTGCGCCCAGGTAACCGGTTCGCGAGGAAGAACATCAGCTCTCTTTTCATCAAGAAGCTCGTGATAATCTTGATAAGTCGTAAGGGGCACTTTCTTGCGGAACTCTTCTACTGTTTTTGGAATCTTATCACCCAACAGCATACGCCCCATCATGCTGTTTCCTAATAAATCGATCTGCTCCAGGAGGAGGCGTTCCTGAATTTCCATGAATTCATCTATACTCAAATCAAGGAAACCCAAATACTTCATCCAGATTTCCTTCTGTTGT
>RCNB010000357.1_pt1 | contig 31165 bp, 26 predicted proteins | sample 2041321 | NCBI WGS metagenome assembly RCNB01 (sample SAMN09708232, study PRJNA481090) | Marine sediment metagenome, whole genome shotgun sequencing project. | reverse complement strand
CACTCCCTTTCTTCTCCTTTGGTATAGGAAGTCTATTTTTATTGATGATGTCTATGACGGCTGATGTTATTGATTTAGATGAGCTTAATTCAGGTCTAAGAAGAGAAGGGACCTTTGGGGCTATTTATTGGTTGATGGTAAAATTTGGTTTTGCAATTGCAGGCGGTTTGAGTGGAGTTATCATGAGTTTTGTTGGTTTTGATTCAGGTGAAACCCTTCAGCCTGAAGGGGCTATTGATGGTTTGCGATTGGCTTTTTCAGGAATTCCTATACTGGGAACACTCATTGCAATGTATGTAATGCGTGATTATGATGTTACTGAAGAGCGCGCAGGTGAAATTAGGGATGCATTGGATAAACGGGCTAGTGACAAAAATCAAAAACTAACTTCCGTGTATCAGACTGATAAGTTAAATCAACTAGCAATAGCTGACCTTAATGTAGATACTTCTACTGATATTAATTTCAATTCAAAAACTGATGCCGAAATTAAGCTGTTGTTCGCTGATACACTAAATAAAGGACTTCATGGTATGTGTTTTAGTCCTTATTTAGAAGGGCAGAATATTGGCGATGAGCTCTCCGAAGCACAAATACGTCAACGTATGGAAATTATTTTGCCTTATACTAAATGGACACGTTCTTTCTCTTGTACACAAGGAAATGAATTTATTCCAAAATTAGCACGGCAAAAAGGTTTAAAAACTATGGTGGGTGCTTGGATTGGTAGCGATAAAGTTAAAAATGATATTGAGGTTGATGGATTAATTGAACTTGCAAAAAATGGATTTGTAGATATTGCCGTAGTAGGTAATGAAGTCCTTCTAAGAAACGATTTATCTGAAAAAGAAATCATTAGTTATATTAGAAAGGTGAAAGAAGCCATGCCCAACATACCGGTAGGCTATGTAGACGCCTATTATCAATTTATAGAGCACCCTAATTTGGTGGAAGCCTGCGATATGATTTTAGCTAATTGTTATCCTTTCTGGGAAGGATGTAGCATAGAAAAGTCATCTATATACTTAAAACAAATGTACGCTGGTGTAGAACAAGTAGCTAAGGGTAAACCGATTATTATAACGGAAACTGGTTGGCCTAATAAAGGGGATAATACAAAAGGAGCAGAGCCATCAGAAAGTAATGCCATGAAGTATTTTATAAATAGTGCTAATTGGGCAGCTCATAAAGAAATACCTATGTTTTATTTCTCATCTTTTGATGAGTCTTGGAAAATTCACCATGAAGGAGATGTAGGAGCAAGTTGGGGAATTTGGGATAAAAATGAAAATTTAAAATACAACTAAGATGTCATACAGAAACGAAGATTATCGCTTATATACTGGTGTTAAGTTTACACAACATTCGGGAATTGATTTTAGTGGATATTCAATAGCGAAATTAAAAAAACTTTGGAAAGCTACGCTTAATAAGGGAATGCATGGTATCTGCTTTAGTATGTACGAAGATGGACAAGAGCCTGGAGATATTATTACCAAGGAACAAGTTGAGCGTCGAATAAAAATATTGAAGCCCCATTCTAAATGGGTGCGTTCCTTTTCTTGTATTGAAGGGAATGAGCACGTACCTCGAATAGCCTGTAAACACGGTATGAAAACGTTAGTTGGAGCTTGGTTAAGTGATAATAAAGAAGATAACGAAAAGGAAATAGAGGGTTTAATAGGCTTAGCCAAAGAAGGCTGTGTAGATATTGCTGCTGTTGGTAACGAAGTACTATATAGAAATGAATTAACCTTAGAGGAATTACTAGGGTATATAAAACGTGTTAAGGAAGCAATTCCAAATATTCCAGTAGGGTATGTTGACGCCTATTATGAGTTTTCTAGACACCCGGAATTAGTAGATGCAAGTGATGTTATCTTAAGCAATTGCTATCCTTACTGGGAAGGTTGCGACATTGATGGTTCTTTGGGTCACATGCAACAAATGTTTGGACAAGCCACTGCTGCTGCGAAAGGTAAAAAAGTTATTATTACAGAGACAGGTTGGCCTAGCGAGGGTGGAAGTTTAAAAGGAGCGCATTCATCTGCAGAAAATACCATGAAGTACTTTATTAATGCTCAAGTATGGGCAGAAAAGGCAAATGTTGAATTGTTCTATTTTTCATCTTTCGATGAATCTTGGAAAACTGGTGATGAAGGAGATGTTGGCGCTTACTGGGGCTTATGGGATAAAGATGAGAAATTGAAATTTTAAGTAATCTTATTATTTGGTTTGCATTCCCATTATTTTAATGCGGTAATTTATCTCGTAATAAACCATAAACAAAAGTTCCCGCCATGGCTGCTAAAATAACAATGAGCATGGAGTAAATACCCGTTCCAAGCAGTATATACATGGGCCCTGGACAAGCACCGGCTAATGCCCAACCTAGTCCAAAAATAGTACCTCCTAAAATGTACCTAATAAAACTTTTTTCTTTAGGTGGTACTATAATTGCGCTACCATCTATACTTTTAAGTTTGAATTTTTTAATTAAAAAGATACCGCAAATACCCATGAATACGGCGGACCCAATAATACCATACATGTGAAAAGATTGGAACTTGAACATCTCATAAATTCGGTACCATGATACCGCTTCTGATTTTACAAGTACGATTCCAAAAAATATACCAACAAAAAGGAACTTTATAAATTTCATATCTAAAATATCAAGGGAAGAATAAAATGGGTCATTATCAGGCCACCAATAAAAAATCCAATAACAGCTATTAACGAAGGAAGTTGCAAGTTGCTAAGGCCAGAAATAGCATGGCCAGATGTGCATCCGCCGGCATACCTCGTGCCAAAGCCTACTAGAAAACCTCCCAACAACAATATACTGATACCTTTTAGGCTCAAAACTGCATCCCACCCAAAAATCTCGTTTGGTAATAGTGTTTCACCTACATGTGTGAAGTTCATTTTAGCCAAATCGGAAACTGTTTCTGGATTTAATTGAATTGTGCTACCATCGGATAGGAGGTGTGTTGCTATAAAACCTCCGAGGATGGCACCTATAACTACAATGAGATTCCAGCGTTGTGATTTCCAATCAAATTTAAAAAAATCTGAATATTTTCCAGCACCTGAAATCGTACAGAGTGTTCTAAGATTGGAAGACATACCAAAGGTTTTTCCAAAATAAAGCAGCAGTATTAATACGGTTGCAAGAAGAGGTCCGGAAACAAACCACGGCCAAGGCTTTAAAAGAAAATCCATTCAGAAATATTTTAAAATGTTTTAAATTATAATAGTATCATTATTTGAGCTGTGCAAAACTGCTACTAATAGGATTACCAACAAAAATAAAACCCCTCTCAAGGAAGGGTTTTTATCTTATTAGGTCCATTACAAAATGGTAATAAAACTATTTTGGTAATTGTGAATCCATTATGTAATTATACCAATGGTACTCCGTTCAATCGTTTTTCAATTTTCTTCTTCTTTTCTGTCACGCGTTTCATAACGTCCATTAAATTAGAATCTTTTGTTTCTTTATAAATTTCGTTGATACTTAAAATTAATTTTTTAGCTTCTCTAGAAGCCTCAACCCTATCACTAGTTGACATGTTGCTCATTTTTCGTCCTACGAACTCGTCTGCGTGTTCAAGTAAATCCATTACGTCTTTTTTTCAAAGTTAACATAAAAATCAAATTACGCAATTCTTTGTCAATTGTATATTGTTATGGTATAATTAGATTACTAGATTTGTGAAAAATTTAACGCTTTACTTGGGTTTAGGCGGGGTAAATATGTAAAATGAGATGTATGAGGGGCACAAACAGTATTCTAGTTTTGAATGTTGAACGTTTATAGTTGTTTTAGTGGAATTAGGATTGTTGTGAAGTTTAAAGTATTTGTCTGTTTCTGAGCACTTAGAAATGATATCATATTTTGATAAGATAGTAAGAATCCCCGGTTTGAAATCTCCAAGTCTTAAAACTTTTTTTCAATTTTAGTTTTGTATGATTTGCTATCTCTTAGGTTCCCTTCATACTAGTTCATTGCTACCAACTTAATATTTGCGTTCTCAGAACAAACACGTCAGATTTTATTTTCGAAGTTGAAAATATATGAAAAGAAGACTACAGAGGTCTAGTTTAGAGAAACCCTTTGCTTAGTGGAATTAGTATCGGCTTAAAACTTAACTCGAGCAGCTAAGTTTGGTGTAAAACAGGATGAAAATCTGGTTGTTTTGCATATTTTAATTGTTCTATATCCTCGTAAAAGGAAAGTGTATTCCTGTTCATTATTTTTTCTGGAATACTAATATCTCCTATTCTATTCGTGAATTTTACAGTTTCATTTAATTTCGATTTTAGTTGAAACTAAAAAGTATAGTCCTAATAAAATTCATAAAATGAGTTTTTAGTTAATACGTGTGGTTCTGCTTTACTTTAGAAAAACGATTCTTATTTTTGAAGAAAACGAATTCACTTATGCGTTTAAAAATTATATTCATTGCCCTACTAGTATGTTCATCTGATTTTCTTGTTGCCCAACAGATGGATTTTTCAACTTTAAAAAACTTAAAGATTAGAAACGTTGGTCCCGCCAACATGAGTGGCCGTATTACAACAATTGATGTGGTTACGGCCAATCCAAAAATGATGTTCGTGGGGGCCGCATCCGGTGGGGTTTGGAAATCCGAAAATGGAGGTTCCGCATGGACACCCGTATTTGATGAACAGCCTACACAGAATATTGGTGCCTTGGCTATTCAGCAAAGCAATCCAAACGTCGTTTGGGTGGGGACGGGTGAAGGAAACCCAAGGAACTCAATGAATTTGGGTATGGGTATTTTTAAAAGTGTGAATGGCGGCCGCACTTGGGAACATATGGGATTGGAAGCTACCAAAACCATCCATAGAATTAGTATAGATCCATTAAATCCAGATACTATTTATGTGGGTGCCATGGGAGACCCGTTTACTGCAAATGAGCATAGAGGTCTTTATAAGTCAATAGATGGAGGATTACATTGGAAAAAAATCCTGTTTTCCAATGATCAATCAGGAATTGCAGATTTGGTGATGCACCCAAGCAATCCAAAGAAGCTTTTTGCTGCACTTTATGAGCATGAGCGCACACCCTATTATTTTACATCGGGAGGCGAAGGTTCAGGACTCTATGTATCAAATGATGCGGGAGAGAATTGGAAAAAATTGGGGGTTAAGGAAGGTCTTCCGTCCGGTAATTTGGGCAGAATAGGTTTTGCCATAGCGCCTTCCGAACCTAGTAGAATCTATGCAAAGATAGAAGCAAAGAAGAACGCCATATACCGCAGTGACGATGGGGGTGCTAATTGGAAATTAATAAACGATAATCCCAAATTTGCAAATAACAGGCCTTTCTATTTTCAAGACCTCGCCGTAGATTCAGAAGATGCAGATAGGGTTTATAATATTTATCAGCCCTTGTCCGTCAGTTATGACGGTGGCACTACGTTTGATACTATTCCAATGATTCCTGCTGATGAAACAAAGGGAATTCATGCCGATTTTCATGCGTTTTGGGTAAACCCCAAAGATGCACAACATTTTATCATAGGGGGCGATGGCGGCTTGGGCATTACCTATGATCACGGTAAAAGTTGGTATTTTCCGGAGACCATACCTGTGGCGCAGTTTTACCATGTAGGTGTAGATAATGATAAGCCTTACAATGTGTATGGCGGTATGCAGGATAATGGTAACTGGTCTGGTCCTGCATATACTTGGAAAAGGGGTGGTATACGCACCTTGTATTGGCAGTATTTGGTGGGTGGTGATGGATTTGATATTTCTCCGGATTTAGATAATTCCCGCTTTGGGTATGGATCTTCCCAAAATGGTAATTTATATAGGTATGACAAAGTAACAGGATATTATGTGAATATTATTCCACCGGCTCCCGATGTAAAAACGGCCTTACGCTTTAACTGGAATGCAGGTTTTGCTAGAAATCCCTTTGATACGAATTCGGCCTATTATGGTTCGCAATTTGTGCATTTGACTGGAGATAAAGGGGCGGCTTGGAAGATTATTTCTCCCGATTTGACCACCAACAATCCGGAACATCAAAAGGCCGATTATGGGGGACTTACCCTAGACGTTTCTGGCGCGGAGCGTTATAACTCTATTTTAACTATTGCCCCAAGTCCTATCGATAAAAACGTGATTTGGGCGGGCACCGATGATGGTCAAGTACAGGTAACTATAGATGGTGGTGCGACTTGGAAAAACCGTACTAGAAACGTTAAAGGCATGCCCAAAGAAGCTTGGATAGCCCAAATTGAAGCTTCAAGATATATTGTAGGAACTGCCTGGATGGTGGTCAACAATTACAGGAAGGGTGATTATGAAACCTACCTTTTTAAAACCGATGATTTTGGTGCAAGTTGGATGCGATTGGCCCAAGGGGATACGGTAAAGGGATATGCGTTAAGCGTAATACAGGACCCGGTGGAACCCAATTTGGTGTTTTTAGGAACCGAAAATGGACTATGGGTTAGTATGGATACAGGAAACTCATGGACCCAGTTTAAAAATGGTTTTCCTTCTGTTTCTACCATGGATTTAAAAATTCAGGAGCCGGAATCTGCCCTCGTTGTAGGGACGTTTGGTAGGGCTATTTGGGTGATGGATGATTTATTATCCTTACGGGAAATTGCAGGAAACCGATTGAAAGCTAGGATAACGTCCTTGCCCATGAACGATGCTGTACAAGTAAAAGGATTGTTCATTAATCCGCCCGGAAATATATGGACAGGCTTTCATACTACCTTTGAAGGTGAAAATAAAGTCTTTCAAAAAACTAAGATTCCTTTTTATATATCAGAAGAACCAGTTGCAGGGACTGGAGTCAAAGCTGAGGTATATGATGCTTACAATAGGTTGGTTAATAGTTTAGAAACCAAGGAACTAAGCAAAGGACTGAATTATATCATTTGGAAACTTGACGAGACTTCGGCTTCTTTGCCAGGTGCATGGCAAGATGATTTTTCAAGGGATATTCCAGTAGTTCCAGGCGATTATACTATTATATTAAAATATGAATCGTTTACCGACATGACTAGCGTAAAGGTGATTCCGGATCCAAGATTTGACCTGGAACCCAATGTAGACGAAGCCTTGTACAACTTCAGAAAAGAGGTGGATAGTCAGGTTTTTCTGTTGTCCAAGTATTTAGTAGAGCTAGATGTGAAAATGAAAGTGCTGGAAAAATATTCAGAGCAAGTAAAAGAACATAAGGGAGAATCAAAGGAGGCCTTGGTTTTAAAAATTAATGACTTCAAGGTAGCCTTGAATTTGCTTCGTTCTAAAGGGCAGACTCCAAAACCCGAAAGGCAATTAGGAGCGTGGCAGTCTTTTGAAACATCACCCTTTTCCAAAATTCAAGAAGCCTTACGTATAGCAGCAGCACAAACTAAGGTGCCTTCTCAACAACATAGGCAAACCCTAGAACAAGCTACCGTGCTCATTTCGGATTTTTCCACAGCGGTAACGGATTTTATGAAAACCGATTGGGCAACCTTTGAAACCGTGATGGAAAATAGTGGGTTAAAAGGGGAATAGTAAATTGAAAAATACCCTCAATCTATTGTACCCTGGAGCTGCTATTTTTTAAGACGTTTTAACATCAGCTCCATTAATGCATTGGCGCTAATACGCCCTTTTTCCTTTATAAACGGACGAGGAGTATTATCCCCAATTTCAAAAACTAAAGCTTCTGCGCCGTAAGCCGCAAAAAAATAGTTTCGGGAAACGGTGGTAGGTTCAATTTTATCGTTTGGTTTTACATTAGGGTCATAGCCGTCGATTTGATTTTTAACAGCATCAAGCCAATCATAAACAAGGTTTGGCATATTCCCTTTTAACTTTGGATCTACTGTATAATAAATGTCGTCCCAAGTAGAATGAAAATCAATACCAAAATAGAATTTACCTTGTGTTTCATTAATTTTATTTTGCATGAATGCTTTTACTGCCTGTGTCTCAGGTTGGTTAAAATTTGCCCAATCCCTGTTCAGGTCTATGCCACCCGCATTATGACGCCAATGGCCATTATCCACTCCATCAGGGTTCATGAGGGGAATCACATAAGTCGTGAATTTTTTTCTGAATTTACGAGCTAATTTGGAGTCGGAGCTGAGGTTCTCAATAAAAGCCTTCATTGCAAGATATCCAGTAACCTCTGGCGGATGTTGCCTTGAAATAACAATGAGCATATTCTTGGACTCTGGGTCGCCTACCGTTAGCATATTCAAATCTCTGCCTTGTTCACTTTTTCCAATACTTTTTGTTTGCACAAAAGGTTTTTGGGACAAACTATCTGCCCAACTAAAAACGCGGCTAGAGGTCTCCAATTCTTGACCGGAAACCCAAAGAGTGTCGGGTCCAATCTCTATTCTCATCTTTACAAATAATGGAAGTGCGCCAGGTCCAAAATCGGCATCCCCTTTTTCATATTCGATGTAGTTAATGGAATCGAGTGATGACCAATGTATGCCGTCACTACTCAACTTAGGGTAATAGCGGTGCTTTACCGTTTCTTGATAGGTTAATACCAAATCTATTGATTGCTTTTCAGCAGCCCATACCTTAAAAGCATACCATGGACTTATATTTATTGGTGTATTTTCTGAAGTAATTAAAGCAGTATAAGTGCTGTCGTTACTTTTAACTATTCCGTTTAGCCTGGCACCCACAAAGTCATTTGAAAAAATAACATCTGAATCCTTAAAAGTAGATTTCCCTTTCCATTGTGTTTGTATTGGTTTTGATTCGGTATTTATTATTTTGATTGGGGGTTGTCCTTGGAATTTTGGTGTCTGGGCTTCGACTTGAAGCATAACGAAAACACTAATAATTACGAGTATGTTTTTCATTTTTAGATAATTTTTAGTGAATGTTTATCGTATACCTTGCCTCCTGGAATAGGGTTAGACATAATTCTGTCATCCTTTTGCGCTTATGTCTGCAGCGAATATAGGAAAGAAAGTAGTTTTGTTGAAGCCACCTATTCATAAATTTTGAAGGCCTTCGAGATACTAGATACGCGGTAGTATTGAATGCGATAGTATTTCTTATGCGGAATAAGTTCAGAGTAGGAAATTAAGAAATACATAGGATAAAGGAAGTTACACCTATTTTGTATTTTATTAATTATGGAAATCTGTGACTTATGACGTTCTCAACAAAAAAAAAGTCCGCACTGGTATGCGGACTTTTAGCTTTATGTGACCCTGACAAGATTCGAACCTGTAACCTTCTGATTCGTAGTCAGATGCGCTATCCAGTTGCGCCACAGGGCCATTTATTTCCCCCGTAATGGGCTGCAAATATATTTCTTTTTACTTTTAACACAAAATAAACCAGTGTTTAGTTAGTGCCTAAATTCCTATTATGGCAATGGCAGAACTTAGGACGAGCGCAAGCAAGAAATTGGTGTATAGGCTTAGCTAAAGAATTATATTTTAACAACGCTATGTCCTATAAAGGTGTATAGGATTATGCATCGGTTTTGGCTTAACTTAGCACAAGTAATAAACGAAATGAATTTTAAGAGGTACATAAGGGATATAAAAGATTTTCCAAAAGAAGGTGTCTTATTCAAGGACATAACGCCGTTATTGCAGGATAGCGTTGCGTTCACTAAAGCGGCTGAGCAACTGGCGTTGCTTGTTGGAGATGTCAAAATTGATAAGGTAGTGGGAATGGAGAGCAGGGGTTTTATTTTTGGACCTATATTGGCTCAAAAATTACAAGCAGGTTTTGTACCCGTCAGAAAACCTGGTAAGTTGCCTTACACGAAGCTTAGTGAAAGCTTTGCGCTAGAGTATGGTAGTGATGTCCTAGAAATGCATATTGATGCCATTAAAGAAGGTGAGAAGGTGCTGATTCATGATGATGTACTGGCTACTGGAGGAACTGCTAGTGCCGTTGCAAAATTGGTGGAACGCGCCGGTGGGGAAATAGTACAGTTTAATTTTTTACTGGAACTGGAATTTTTAAAAGGCCGTGGAAAGATTGCAACTTGGCCAACCCGTTCCTTGATATCTTACTGATCTAACGCTTTGGTAGTTACGAAGTAGCGCCATCCGATAATGATCATTTGTAATTTTGAGGCCTTTGAAAGGTCTAAACGCTGTTTTGAGTAGGAGGGAAGCAGGACCTTGTTTAATTTGGCTAGGAAGGTGTACATCTTGGTTAGTTTTGGTTTGTCGCTCAAAAATACAAAATTAAAAATGCGGCTTTTGTCGTATTTTTAATTGCTATATTTTTAACCATCCGTAAACTTCCTCCATTGTCATACTACCAGTTATTACCTCTTTACTTGTATATTATTTTAGTTCTAAAAATTGGACAATACAATCGTTAGTATTAAATACAGTAATAGTTTTATAAGGTTCATCATTTCTATAGTTTTTAGTAATGTTAATAGCTTTTATAATCAATTATTCAAATAAGATATAGGAAAGAAAAGCATAGTTGCAAGGGAAACTAGTAAAATTGATACAATTGCATACAGTACTGTAAGTTAAATAATCAAGTCTGTTTCAGTATTTTTTATAATTGCTACAATAAAGTTTTAATTTGTAATCATAAGTGTCTTTAAGTATTTGAATATGTAATTTTTGTAGAGGGTTTTTGATGCGATTTTTAGTTTACTAGGGCATTTTCATTCTACAACGGGTAATTAAAGTCCTTTTCATTTTTTTGAAAACAAAAAACCTATCCATTTATTGGATAGGTTTTCTGAAGACTTTGTGCGTATTTAGCATTGAATGAGTTCTGCTTTACGGTTATAAGAATAACGCCATTTTCTTATTCTTCGCCATATTCTTTGATAGCTGCTTGTCCCTTTAGTACACGTGTAGAGGTAATTTTATCCTGATTCAAATCTTCTATTTGTTTGTGGGATTCCTTTTTGCTATCCATAAGTATAAGGGAACTCACGTTAGCTGGGCTACTAGTGATTCTTATAATTGGGCTCGTGGTGGCATCCTCAATGGAAATTATATCGTTTGCTGAGGTATTATGAGCTATTTTGTTTGACTCCTATTGTTTAATGTTTACATATTTAGATTGATTTTCAAAGGTAGTTTCAGTACCTTTTATGAGTACTTCTCTTCATTTCCTCATTACTAAATGGTTAGTTCTTCAATTTAATTTTTTTGGTAGTCTAGGTGCGTTGCACCATGTGTTTTATGGATTTTCCAAAGACTATAATAGCGATTGAATACTCATATTGTTCCGTTATATTTGTTCAAAACTAGAAGTATGCAGAATTTTTTGTTCGTGCTAGGTGGTTTGCTGCTGTTGATCGCTGGAGGTAACTGGCTGTTGAAATCGGCCGTGGACTTATCTTTAAAACTGAACATACCCAAGATTGTAATTGGGATGACGGTGGTGTCATTTGCTACGTCGGCTCCAGAGCTAATCGTAAGTATAAATGCTGCTCTCGATGGCTTTCCCGATTTAGCCCTAGGGAATGTAGTAGGCTCTAATATTGCCAATTTAGGCCTTGTTTTAGCCATAACGATATTGTTAAGTAATATAGATGTAAAACGTAGTTTTTATACAACAGATTGGCCCGTAATGATGCTGGCCTCCGTGTTGTTTTTCTTCTTTATTTATTTTGATGGTGTCTTGCAGATGTATGAAGGTATTATAATGGTTACTTTTCTTTTTATCTTTTTGGTATATCTATTGCGCTTTCAAAAAAAGGCGGTAGAGGAGGATGTAGAACAGCCTTCGGTCATGATGCCTATCTGGAAGACCGCTCTTTATCTCGGTCTTGGTGCTGCTGCCTTGTGGGGTGGTTCGGAATTATTGATAACGGGTGCTGTTGGCCTTGCTACAAATTTTGGTGTAAGTGAACGGGTTATAGCTGTTACCATCGTTTCTGTGGGCACCAGTATTCCAGAATTGGCTGCATCTATCATTGCGATAATCAATAAAGAAAAAGCGATTTCCTTGGGAAATCTAATAGGGTCCAACATTTTTAATTTATTGGCAGTTCTCGGTATTACTGCCATTATTACGCCTATAAAAGTTATGGATCAAGGATTACTTTCCAATGACATCTTTTGGATGTTGGGTATTTCTTTCTTGATTTTACCTTTGGTATTTATTCCAAAAGGCTTGCGTTTAGGGTGGCGCGATGGCTTGATTCTACTTGGAGTTTATTTAACCTTTGTGTTTATTACAATTAGTTAAACGAATCCATTTTAAATGCAGAAAACTATATTTTATATTTTCATTCTGTTAGTTGTCTTAGCTACACATGGTAAACTCTTGGCCCAAAACCAAGAATTTCTACAAGCTAAAGTACTGGATCAAAAAACCGGAGAGCCCATAATTTTTGCTACTGTACGCCTTATTGGAAAGGCAAAAGGGGTTATTACCAATATGGACGGTAGTTTTCGTTTGCCCTTAAGCTATCTGGAAGTAATTGATTCTATTGGAGTTTCTTCCATGGGTTATGAAAAAAAAGCGTTTGAACTGCAAGGCCTTTCCCCGTACGATACTAATATACTGTACTTGATACCAGGTGTGCTCTCTTTGTCGGAAGCCGTGGTCAGTGCCAAAAAGAAACGCGAGCTCTCGGCCAAGAGGATTGTGCGTAGGGCCATTGAGAGTATTGTCAATAATTATCCTGCACAAAACTTTTCGGCTATCGGCTATTATCGGGACTACCAAATTAAAGATGACAATTACGTGAATCTAAACGAGGCGATTTTAGAGGTAGTCGTCAGTGGTTTTGATACCGATGACGAAAAAGAATCTAAAGTGCGCATTTACGACTATCGCCCCAATGAAACTTTTGAACAAGATGAAGATAGTAAGGTGGCGTATGATTATGAAAATCGTAATAAAGTGATTGAAAATGCTTATTTGTGGGGTTATGGTGGCAACGAATTCACGATTTTACGTATTCATGATGCCCTTCGAAATTATAAGATAAATTCTTTTGATTTTGTCAATGTTCTGGAGCGCGATTTTATTCGTAACCATTCTTTTAAAAGGGAAAATAACATCAAACAAGATGGCGAAGAATTGTTCGTCATCACTTTTAAACAGTCAATGCAACAAAATAATATCGTAGGCAAACTGTACATATCAAAAACGGATTATGCGATTCATAAGATGGAGTATACCCTTTATGATGACAAACTTAAATTACTAAGAGGGCAAGTAAGCAAGCATGGTATTGGTTTTGAAGTGGTTTTTGAGATTATTACGGAATACAAGCGGGAGTCTGAAAAAATGTTTCCGAATTACATCTCTTTCTTTAATAATTTTAAAGTTCAAAAAGCCCCTTTATTTCATGTGGAAAAGTTTAAATGGAATGGCAGCAGGGGTTGTTTTGTGGTCCAGTTCAGTGATTTTGTTGATGAGAAAACAGGAGTAAGCAGAAGGAACTATATTTTAAGTTTTCGCGGTCAACAAATTACCTTAAGCGAAATTAAAGTGCGTGGCAGCAACGTAGAGCTTTTTCCGAAAGAGGATGATAATTTTAAGGACATGGTAGAAATTCTGTATTCCCCAGAATACATAGGCAAAAAAGATCTGCGCCTTTCCTTAGAAGTATTAAACGTAAAGAACGAAGCACTGACATCCACGGTTAATGAAATAACCTATGAAGACTATAAGCAATATCGAGAATTTTTTGTGCAAGAGATAAAGCCTAACGGTAGCGTATTAAAAGATACCTTGTTCATGAAAAAAGACCGCCCTATTTTTCAAGACCAACCCATGTTAAAACCAGATAATTTTGATGACTATTGGATGAATACGCCATTACAAAATATAGATGAATAAAAAAACGCCTTGGAATTTCCAAGGCGTTTTTTATAATATACAAACGGTATAATTGTTATTTGATATTAGCACTTTTAACCGTTTTAATAATTCTTCCTGCAATCTTATACGGATCACCATTAGAAGCTGGTCTTCTGTCTTCTAACCATCCTTTCCATCCTTTTTCTACCGTAATAATAGGAATTCTAATGGAGGCTCCTCTATCTGAAACTCCGTAAGAAAAATCAGAAACGTGAGCAGTTTCGTGTAAACCTGTCAAACGTTCGTCATTAAACTCGCCATATACGTCCATATGTTCCTCAGTAACTGGCCTAAATGCTTCACATATTTTTTCATAGGTTTCTTTAGAACCGCATGTTCTTAAGGTTGTATTCGAGAAGTTGGCATGCATTCCAGATCCATTCCAATCTCCTTTTACTGGTTTAGGATGGTATTCTATATAATACCCATGTTTTTCGGTTAATCTATCCAACAAATAACGGGCAATCCAAATCTCATCGCCTGCTTTTTTGGCTCCTTTAGCAAATAATTGGAACTCCCATTGTCCTGGGGCAACTTCTTGGTTGATACCTTCAAAATTTAACCCGGCTTCAATACATAAATCCGCATGCTCTTCAACAAGATCTCTACCCCAAGTATATCTACCACCTACAGAGCAATAGTATTTGCCTTGTGGCCCAGGAAATCCTCCACGGGGAAATCCTAATGGTAAATCGGTTTTTGTATCCATTAAGAAATATTCTTGTTCAAAACCAAACCAGAAGTCGGAATCATCATCATCAATTTTAGCTCGTGCATTGGAAGGATGCGCCGTTCCATCAGCACTTAAAACTTCTGCCATGACCAAAAATCCATTTTTTCTAACTGGATCTGGAAAAATAGCTACGGGCTTTAGTAAACAATCAGAAGAACCTCCTGATGCTTGTTCGGTAGATGAGCCATCAAAAGACCACAGTGGACAGTCTTCTAATTTTCCGCTAAAGTCGTTTTCAACTTTAGTTTTGCTTCTCATGTTCTGAGTTGGTTTATGACCATCTAGCCAGATGTATTCTAATTTTGTTTTGCTCATAATGTGTGGTAGTTATATTTAAAATAATAAATAGACAAGCAAAAATATGTTTTTTGTTGAGGAATATGAATTTTTATGGGGTGAAATCCCTAAAAATTAAAAATAAATAGATAGACCCCTATTATTTTTAGGGTGTTTTATGATATTTATAATTTAAGGGCGTAATTTTGTGATATTAATAATAGATAGATATGTCATTAACTAGATTTAAGGCACTGGCCGACAGTAATAATAGAACTCCAATTGCTATTGATGAAAAAGGAAGACGATCAGATTTGTTTGGAAACAATGTGTTCAACGATAAAAGGATGTTGCAATACCTTACCAAAGATGCTTTGGAAAGCGTTAAAAATGCCATTTCCTCCGGATCTAAGATAGACCGTAAAATGGCAGACCAAGTAGCCGAAGCTATGAAGGGTTGGGCCATAGCTATGGGTGCTACACATTATACGCATTGGTTTCAGCCATTAACGGGCGCTACTGCGGAGAAGCACGATGCGTTTTTTGATTTACTGCCAGATGGCACTGCCTTAGAAAAGTTTGGTGGTGACCAGTTGGTACAACAAGAACCGGATGCATCAAGTTTTCCTAGTGGCGGTATAAGAAATACCTTCGAGGCTAGGGGTTACACCGCATGGGATCCTACTTCGCCCGCTTTTATTTATGGGACTACCTTATGTATTCCTACCATATTTGTGTCCTATACTGGAGAAGCGCTGGACAACAAGGCACCTTTGCTTAGGGCATTGGTTGCAGTAGACGAAGCAGCAACCGCAGTAGCAAAATATTTTGATAAGAACGTATCCAAGGTAAATGCCACCTTGGGTTGGGAGCAGGAATATTTCTTAATTGATAAAGCACTGGCACATTCTAGACCAGATCTTGTTTTAACCGGAAGAACCTTGGTGGGTAATTTTGCTGCCAAGGGTCAGCAATTAGACGACCATTATTTTGGGGTTATTCCAAGCCGAGTGCTAAGTTTTATGAGTGAGCTGGAAAAAGAATGTACCAAACTCGGTATTCCGGTGAAGACACGTCATAATGAGGTCGCACCTAATCAATTTGAGCTAGCTCCCGTTTTTGAAGAAGCCAACCTTGCCGTAGATCATAATTTGTTGTTGATGGACGTAATGGATAAAGTGGCGGTCAAGCATAATTTTAAAGTATTGTTCCATGAAAAACCCTTTGCAGGTATAAATGGGTCTGGAAAACATAATAACTGGTCCTTGGCTACAGATACCGGTGTAAACCTTCTGAGTCCAGGATCTACACCCATGAAGAACCTTCAATTTCTGACCTTTTTTATCAATACGATAAAAGCGGTAGATACCTACGAGGAACTATTACAATCTTCTATTGCCTCGGCTAGTAACGATTACAGGTTGGGTACCAATGAAGCTCCTCCAGCTATTTTTTCCATTTTTATCGGCTCGCAGTTAAGTGGCGTTTTAGATGAGTTGGAAGGAGTTTCTAAAGGGAAGCTTTCGCCCGAGGAAAAAACAGAGTTAAAACTGAATGTGGTAGGTAAAATACCAGAAATACTTTTGGACAATACCGATCGAAATAGAACATCTCCTTTTGCCTTTACGGGTAACAAGTTCGAGATGCGTGGCGTAGGGGCTAAGACCAATTCTGCCAAACCTATGACTATTTTAAATATGATTGTAGCCAAACAGCTGCAAGAATTTAAAAAGGAGGTAGATGCGCTTATTGATAAAAAAGACTTAAAAAAGGACGAGGCTGTTTTTAATGTGTTAAGGGAATATATTAAAACGTCTAAACGCATCAGGTTTGATGGCGATGGGTACAGCAAAGAATGGGAGAATGAAGCCAAAAAAAGAAAATTGAGTAACAATAGGAATACACCCGATGCCCTTCAAGTGCTCACCTCCAAAGAAAGTTTGGCGCTTTTTAAGGCGACCAAAGTCATGAGCGAGGTAGAGGTTGGTGCGCGCTTGGAAGTGGAGTTGGATACCTATATTTTAAACGTACAAATAGAAGGTCGCGTGTATAATGAGTTGGTGTACGGCTACATAATTCCAGCAGCAATCGCGTATCAAAATAAGCTAATTACTAATGTTACGGGCTTAAAGGATATTTATGGCGCAGCACATAAAAAATTCTCAGAAGGTCAATTGGCCATGATTGAGGAAATAGGGGAGCATTTGGTGGAGATTAAAAAAATGACTGATGCCATGACCGATGCCAGACGAAAGGCGAATGTCATCATCGATACTAAAAAGAAATCAGAGGCCTATTGCCAAAATGTAAAACCTTATTTTGATGTGATTAGAACGCATTCGGATAAGTTGGAAAAACTGATAGATGACCAACTATGGCCGTTAACAAAGTACCGCGAGTTACTTTTTATCAAATAGTCTTATAACTTGCTTCATTTCTAAGCCGTTTTTCAACTTGGTGTTTGAAGCAAATCCTTTATTTTTGCTTCAAACCAATTATATGTCCTCATCTACAAGTGAAAGATACAATCAGCGCGGGGTTTCTGCTGCTAAGGAAGATGTTCACAATGCTATAAAAAATATAGACAAGGGTCTTTTTCCGAAGGCATTCTGTAAAATTGTGCCCGATTATTTAACGGGAGATGAGGACTATTGCTTGGTAATGCATGCCGATGGCGCCGGTACCAAATCTTCCTTGGCCTATATGTATTGGAAAGAAACAGGAGATTTGTCTGTTTGGAAGGGTATTGCGCAGGATGCATTAATCATGAATATTGATGATTTGATTTGTGTTGGTGCTACAGATAATATTATGCTCTCCTCCACTATTGGTCGAAACAAGAATAAGATTCCTGGAGAAGTACTTTCAGCCATAATAAATGGTACGGAGGAATTGATTTCCGATTTGCGGCAACATGGTATCACCATTCGTTCTACAGGAGGAGAAACTGCCGATGTTGGCGATTTGGTACGTACGATTATAGTAGATTCTACGGTTACTGCGCGGCTTAAAAGGAGTGAGGTAATTGATAATGCCAATATAAAAGCTGGAGATGTCATTGTAGGATTGGCCTCTTTTGGGCAAGCTAACTACGAAACGGAATATAATGGTGGCATGGGAAGCAACGGACTCACCTCTGCACGTCACGATGTGTTTTCAAAGTATTTGGCGGATAAATTTCCAGAAAGTTTTGATGCAGAAGTTCCTTCCCATTTGGTGTATTCCGGAAAAACCAAATTAACAGATGCTGTGCCGAATTCACCTTTGGATGCTGGTAAATTAGTGCTGTCGCCAACGAGAACCTATGCTCCTATTGTAAAAAAGTTACTATCTAAATACAACAGTACCGATATACATGGTATGGTGCATTGCAGTGGTGGTGCACAAACTAAAATTCTTCATTTTATAGATAACTTGCATATCGTTAAAGACAACCTTTTTGATGTTCCTCCCTTGTTTAAATTAATACAAGAACAGTCTGGTACCGATTGGAAGGAAATGTACCAGGTTTTCAATTGTGGGCATCGATTAGAAATCTATGTGAATCCTACTTTGGTTGACGATGTCATAGAAATATCCAAGTCCTTTGGAGTAGACGCACAGGTTATAGGTAAAGTTGAGGCTTCCGAAACTAAAAGGTTAACAATTAAAAGTACGTACGGCATCTTTGAATATTAGAGCATACGATTGTACTTATTCCTGCGTTATTTATTATAAATAGCTGTTATGGAACGAAAGGATTTTTTAAGAACTTTAGGCGCTGGCGCTGCCTTCGCAATTACTTTTCCGTGTCTTGGAGGTTGCTCCAGCGATGACGAGAATGACGGAAATATCGTTACTCCGCCCACAAATATAGATTTCACTATAGATTTGACTAGCGCTGAAGCTGTCAAGTTGGCTGATAACGGTGGTTTTATTCGTGAAAATTTAGTTGTTGTTGTTCGAAATTTGGAAGGGAATTTTGTAGCTGCTTCCCAAGTTTGTAGTCATGAACAGTACGATGCTGTTATATTTGATAATCGGAATGGAGGTACTTTTTATTGTGATGTGCATGGTTCACGTTTTGGTCAAGACGGTACACCTTTGAATACGATTCCAAACAGTACTCCAAGAGCTCTTAAGATTTACAATACGGAGCTTAATGGGGATATCTTGCGCATTTTTGAATAATCTTAGTATTCTTTCCTAGTTAAAAGAGTACTAACCCCTATCCCAAAAGCTATGAATTATTTTTGCTTCCTTGTCTTTTCCAATATTGGCGGGTATAGTTCTTTGGCAGATAGAGGTATTATCAAATATAGCCTAGGAGCTTGTACTTCGTTGGCTCTTATTCTTTGTTTTTTCTCCAGTATTGGGTATGCACAAGACAAAGACTATGTAACGGTAAGAAAATCGATGACGCTTATGGGGAGTCGTTTTGATATTACCGTGGTGTCCGTAGACGAGGAATTGGGATACATTAATATACAAGAAGCCGCCGGCGAAATTAGAAGGATAGAGAAGCTGATATCTTCTTGGGATACCGACTCGGAGACTTCTTTAATAAATAAAAACGCAGGTATTAAGCCTGTAAAGGTGAGCTTGGAGCTTTTTAAATTGATTGAGAGGTCTAAACAGATTTCGAAAATCACCAATGGTGCTTTTGATATTACTTTTGCCGGGATGGATGCCATCTGGACGTTTGATGGTTCCATGACCGTTATGCCAACTAAATCTCAGATTTCAAAAGCCAAAGCAAATGTAGGCTATGAGAAGATTATATTGAATACTTCCAATCAGTCCGTTTTCCTATCCCAAAGGGGAATGAGAATTTCTTTTGGTGCTATTGGTAAGGGATATGCTGCCGATAAAGCAAAGGAATTATTGGTGTCCAAACAAGTAGTGGCAGGGGGGATTAATGCAGCTGGCGATATTACTACTTGGGGGAAAAAGAAAAGCGGAGAAAAATGGTTGGTAGGTATTGCAAATCCTATGAGTAAGGAAACCATTTTTTCATGGATACCGCTTTTGGAATCTTCTGTAGCTACCGCAGGCAATTCTGAACGATTTATAACAATAAACGGAACCAAATATTCAGACCTTATAAACCCAAGAACAGGCTATCCTGCTACTGAGATAAACACGGTTTCTGTATTTTCTAAAAGTGCGGAACTCTGCGATGCGCTTGCTACAGCCATAATGAGTATGGGGCGAGACCAAGGTTTGGCCTTGGTGAACCAATTAGACGGTACGGAAGTTATTATTGTGGATTCTGAGAATAAGCTAGTGAAGAGTAGTGGTATTTTGTTGGATCAAATACGTTAAATTTAAATTCAGTAGTTTTTTTGAAGATATCTTCCATTGATGTAGTGTTTGCAATACCTTTCTTTTTTATTTAAACTTTCTAATAAGGAGAATCTTTCTTTTAGGATAGTACTACGCGTAGGAATAAAATTAATTTTATAGCGTAAAAAAGTAAATAAACAAGTATTCGTTGTTTGAGAGGACGAATATAAGTACTTGATTAAGTGTAAATAAAAGAGGAGAAGTGACTAAAATATTAGTTTGTTATACCTAAAATCCTTCGGTTTCATTATGGTCACTTAGGTTCTAAAATGTGCAAATTTATTGTAAATTCGCAGGACTAGGTTAGTATATATGATAGACAAGTTAAATATTGTAAAGCAGCGTTTTGATGAGGTTTCCGATTTGATTATTCAACCGGATATTATTACGGATCAAAAACGCTATGTTCAGCTTACAAAGGAATATAGTGATCTTAAGGCTTTGGTGGCCAAAAGAGATTATTACCTGGAGCTAACTAATAATATTTCGGAAGCAGAGGAAATCATATCCGATGGTAGTGATGCCGAAATGGTAGAGATGGCAAAAATGCAATTGGATGATGCCAAATCAGAGTTTCCAAAATTGGAAGAAGAAATAAAGTTAATGCTTATTCCTAAAGACCCAGAGGATGCAAAAGATGTAGTTGTAGAAATCCGTGCCGGAACGGGTGGCGACGAGGCTAGTATTTTTGCAGGTGATTTATTTCGTATGTACACCAAATATTGCGAAAGTAAGGGTTGGAAAACCAACGTCATAGATTTAAGTCACGGTACCAGCGGTGGGTATAAGGAAATTCAGTTTGAAGTATCTGGGACGGATGTATACGGAACCTTAAAGTTTGAAGCTGGAGTACACCGAGTGCAACGTGTTCCGCAGACCGAGACTCAAGGTAGGGTGCATACCAGTGCAGCCACGGTCATGGTCTTGCCGGAAGCGGAAGATTTTGACGTTCAAATAGAGCTCAAGGATGTACGTATAGACTTCTTTTGTTCCTCAGGTCCTGGTGGACAATCGGTAAATACAACATATTCTGCTGTGCGTTTAACACACCTTCCTACAGGACTTGTAGCACAGTGCCAAGATCAAAAATCCCAACACAAGAATAAGGATAAGGCGTTTAAAGTACTACGTTCTAGATTATACGATCTTGAGCTGGCTAAAAAACAGGAAGAGGACGCGGCTAAACGTAATTCTCAAGTAAGTAGTGGTGACCGGTCTGCAAAAATTAGGACCTATAATTACCCACAAGGAAGGGTAACGGATCACCGTATTGGGCTCACCTTATATGATTTGTCAAATATTATTGATGGAGATATTCAGAAAATTATTGATGAATTGAGTCTTGTGGAAAACACAGAGAAACTAAAAGAGGCGTCGGAGATATTCTAAAAGATTGTTTTATTATAAAAAGTTAGGTTTAAATAGCGCTGGTGTTGGTCTCTATTTTAGGAGCTAAGACATAAGCATAGCCAAAGAATACGTCTTGTATGACTACGAAAGAACTAATAATACAGATTCGTAAAAAAGAATCATTCTTATGTATCGGCTTAGATACTGATTTAGAAAAGATTCCCGAACACTTGCTTACCGAGGAAGACCCTATTTTTGCATTTAACAAGGCGATTATAGATGCAACGCATCATCTTTGTGTTGCTTACAAGCCCAATACCGCTTTTTATGAGGCTTATGGGATAAAAGGTTGGATGGCCTTGAAGAAAACCATAACCTACTTAAATAAGGAGTATCCAGAAATATTTACGATTGCAGATGCCAAGAGAGGAGATATAGGTAACACGTCTACCCGCTACGCTAAGGCATTCTTTGAAGAATTGAACTTTGATTCCATAACCATAGCCCCATATATGGGTAAGGATTCCGTAGAGCCATTTTTGGCTTTTAAGGATAAGCATACCATACTACTGGCCTTGACTTCTAATATTGGTGCATACGACTTCCAAACTAAGGAGTTAGATGGTTTGGAGCTTTATAAGCAAGTGCTTAAAACGGCTACAACCTATAAAGGTTCAGAAAATTTGATGTATGTAGTGGGAGCAACCAAAGCAGAATACTTAACTGAGATTCGGAACATTGTGCCAAATAGTTTTCTGTTAGTGCCCGGAGTTGGGGCTCAAGGAGGTAGTCTTTCCGAAGTTTGTAAATACGGAATTACGCCAGATGTTGGCTTGCTGGTAAATTCTTCTAGGGGAATAATCTATGCTTCTAACAGTGTGGATTATGCTACAGCCGCACAAAGGAAGGCGAAAGAATTGCAAGTCCAAATGAAACAAGAACTTGCTAAATTATAGTTAGTTATACCAGTTCCGCTAAAGCTTTTTTTATTTTTCGTGCTTTAAGCTCAAAAAAATCACCCAGTTTCGTGTTGGAGTATTGGATGTTCGAGGCTTTGTCTACAAAATTTTGGTATTGGTATTCCAACATGGTGATAGCATCCGCTTTTGCGGCTATAGGAGTTACTGTTCCGACTTTACAATATTGCTTTTCCATAATAAATTATTTGTTCTTACAAATATACGTACGATATCAGGTTTTGGATGTCGGTACTGCGTGCTACACAACTAATAATCAGGTAATTTATCTTGTTTTTAACAAAAAGAGTATGAATACTTTAAAACCGAATCTGCTTTTTGTTATTTTTTAATGAAAAGACCTTCAATTCAAAAAGATTATCTACATTGCTAATTGTCCTAATTTAAAGACATTCAAGAACACTTTGTTAAACTACACAAAATACATCCATAAAGATTCTCCTACTTGGGTAACTTTCGTACACGGTGCAGGAGGTAGTTCTTCTATTTGGTACAAGCAGGTAAGGGAATTTAGGAAATTCTTTAATATTCTGCTATTGGATTTACGTGGTCATGGCGATTCCAAACCTAACCTCAAAAACGCTTTTAGCGATCAATATACTTTTGATTCCATTACAGACGATATATTGGAAGTAATTGATTTTGAAAAGATAAAAAAATCACATTTCATAGGAATTTCCTTGGGTACTATTTTAATACGGAATTTAGCAGAAAAGCATCCGCACCGGGTAGAAAGTATGATAATGGGTGGGGCAATTATGAAATTAAATTTACGTTCCCAAATTCTTATGCGTTTGGGCGTGATCTTTAAATCAGTTGTTCCTTATTTATGGCTTTACAAGTTTTTTGCCTTTGTTATTATGCCAAATAAAAACCACAGGGAGTCGAGATTGTTATTTGTTAGGGAGGCGAAAAAGTTATACCAGAAGGAATTTATACGATGGTTTAAACTTACGTCTGAAATTAATCCCTTATTGCGATTTTTTAGATCTGCAGATATAAAGATACCCACGCTATATGTAATGGGAGAGGAAGATTACTTGTTTCTGCCTACGATTAAAAAAATTGCAGCGACTCATCAAACTTCCAATCTATTTATAATCCAAGATTGTGGACATGTTGTAAATATAGAGCAACCACAGTTGTTCAACAATATGGTGATAGGCTACCTTGTAGGAATGGGAAACAGTAAGTCTTAGATTAGTTTTTACTTCAGTTTTTGTGCCTCAGTGATATCCTATAGTGTATAAATAAAAAAACCGGTGCTCCCACCGGTTTTAAACTAACTAACTAACTCAAAAATTACGAATTCAAAAAATGAAATATAAATTTTTATTTTAAGAACCTGAAACTCAGTAATTTTAACGTAACTATTTATTAAATATTGTTATGGATTATGCTTTTTTTAGTCTTGCAAGGCAAATACTTTTTTAAGTAGGTCCGTTGTTCTGGAAGAAGCTTTAGTTCTTATTTCTTTTTCCTCAACGGCAATCATAGTATAAACTCCTTTTAAAGCTTCTTGAGTTACGTAATCCGTTAAATCGGGATTTACGTTTGATGTTAATGGAATTGCGTTGTATTTGTTTATCAAAGACGCCCAGACCTTGTCTGCGCCTACTTTTTCAAAAGAAGATTTTATTACTGGATTAAACTTATCGTATAATTCTGTGGTGGTCTTGTTTTCTAGAAAATTGGTAGCGGCTTTGTCATCGCCTAAGAGAATGGCTTTTGCATCGGTAAATGTAATTTCCTTTACTGCATTTACAAATATAGGTGTCGCTTCGGAAACTGCGTCTTCCGCAGCCCTGTTCAATACCTTCAGTCCTTCATCCGCCAAATTGGCTAAACCAATATCCCGCAGGGTCTTGTCCACTTTTCTAAGCTCTTCCGGTAAAAGGATTTTTACTAGATCGTTCTTAAAAAAGCCATCTGTTTTGGTAAGCCTACTTACTTGTTTGGAGATGCCTTCTTCTAGCGCCGCGCGGAGTCCACTGCCTATTTCTTCGTTGCCTAGAGCGGTAGTGCCTGTCGGAAGTTGATTTACCACCTGTTGTAACTCGGCACAGGATACGAATAAGGTAATTCCGATAATCAATGCAATTTTTTTCATGATAATATAGGTTATATAGTGTTTAAGGTTTTACGAGAAAATGACTGTTTTATTGTTATAGACCATTGTTTTTCTGAGAACATGGAGCTTAATGGCGCGGGAAAGTACAATCTTCTCTAAATCTCTTCCTTTGCTTATAAAATCTACTATGGAATGTGAGTGGGAAACCGGAGTGACATCCTGTTCTAAGATGGGCCCCGCATCCAATTCTGCCGTAACATAATGGCTAGTAGCACCAATGATTTTTACACCACGTTTAAAAGCGGCATGATAAGGTTTAGCTCCTGCAAAGGCAGGTAAAAATGAGTGGTGTATATTTATGATACGATTTGGGAAAACGTCTATTAACCTATTGCTTATAATTTGCATGTAGCGCGCAAGAACTACGAAATCTACCTGATGTTCTTTTAAAAGAGCCAACTGTTTCTCTTCTGCCTCTTGGCGGGTGCTTTTTGAGAACGGTACATGATGAAAAGGGATGTTGAATTGGTCTGCAATATATTTAAGGTCTGGATGATTGCTAAGTATAAACGGAATATCTACGGGAAGTTCCCCAGAATTATGTCTTCCCAAAAGGTCATATAGACAATGGTTGTATTTAGATACAAAAAGTGCCATTTTAGGTCGAACAGAATCTAGATGAAGACTCCAGTGCATATGGTAAGGTAGTGCAATAGTCTCTTTAAAGTCATCTTTAAAACTATTGGTGTTAACTAGTTCTGGCTCGAACTCAATCTCCAATCGCATAAAGAATACATTTGAGGATTTATCTACATGTTGGTCCAGATATATAACGTTGCCAGAGTGGTAATGAATGAACTGTGTAACCGAACTTATAATCCCGGTCTTGTCTTTGCAATTAATAAGAATAATGACTTTCAAAATAACCTGTTTAAGAATCAAAAGTAACTTATTATCGGCAATAGGAAATACGCAGCACTATATGTTTAGGGGTTTTTGTGAAAATGAAAATTTCAAGAGGTCTAATGAATGGATAGTTTCCATTTTTTGTAGTGTTTTCTGAAACTTCGTATTTCAGAACGTAAAAGATGAAGGTATTCCGTTTCTTTTACGCCATCTTTTTCGAGGCCTAGGCAGTACGAGTTAATATTCCTTATCATTATATTAATAAAGGAAATGCTTAACATACGTTCGGAACTGGATTTTGAAAACTCTGCGATTACTATTTTCTGGGGTATTAGGATGGTATCCGTTAATAGTGAATTGGCAATGCTGTCCCTTAAACTGTTAGATTTATAGAGGGTTAATAGATTTTTGTTCAACGAAACGTAGGAGGCAATTTCCCTACTCATAAAGCAGAGCTCCATTGCTTTTTTGTAGATTGGTATTTGCTGTATATTTTTAGTTGACATGAGATTTTAACATAGCTTTTATTTGGTTAAAGTTAGTGAGCAATTTGGATAGAATGCTTTTTATTATAAAGCAATTCACTAAATTTACTTTTTAAACTAAGTATTAAAAGTTAAAATGGGCTCGAATACAAAGATAGATGCACTAAACTGGAAAATATTGAATTTGTTGCAGCAAAATGCTAGGGAATCCTTTGCTAATATTGGCCGTTCTATTGGTCTTACGGCACCGGCGGTGGGGGAGCGTGTAAAAAAAATGGAGGACTCAGGAATCCTTTTGGGCTATAACGCAACGGTATCACATTCGCTAACCGGACATCAGCTAAAAGCGATTATTACATTAAGGGCTTTTATGGGGAAGTTAAAGCCTTTTTTGGTCTTGGTTTCTACCTTTGATGAGGTGATAAATTGTTATCGTATTACGGGTAATGAAAATATTGTAATGGAAGTTGTATTCAAAGATCAGTTTCATTTAGAAAAATTTATAGATAAACTTATCCAGTATGGTGAAACCAGAACTAATATTGTGCTGTCCAACGTGATTTCCAACGCTCCCATTCGCAGCGAACCTTCCTAATATTGATACTTGGGATTGTTTATCTTGTCCGATGTAGATATGGTGTATGAAATTCTTAACTTTAGAATTATATTTTGGCTAGATTTTTGATTACTTTTTGAATATGAACAAAAACGCTATTCTCTTTCTTTTTTTATTGCCTAGCATATTGCTGGCTCAAAATATTAGTCTTCTCAAAGGCGCAATAACCGAAGATATCGTTGTAAACGATTCATTGCATGAAACTTTTTCGGTGTATTTGCCAACGACTTTTGACATGAGCCAAACTTGGCCTATTGTCTTTGTGTTTGATATGGAGGGTAAGGGGAAGCAGGCGCTTTCTATGTTTAAGGATGCTGCGGAGGAAGAGGGCTATGTTCTGGCTACGTCTAATAATACCAATGATACCTTATCCTTATCCAGGAATATTCTCATTGCCAATAGATTCTTAAATTCAGCCTATGATTTGTTACCCTTGCAAAAGGAACGTGCTTACACAGCAGGCTTTTCAGACGCAGCCAGATTTGCATCTATAATTCCCAACTTCATTAAGGGAATTAAAGGGGTGGTTTCCTGCGGTGCAGCGGTTGGAAATATAGAAATTCTTAGTTCCAAGAATCCGTTTTATTTCGTGGGAATTGTAGGTCGGGAAGATTATAATTTTATTGATATGCTGGAAACCCGTAAGGTACTCGATAGATTAAAGTTTCCCAATCAACTACTTTTATTTGATGGAGGGCATGAATGGCCGTCTACTTCTATGATTACCAATGCACTCAATTTATTAACCTTATCTGCTATAGCTAAGGGACAAGCGCTTAAAGATGAGCAAATGATAGCGGCTTCCTATAGCACATCGCTTACAGCTGCCAATACTCTATTTTCTAATGAAAAACCTTTATTAGCAGAGCATAAACTATCGGAAATGATACGGATATATGGCCCTTTGATGGAGTTGGATTCCTTAAATAGTATTCGAAAACAAGTACGTAAAAGCAGTGCTTTTAGAACGAAAAGGCGAAACCAAAATAGTGTTATGCTTAAGGAAAGTTTTACCAAAGAGGATTATGTGTACTTTTTGGAAGAGGATGTTATGACCTACAATTACAATAACTTAGGTTGGTGGATTTACCAAATGGACGAGCTAGACAAACTAGGTAAAAGCGCCAGTGTGTATAACAAACAAATGTCCTATAGACTTCGGGGTTATGTAAATGCGTTAATCGAGGATACTATAGATATGATTGCATCTGATGATAAAGTGGTTGATGTAGAAGCTTTGACCTTTCTTTACATGTTAAAGACTGCAACAGAACCACAGAATTTTGTGTATTACCTTAATATTATTTCTAACAGTGCAGAGGTAGAGGATTATGGTACGGCACTTTTTTATCTAGAAGAATTATTAAAAAAGGGGTATGAAAATAAGGCAGAGTTGTATACTTTAGAGCACACAGCTTTGTTCAGGATTACACCCGAGTTTAATACTATGGTAGAGAAATATTTAAACAGTGCGCGTTATGATATTATGGTAGACTAAGATGCGGTACGGTGTTCAAATCCCAATCTATGACCAATCCTTTAGCTAGGGAAATTGCAACTTCTTTACCATATAAAACCTCACAAAGATAGAGTGCGGCCTCGAAGCTTTTGGCGCCACCAGCGGAGGTAATATATTTCCCGTCATGTACGAAAAGAACACTATCTTTTATGCTTAAATGGGGAAACATTTTTCTGTAGCTGCCAATATCACTTGGAAAGGTGGTAGAAACAACATCGTCTAAAATTCCTGTTTTTGCCAATACAAAAGCCCCATCACAATGGCTTGTCATAAAAAGTGCCTTCTGGTCTACTTTTTTTATAAAATTCAATAATAGACTATCCTTTAGGTCGGTATCCAAATGATGTTCTGCGCTAGGTACTACCAAAATATCTATGTTGGGTATGGAATCTTTGGTGTAGTCAAAATCAGGCAAAAAGCGAATTCCTTCAAACGAAGTTACCGGCGCTAGCGTATTTGCTACCGTAAACGTATTCATAGCTTTGATGTTTTCTCTATACTGGGTGTGTTGAAATATATCATAAGGTGCTGTAAACTCTGTATTGTATACGCCGTCCATGATAAGAAACGCGACATTATATCTATCGGGTTTTAATTCTGGTGTGAAACTGGTTTCAGTATTTTTAGGATGTTTTTCATCTGAACAGCTCAAGGCGAATACGAATAAGGCTAAAAAGCATAAAAAAAGCGTTTTCATAAGTAATTGGTTTAATCGGTTGGTAAAGTACAATGAAATTCAAAAAGCACTTCAGCTAAAAGTGTATTTTTGTTTAAAAGATGAAGACATGCGCTTATTTAAGATGACTTTACTGTTTTTACTCGCAACCTTCTTAGGTTGTAAAGAAGGTAAAAAATATCATGATGTAAAAGCGAAAAACACCCCGGTAGCCAAATCTGATAAAATGGCAACAATTCTTGAATTCCAGGAGGATTTAAATGCAGAGTTCAAAAATCCCGAAGAATCCCCTTTAGCAGATAGATTTCGTATAGATTTTGAGACTCTTGATTTTTTTGCACCAGACACCAATTATGTGATTGTCGCAGCTTTGGAGCGGACACCAGAGGCACTGCCATTTTTAATGCCCACTAATACAGATAGAAAGTCGCAAGAAAAAGTTTACGGTATTGCAACATTTAGCTTGAACGGTAAGGAGCATACTTTGGAAATTTATCAGAATGCAGAATTGACTCAAGAAAAGGGATATGAGGATTACCTATTTTTGCCCTTTACCGACCAGACCAATGGGAATCAAACCTACGGCGGAGGTCGTTATCTTGACCTAAGAGTTCCAGAGGGGAACACCATCGTTTTAGATTTTAACAAAGCCTATAATCCCTATTGTGCCTATAACAAGAAGTATTCTTGTCCTTTGGTACCGGCGGTTAATAATCTAGCTACGAGCGTGCTCTCTGGAGTGAAGGATTTTAAAAAAGATTAAATAAAAAAACCCGGTGGTTTAGGCCGGGTCTTCTTGTTCAAACTATATAAATCAACCATTAATTACATTACTAGAAAGAGTAGACTGCTGCCAATAGGAATGAAGATAAATTATCCTGACCTGTAAGGTCGGAGTTTAGGAAGGTATTATCTGAGGCCGTATCTAATCTGATTTCTGGCTTTATCGCAAGAGAACCAATTTGGATATTCCCTGTAGCAGTAATGGCAAATACGTTCGAATCCATCATTCCAGTACCAATAGCACCAAAATCTCCTATTTCTTCAAAATATTCAGCCCTTAAACCAATAGTGAAGATCTCGGAAGTTGTATATTGAGGATATAAGGCAACCCCGTAAAATCCTAAATCCTCGGGTGTATCTTCATCATAACCTATATCGCCGGTATCTTGATAGGTGGCATTAATTCCCAAAAAGAAGTCTTCTCCAAAATTAAATCCACCAGTATAATCTATCTGAAAGAGCCCTTTGATGTTTGGTTCTACAACAGCACCTTCTAAAAGAATCTTGTCAACACCTTGTTTTCCGTACAGAAAATTGAGAAATTGACCTGAGTATCCAAGTTGTGCACCAAAACTTAGATCGCTTACTCGAGCGGAGGAGGTAAAATCGGTCTGATTTAGAACGGCTACCATAGCTGACCAATCATTCCCTAAATCGAAATCCGCTTTAAGACCTGCATGAGAAAAAGGACCATAAGAGAACATATAGGATGTACTGTAGTTAAAGTTTCCCACTGGCGAAATGACCTCGTAGCCTAAAAAGGTGTTAAAATTACCTAAGGTTAGCGTCACTTCATCACTGACATTCCAATATACATATAATTGGTTTACTACATTAGTAGAGCCTATGTCATTGAATACGGCATCTTCACCTCTTGGTCCAAAAACCAAATCGGCTACAAAGCCTACTTTTTTTCCTTCATAGCCGGCAATTAAATTTACCATGCCAATTGCGAAGCCAGTATCATTGGCAAATGATGTGCCAGGAGCACTTGAAGCTATTTCTCCAATTTCCTCACCACTTTCAATAACAGGTACTTTACTGTTTAAACCGTTAAAATTGGTTCTATAATATGCATCAACACTTCCGCTAAAACTAAATTTCGGTTTTGTCTCTTCTTCCTCTTCTTGTGCAACGATGTTGGTTGTTGCAAAAACCATAAATGCTAATAGTGTTATTTTTTTTAAGTACTTTGTAATTGTAATCGCTTTCATAATTATTGATTTTAGGTTTCCCTCAGACGGGACTTTAATGATTGATTTTGTGTTTGCGGTTTTAAAACGGAGCGTTCTGCAAAACGCTCCGTTTGCCTTTATTTCAATTAGTCATTAATAAAGTCTGGATAGGCATCCATACCGTGCTCGTGAAGGTCAAGACCTTCTATTTCTTCTTCTTTTGAAACTCTAAGTCCCATGATTGCTTTTAGTGCACCCAAAATAATTCCGGAGGTGACGACGCAAAAGGCACCGATAATCAATACACCATATAATTGGGTCATCAATTGACCTCCACTGGCCATAGATCCAAAAATACCTACTGCTAAAGTGCCCCAGATACCACAGATGAGGTGAACCGCTACGGCACCAACAGGGTCATCCAATTTTAATTTATC
>RCNB010000356.1_pt1 | contig 31179 bp, 26 predicted proteins | sample 2041321 | NCBI WGS metagenome assembly RCNB01 (sample SAMN09708232, study PRJNA481090) | Marine sediment metagenome, whole genome shotgun sequencing project. | reverse complement strand
ATAAGAGGAAAAGTAGAATTGATAAAAGCCTGCCAAAAATGCTATGCCTCCTTATTTACGGATCGCGCCATTAAATATCGCGAAGACAATCATTTTGACCATACCAAAGTAGCCTTGTCCATTGGAATACAGTTGATGGTCCGATCTGATCTCGCAAGTTCTGGCGTAAACTTTACATTAGACCCCGATACCGGTTTTGACAAGGTAGTATTAGTGTCAAGTATATGGGGTCTTGGGGAAAATATTGTTCAAGGCACTATTAATCCCGATGAGTACTTCGTATTCAAGCCGAGCTTAAAAAAAGGTCTTTCCCAACCGATTATTTCGAGAAAATTGGGAAGTAAGGAAAAGACCATGGTCTATGATACTTCCGGTAGTGGTACGATAAACCTCGATACCAAAATTGAGAAACAGGAGCAATTTGTACTGACAGATGCCGAAGTAATCAAGCTTGCCCAATGGTCTTTGATCATCGAGGATCACTACAAGCGGCCAATGGATATTGAATGGGCCAAGGATGGCCAGACCAATGAAATTTTTATCGTACAGGCACGACCCGAAACGGTGCAGAGTGCCAATAAGAACAAACTAAAAATTACCACCTTTACCCTTTTGGAAAAAGGTAAAGAACTAACCCGAGGAATGGGCCTGGGCAACAAAATATCCTTCGGAAAGGCACGGGTGCTGCATAGTCCAAAAGAATCGGACAAATTGCAATCGGGCGAAATTCTAATCACGGAACGTACAGATCCCGACTGGGATCCCATTATGAAAAGAGCAGCAGGAATCATCACCGATCAGGGCGGGCGAACCAGCCATGCGGCCATTGTAGCCCGTGAAGTGGGTGTGGCGGCCATCGTTGGCAGTATGAATGCGACAAAGGTCATTAAAGACGGGCAAGAAATTACCATTTCGTGTGCAGGTGGCGATACAGGCATTGTATATGAGGGAAAACTAAAATGGGACGAAAAGGAGGTGGATACCAAAGCACTCAAAAAACCTGAAACGCAGCCCATGTTGATTTTGGCCGATCCCAATCAAGCCTTCAAATTATCCTTCTATCCTACCGAAGGAGTTGGACTTATGCGGTTGGAATTCGTAATAAACAACTCGATTCAGATTCACCCCATGGCTCTAAAGCGTTTTGTTACCCTAAAGGATGTTTCGGTGAGAAAGGAAATTGAAAAACTGACCCACCACTATCCAAATAAGGCCGATTATTTTGTACATAAATTGGCAGAAGGCGTAAGTACGATAGCAGCAGCATTTTATCCCAAGGACGTCATCGTGCGTACCAGCGATTTTAAATCCAACGAATATGCTAATCTGATTGGCGGTAAGGAATTTGAGCCTGTGGAATCCAATCCAATGATAGGATTTAGGGGGGCCTCCCGTTACTATCATCCCAAGTACCAAGAAGCTTTTGAACTGGAGTGCAGGGCCATGAAAATGGTTCGGGAAGATATGGGTTTTGATAATGTGAAGATTATGATTCCCTTTTGTCGCACACTCAAGGAAGCCGAAAAGGTGGTAAATCTCATGGCGAAAAACGGATTGAAACGAGGCGAAAATGGCCTTCAACTTTATATGATGACCGAGATACCGAACAATGTAATCTTAGCAGAAGAGTTTGCAACGTTCTTTGATGGTTTTTCCATTGGTTCCAATGACCTTACCCAATTAACTCTAGGTGTCGATAGGGATTCCGAACTGTTGAGTGATATCTTCGACATCAATGATTCAGGGGTGAAAAAAATGATTGCATCGGTCATTGCTTCGGCGCACAAGACCCATACGAAAATCGGATTATGTGGCCAGGCCCCGAGCGATTATCCAGAATTCGCCCAATTCTTGGTCGAAAACGGAATCAACTCCATTTCCTTTAGTCCAGATGCATTGATTTCAGGCATCAAGAACATTAATAAGGCTGAAGAAAGCAAGGTAGGCTTTGGAATGGCGGAAAGTAGTAATTGAAAATTATAAGCAGAACAGCATTTTAAACCCCATGCCCAGAAACAGTGCAGGTATCCTATTATATCGTTTCAACAATAAAAATTTGGAAGTATTGCTTGTGCATACCGGTGGGCCTTATTGGGCAAAAAAGGAGGTTGGTGCCTGGTCAATTCCCAAAGGGGAGATTGAACCCAATGAGGATTTCTTTGATGCCGCCATTCGCGAATCGGAAGAAGAAATCGGACTAATAGCGAAGGGGAAATTTGTGCCATTAACGTCTTTAAAACAAAAAAGTGGAAAAATCATCCATACTTGGGCGTTACAAGGAAATTTTGATGCTTCAAAAATCAAAAGCAATACTTTTGAAATGGAATGGCCCCCAAAATCCGGTAACAAAAAGATGTTTCCGGAAATCGACATAGCGGCTTGGTTTGGCATAATAGAGCCAAAATGAAAATTGTTCCGGGGCAAATGCCCTTTATTTTGGAATTGGAAACCCTTGTAAATAGCTATCGACGGGGAAAAGGAATACCACAATCTACTTCCAAACCTAAGTGATTAAAAACATTTACATCCTCCCGGATTCATCAAAAATCAAAAAGCTTTATGCTAGCATTTCGAAAGTCAACTGATGGATGATTTAAATCATTGTTCCTGTCTTGGGCACGAACTTCCTTTGTGGAGGTAATTGGTAACACTATCCCGTACTTAAGAACTGAAGATATGTAAGTAGCTGTTTACAATACCCATAAATTCGAAAAGGATTATCTGATTAAAGCCAATAACGGTAAAAATAATTTGCGGTTGTTAGACACTTACCTCACTTTAGATACCCCATCATTGGCCAAAGGTTATAATGCCATATCTAATTTTACCGAGGATTTGGCTTCTGGACCGGTTTTGGACAAGCTTCATGCCCTTGGGGTAAAGTTTATTGCGCTGCGCTCTTCAGGATTTAATAATGTAGATGTTGCCCACGCCAAAAAATTGGGTATGCACGTAGTGCGGGTACCGGACTATTCCCCGAACACTATTGCAGAGTTTACGGTGGCAATTATATTGGCTCTAAACCGTAAATTGATACGAAGCCACTACCGTATAATGGAAATGGATTTTTCGTTGGACGGTCTAGTCGGTTTCGATATGAACGGAAAAACGGTGGGCATAATCGGCACAGGAAAAATCGGTCGCATAGTCGCCAAAATTCTTCATGGCTTTGGCTGCAGCATATTGGCCTATGATATAAACCAAGACCAAACTTTGATCGACCAGTTCGGTGTTGTTTATACTGATTTGGACGCGCTATGCAATAAATCGGATATTATCACATTGCACGCGCCCCTGACCAAAGAAACAAAGCATATGATCAACGAAAGAAGAATCGTTCGTATGAAGCATGGGGTCATGTTAATCAATACGGGGCGTGGTGGTTTGGTAAATACGCAGGAAGTAATAGATGGGCTAAAGTCAGGGCACATCGGATATTTTGGAATGGATGTCTACGAAGAGGAAAAGGGATTGTTTTTTGAGGACCACTCCGAAGATATTCTGCAAGATGATACGATCGCCCGTTTGATGACCCTTCGGAATGTCATGATTACCAGTCATCAAGCTTTTTTGACGGATACGACCCTAAAGAAAATCGCAAAGACCACTATAGGAAATTTGGAGTGTCTGGAAAAAGGGCTTCCCTGTAAAAACGAAGTTGGATTAAAATAAAATACTATGGGAAAGTTGCTATTGGTACGACACGGTAAAAGCATTTGGAACGTACAGAACATCTTTACGGAATGGACGGATGTTGACCTTGCTCCCGAGGGAATCGAAGAAGCCAAAAAGGCTGGGGAACTGCTGAAGAAAAACAACATAGCGGTCGATATTTGTTTTTCCTCTTTTTTAAAAAGGGCGATACTTACCAACTGGTTCATCTTGGATACGATGGATATGATGCATATAGATTGCCATTATAATTGGCAAATGAATGAACGGCATTACGGCGCATGGCAGGGAAAGAGTAAGGATGAAGTGAAGAAGGAAGTGGGCGATTATACCTTTTGGAAAATACGCAGGGGCTATGACACTCCGCCTCCAAGCCTTTCCTTTAATGATGAACGACATCCTAGATTCGATTCAAAATACAAAAACGTCGATATTACCCTTTTACCATTGACCGAATCTCTCAAAGACACCAGAAAAAGGGCGGTGCATTATTTTTTTGAATGTATAGCCCCTCAGTTGGTAGATGGGCAGAATGTACTGGTCTCAGCACATGGCAATTCCCTAAGAGCTTTGATAGCACAGATAAAAGATTTTGATCTAGTTTCAATTTCTAAAATTGAGTTACCCACAGGTGTTCCCTATATCTATGATTTTGAGGATAACTTGAATTTAAAAGAGGACTATCAACTAAAATAGGGCAATATAAAACCTATCAAATGCTCCAGAGAATAATCACACTAAACGTAAACCCCGTAATCGACAAGAGCGTTAGCGTGGCCGGGCATAAGTCCCAATAGCAAACTACACTGTCCCACACCTACTTACGATGCTGGCGGCGGCGGTGTCAATGTTTACAGTACCCTAAAAATCAAGTTGAATTTTGTTTGTATTAATGACACTTGTCTCTTATACCCTCGAAAAGATTTTAATAATAGACTGATTAATTAAATGTTCCACGCCTCCCAATGGGTTTTCATCCAGCATAAAAGACCTTACAATCATTCCATGTTCTTTTGAGTTGTCATTCAATTTTTGAAAAGTAGCTAAAATTCATCCTCTACATTATCAGGGGGTGTAACTATCTTCAAAAGTGCATTCTCAATTTCCTTGAGGTCACGTTTGAATTCTTTTCGGAATTTATGCTCCTTTTCATTAGTGGTTTCATTGAATTCTATCAAATGTTCTTCAAACTTCTTTCTTCTTTCTGCCAGTTTCTCTTTAAGTTTTTTATGCTTTTGCTCGACCGAATCCAACTCTTTTGTAAGGCTTTCTTGCTCATTTTGGCTGCTAATGGCAATTTTATCCCGCAATTCCTTAATTTTAATTTCTGTGTTTTTTAGTGCTATTTCCGATTCGGCCTTGAATATTTCCCAGTTGGCTTTCTCGGTGGTTCGCGCCTCTTCACTTGCATCTTTTTTGGAAGCCTCTCCGCAGTTCGTTAATGCCATTCCCATCATTAGGCTAACTAAGGCTATTTTTAGAAAATTTGTCTTCATAATATAAATATTTAATATGGAGCGCAAAGGTGTATTCTATTTAGTAGTTTCCCCGTGCGTTTTAGAATATTGTCTTAGCATTTGTTTCAATTCATCCCGCTATTTTTGCATGACGTCCTTATCTATTTCAGGATCCTGCGTTGCAGGAATGGTCATGGGGGTCTTCATCCACAAATTGGTACAGTTCCGGATAATCAGTTTCTTTGATAGTGATCAGTTCCGTAATCTTCGTCAGTTTGGTCATTAAATCGCTCATGGCCATAAACTTGGTTTGTATTCCAGTTAGGATTTCAACAATTGGGTCAGCTTTTCAGTTTCTATTACATACTCAGTAATCTTAAAGATTTCTTTTCTCTCTGAAGCGCTTGACAAAATGCGTCAGGTCGTCCTCAAGTTGTTCATGTTCCATTCTGAACTCATTCGAATCGTATGTAAAGGGACTATCTATAAGCTCTGTTAGATGATGTAAATGTTTATTTACTCGATTCAGTAGTTTGCCACATTTATTGTCTATTTCAAGTAATCCTACTTCGATTTCCCGTACCATATCGATGTTCTCTTTTTTTGAAATCCACATAAAATACTTTTCGATAAGATGGTGCAAAATTTTTAAGTCATCATTGTAAAATTGAAGATCGGATTTCCAATGTTCAGTCAGTGAATATAGTTGTTGCCAGTCAGTTTCATGAATGTAGTTGCCTTTGGGCCTATTTCTGAAATCAGTCATAGCCGTTTTTTTTTACGTTAAAAGACAAATATAAACGACTTGCATACTGAGATAAATGACAAAGGTCATACTGGTAAGTTAAATGTAGTTCTGCTAGATGAACTATGGATATTGGATTCAAATAAACTACCCTCTACTGATAAGTATATATATGATTCCGATTAGGATGATACTCCCAAAAGTATAACCCACAAATTTTCCAGTAGTTTTAGACCCCTTAAATACGGTAATGCCCAATTTCACTAGCATATTGCTCATGATTGCGGCTATAATGACCGCGGAGGCGAGTTTTAGTTTTTCCCCATCCAAAGAAAATTTGGCCATGCTTATGGTAATGGCATCGGTATCTGCCAAGCCTGCGATCAAAGCGGAAAAATACAATCCGCTCTCCCCAAAAAATTCATTGCTATAAAAAACGGCAAAGAGAATCACTACGTAAATGACCCCAAACCCAAAGGCGTTAAGCAGGTTCATGGGGTTCCCTAATTTAATATTCGTATCTGGTTTATTGGTATCCCTTTTTATCAAGGTTAAAGAGACGACCAAGCAAACCAATGTCAGCACACCGAAGGGTATTGCCAAATAGGTCAAAAGGGCATTGTTGAAGATATAGGCCAAGAGGGCAAGTCTTGGAAACATGATGGCCGAGGCGATAATGATTCCCGCAGCATATTTTCTGGAGAGTTCTGGAGATTCCACACTCCTAGAGGCATAGCTCCAAGTCACTGCCGTACTTGAGATTAAACCTCCTAGTATTGCGGTCAACAAAATCCCTTTTTTCGAACCTACATATTTGACCAAAAAATAGCCTATAAAGTTTAAAAAGGACACGATTACGATAATGGAACCGATTTCAAACGGATTCAATAAATCATTGGGGCCATAAGTTTTGTTGGGTAAAAAAGGCAATATTAAAAGTGCGATGATCGAGAACTTAATGAATGCAAAGAGTTCTTCGGAAGTGATGTTGCTGATAACTGAACGAAACCTGGTCTTTAGAGAAAGTAGGGTAACGATAATGACCGCTGTTGCGACGGCATCTCGATAATATTCGGCCGAAACCATTACGCCCAAAACGAAAGTGGCAATCAAAGCCAAATTTGTGGTTAGATCTTTTCCATATTCTTCCTGCTTCTGAAAAAAGTGGTTAAATGCCAAAAACAAAATGAAGGCACCCAAACTTATAATTAACAACCAAGGAGTAAATATTTCCGTAAGGTTTCCCAAGGAAAAGCCCAAGATGGCAACAATAGGAAACGTACGGATGCCCGCAAACCCTTTTTCGTCCTTGAGTTTGTCGTATTCCCTTTCAAGCCCCAAAATTAGGCCAATGCCCATACTGATTAGTACACCTAAAATATAGGAACCCATTAATTCGTTCATCCCTTGATATTCGCCCATGTATTTCTTTTAGTTTAATATGAAGGAATTTTTAAAATTGATCATTTCTGAAGATAGATATGACAATATAAAATCCCAGTATGGCAGATAGCGCGAATCCGATGGCACCCAAAAGTGGAACCCCATTGACCAAAGGGGGCATTTTAGCCATGACCAAAAGGGCTGACCCGATGGACAAGGCTGCTATAATGACGGCAAAGACTAAACGGTTGACGGCCTTGCTCGTTGCGGTCTGAAATTCTTTGAGTCCCTTATGTTCGTGTACCACCACCAATTTACCTTCTTTTATTTTTTTAAGGATAGTATTGATATCATCCGGGAGAGTATCCACAAGATCATTGATATCCTGAAAGCGGTTCAGGTTCTTTTTAAAAAGTCGTTTTAAACTAAATCGTCTTCGCGTGATTTTGGCGGTATAGGGCTGTAGGTTGTCCGTAATATTAAAGTTGGGATCTAGTTTAAGGCCCACGCCTTCTATTATGATCAGGCCGCGAATCAACATATAGAGATAGTGTGGTAAGATGACTTTGTTCTCGTATAAAACAGTTTTAAACTGGGTTAGCGCGACCCCCAATTTGATGTTTTGAATGGCTGTATTACTAACTCCCTCTACCAATTCGTATAAATCTTGTTCCAGTTTTTTATGATCTGGAATGTCGGTTTTTATGGCAATCTTTTCTAGTAGCGGGACAATTTTCTTGACATCCTTTCGTAAAAAACACAGCAAAAGGTCTCCTAGAGCTTCTTTGTCGTTTGGCATAATAGTGCCCATCATTCCAAAATCTAAAAAACAAATCTGTCCGGTTTCGGGTAGCACGAAAATATTTCCGGGATGGGGGTCGGCATGAAAAAAGCCATGTTCCAAAATTTGTTCAATATATAAATCTACCCCAACTTTCGCTACGGCCGCAGAGTCAATGTTTGAAGCTTTGAGCGTCGCAATTTCAGATACTTTTATCCCATCTTCAAATTCCATGCAAATAAGCAGATCCGTAGATAGTTCTCTGTATACAATTGGTACATGGATAACTTCATTGCCTTCAAAGTTTTTGGCAAATCGCTCTGCATTATCCATCTCTCTTAAGAATTGAAGTTCTTCCCTTATACTTCGTTCAAACGAAGCCACAATACGCATCGGTTGAAAGGCCTTGGCCTGGCTACTGTGCTTTTCAAGACTACGGGCAACTTGCTTCATCACAAGTAAATCAGATTCGATAACCTCTTCTATGTTGGGACGTTGGATCTTTAGAACCACTTCATCGCCATTCAGTAACTGTGCTTTGTGAACTTGTGCAAGTGATGCCGCCGCCAATGGTTCTAAATCAAGAGATTGAAAGTGATCAGCCAAAGTGATATCTAATTCTTCTTCAATAATTTTTTGCACATCGAAGTTTTTCAATTGGGGAACATGATCTTGTAATTTCTCTAATTCTTTGATTAATTCAGGGGGAAGCATATCTTCCCGATTACTAAAGATTTGACCGAGTTTTACATAGCTTGGCCCCAGTTCTTCCAAAACCATACGAATGCGCTCGTACTTTGAAAAGGAGAATCTTTTTTCGGTATCAGGATGGGTTTTTAGGTAGCTCTTGGGAATCACTTTTTTGATACCGCTGTTCGCCAAAACGTCCTCAAAACCATATTTGGCGAGGACGTTGAACAAGGTAGAATACCTTTTGAGTTCTTTTTGCTTTGGAAGTTTTATAACAGCCATAACCGATAGGTATTCTTACATATATTTTGAAAGAAATCGGAAGAATTCCTTTTTAAGAGTTGCATATGTTTCCCGTTGGGTTTCCATTTTATGCCTGAATTCCAAGTGCTTTTTAACCATAGCAACATCCATCGATTCGTTGCCTGCTTGGCTATGCCCTGCAATATTTGCCTCGTGTTTCTCGATGGTTTCCTGCATATCAGCGATTACGCCACCGTGCAGGGTAAATTCGTTCTGGTAATGTTCCAATTTAGCAAGTACTTCTTTGTCCGTCCAGCGGGTTTCCAGTTCACTTAACCTATTCTTGAATGATTTTAACTCATCTTTCCAAAAGTCAAGTTCAGACTTCCAAAGTTCGTGCTCAAAATGTAGGGTCGAATCGTAAATTACTTCTTTCATGATGTTTTATTTTTTAATTCTATTATCCATTTTTCTCCAATACTACAAATTGATTCAAAGCCTCTAATGCCTCACAACCGTAAATCAGTTCGGGGCCGCCACCCATAAGTATGGCTACTTCGATGGTCTCTATAACTTCTTCTGAACTAGCTCCTGATTTAAGCATCGTGCACATGAAAGGCTATTGAACCCCGCTATTGTAGCGGATATTTTTATCCTAAGTTCTCCCATTAACCTTGTGAGATTATTGTAGTGCTTTGAATGGTCTTTGATCATATCTGAGCTTTTAAAAATTTGAACTTGTTATGATGTGATTTTTCTTCTTTCCTAAAGAGGAATTCAAAGTTATTTGAAATCATAAGTATTTATCATGATATATATCAGGAGAGTGAAAAAATTAAAGAATTTGATCAAGTAGTGGGGGATACTGCCTATTACGTAAACTAAATTCTAAATAAGTTATGTTAGTACACCCTCATATCTTAATGATATCTGTAGGGGTATCAACCAAAATAGTGATATCACCACGTAAGGCTATGGGTTGTTTCATGATTTCAGGATTGTGCCGAATCATCTTTATCCAATCGTCCGTAGAAAAATCGTGATGCTCGAAATATTTTTTGTAAGATGGGTGTTCTTGATTTACCAAGTCAGCCACTTCCATATGCAGTCGGTCTGCAAGTTCTACGATTTGAGTTCCAGTTAATTTTGTTTTTAATATGTCAATTTCTTGCATCGGCAGTCCTTCTGCTTTAGCATATGCCAATGTCTGTTTTGCCCTTGTTGAATTAGAGCTGTAAAACAAAGTTATTTGTCTGTCCGATGTGGCTATTTCTCCCAGAGTATTGTTTTAAAGTATTTTAATTATTCGTTTTCTATTTCATCATACGGGTTATCTATTTTTCTTTACTTTTTGTATAGAGGCTTTATATTAAATTAGGTTCTAACCATATTTTTATACTTTCTTTATTCAGCTACCCTTGGAAATTGCTCTTATGCGTCTCCAAATGATGCTCTAATAATTCCTTTAAACTTTCTAGATATTCTTGCATAACTATTTTGTCCATGTGCGGATGCTGTTTGACGGGCAAGGTCATGGGGTTTTCATCCAATGAACGATAGAGTTCAGGGTAATTGGTTTCGATGTTGGTAGTAACTTGGGTGATTTCGTTTAGAATTTTATGAAGTTCTTTCATTTTATATACTTTAAAAATTGAAGATTGTAAACTAGAATTAGTGTGAATGCCATAGAATATGATAAAGACTTTATACGCCAAAGAGAGAATTATAGTGAACGAATCGTTGTTTAACTGATTTAGAACAACTCGTCAAACCAATATTCCACTTATTCAATTAGAGGCAACACCAACAAGGGTATTTCACTCTTAAAGGTTATATTCTTTACTATATTTTCGTGTGTTAGTTTCTGAAAGAACCCATGTTTTGTTTTTAGAGTGGCTATCATGCCGATGTTCTTGTTTGCTTTTTCTATTTGATATAGGGTATTGGCCACAGTATCTCGCAGTTCAATTTCAAAAAATTGATGTTTGGTTTCTTTCAGAGCGTTTCTCAATAATTCTTTGTTTGATTTTTGCGTATCGCTCAAAACTTGTTCCGTTTTGATATGAGCCACGTTCAAAGTAGTACCCCAAAGCGAAGCCATATTAATAAGTGGCGTAAGTTCTATAGTCAAGAAGGCATGCTTAAAGTCGGTCGCGAAAACGATTTCCCTAAGTCCATTGTATTCATATGCTGCGGGGACTACGACTACTGGGCAATTGGCAATATACTTGATGAGATCTAGGGTGTTACTTCCAATAAAAATTTCACGCAGGGTCGATGAGCCATTTGTTCCCATAAAGATATAATCCGCACTTATGTCGATTTGGGTCCGGTTGGTCAAATTTAGGACGGAATCGATTTCGAAAACTCCTTCAAAATGATGTTTTTCAGTATCATTTTGAGATTCAAGTCTTTTTACGACTTGGTTCAGGTCTTCTTCGGCACTCATTCTAGTTATCGCAGAAGAAGGCGCGTCGTGATACGCATGTAGTATATAAAACGTGCATATTTCATTTTCGAAAAGACGAAGGGCATAATCGATGGCCTTTTGTGCGTTTTCGGAAAAATCGGTGGGTAATATAATTTTTTTCATGTGTTGCTGTTCATTAATTTTTTGATACCTGAGGTACTCAGATATCATACGATTTACTTCCTATTTTGATACCAAGTTTAACCGGCGTACCATTTCTTCGCCGTTCATTACGTGTTCGGTAATGGCAAACACTTCTTTTCGGTTCTTTCTAAAACCTTTTACAAACTTCGCGAGTTCATCTTCGAGCTGTTCATGTTCCGTTCTAAACTTGTAGTAATCATATGCAAAGGGATTATCTAACAACTCGGCTAAATGATGTACCTGTTTATTTGCTCGGTTCAATAAAGATCCACACCTATTTACCATCTCAAGAAATCCCACTTCAATCTCCCGAACCATATCTATATTCTGTTTTTTTGAGATCCACGTAAAATACTTATCGATAAGATGATGCAAAAACTGGAAATCGTTGTTGTAAAATTTAAGGTCTGATTTCTAATATTCCGTTAATGCACGGCGTTGTTGCCAATCGACTTTGTGAATATAATAGCTCTTGGGCCTGTTTCTAAAATGGTTCATGTTGTAATTTATTCATGCTATTTGCAAGTCATAAAGGTATTGAGGTGCTTACACAGAAATCATGACCTAAGTCATGATGGGAAAAAATAGCTGCATGACCTAGGTCATATTTTTCCTGCTGTTTGGGTTATAGCTTTGACACTTAAACTGAAAACTACATTCAAGCGAAAACAATTCAAGCAACATTAGCTTCAGGGGCTTCGTTTACAGTGGGCGGTATACTTCCGCTTATCGTAGTTTTATTTCTGCCTCTTCTACATATGGAATATTATTTATATGGTTTTACAATTGTATTCCTAACTATTTTAGGCGGCTTATCTGCTAAGACCGGTGCTTCAAGTATTGGAAAAGCAATTTTAAGAATTACTTTTTGGGGAACTGTTGCAATAGGATTGACGGCTTTAGTTGGATGTCTGTTTAATGTAAATGTCGAATAATGAACAACACAAGAATGGCTCCTATAAGCACTTGCACAGCCAAGTGCTAACCTAAGTAACTATTCATAGCCAAACCATTGCCTAATTTTAAAATAAATAATTATGATAGAACAAATTAAAACTTTCGACACAAACGTATTAGCTATTGAGGTAATTGATGGTTTCACTGAAACAGATGAAAAACTTTGTCAGAAATTTTTCGAAACAAAATTGAATCAAGGTTTTGAATCTATTAATGTCCTTGTAAAAATTGATGAAATTAAAATTTCTCGTACTAATGCAAAAGCATTTTTTGAAGACATAATTTGGTTACTTAGAAATTACAAGAAAATGGGGCATCTTGCAATTGTAGCACATTCTAATGTTTTAAAAGCTTTGGTTCCCATAGATAATTTGTTTTTTGCCAGGGCAAGCAAAGGGAGACAAGAGAGATATTTTGATATTTCTCAATTAGAAGAAGCTTTAGCATTTGTTGATGCCAATTAATAATACCGCTATATAGAAAACGAAATAAAGATTTAGGATTAGTATAGGAATACCAACGATAACAAATATAATTCCAAAGCCATTTAAAATACTGTTTACGAGTTCTTGCTTAATTTTTGAATTTGATTCCTGTGCTTGGATGAAAATGAGTCGGGTCTTTGTTATAGGCGATTTTTTAGAAAATTGACCAACTCAGTGCCGACTTTAGTTGTATTGGCTATATAGTTTACAATTTCCTCCACTGAGACATCGCCAAGCGAACCAATCGAATCATTCAGATGGAAGATGGGCGGATTATTGCCTAATCCTCAAAGTTCGTGTTGTTACCAAATATCCTAATACACGTCTGGATTTCACTCTGGCCCTTTCCTTAGAAAAGCTAGGACGATAACTCCTAAAGTGCCCCCTCGTTAATACTCAACATTGGAATAGCGATTTTTGATTCCATTTTCTTAATCAAATCTTTATGGAACAGTTTTTTTAGAAAACCATTGTCTTCGCGTTCCAATAGGGCAATCATATCGGCACTCGTAGTATCAATATAGGTTCGTAACCCTTCATATACGATATCATTAAAAATTATGTCAAAGGTCATGTTCCTGTAACTTGTTTTTTTAAATATCATCTCCTTGAACCACTCCATCTTATCGTTTACCTCATATTCGTCTATGGTGGTAATATGTACAATTTTGATGATGGTATCAAAAGGCTCGGCAATTTTCACTAAGTTTTTAATCGCTAAAACATCGGCCTCTTCAAAGTCAGTAGCATAAACCAGTGTCTTTATTTTTTGGAACGGCTTTGTACTAGGCACTATAAGAAGGGGAGTAGCTATTTTTTCAATAAGTGCTTTGGCGATACTTCCTGTAAACGATCCGCGTGCAGTGTGTTCGTCCTTCATTCCTACGATTAATAAATCCGGAGATAGGGCTGCTGTTTCCGACAGAATTCCATTGGCGACCGATTCATCTTCTTTTACTTCATATTTAATGACTAAACCTGTCTGGATATCTTTCAAGTGGTTGTAACAATAACGCTTTAAAACAAGGAATTGTTCGTCATGAACATGTTTACTTAGATATTTCTTGGGCCGTATGGTCGAAACCCCAATAGGAGGAAGGCTAAATATATGTAGAACCGTAAGATTCGCTTTTAGTATATCGCTCAACATATAGGCGTATTGGAGCGTATGTGTGTCATGCTTCGAACAATCGGTGGCATAGAGAATATTTTTCATCTTAAGTGTTTATTTAATCCAATGAAACTAGGGATATATATATTAGATAAAAATGACGTACGTCATGCCATGCTGTACACCGGTTATGATTTTGGCCATTTTTAAGTATGTTCCTCTTAATTACATTTATGGTCAACAACTCTAAAGTATGCTACATATATGATTAAAAATGCAGATGCTCTAGTTTTTGTTGATGGCCGCTGCACTAATTACTTTACTATTACGACTTCGTTTCGGGTAACTTGGGTAGTGTTCTCCTTGTTTAACTAATTCATTTTTGTTTTCAAATCGTCGCGATTGATAAAACTGGATTCTAAATGAATTATTTAGAGACTAAGTTTAACAGCACTGCCATTTCTTCCCCATCCATTACGTTTTAGGTAATGGTAGAAACTTCTTTTTGGTTCTTTGTATAATCTTTACAGACTTAGCGAGTTCATCTCCGAGCTATTCATGTTCCGTTCTAAACCTTTGGGAATCATATGCAAAGGGATTATCTATCAACTCAACCAGATTATGTGCATGTTGAAATTTATTCAAGTTATTTGTAAGTCATAAAGGTATTGAGGTGCTTACATAGATATCATGTAAGTCATGATGGAAAAAACAGTTGCATAATCTAGGTCATGTTTTGCCTGCTGTTTAGGTTATAGCTTTGATACTTAAATTGAAAACTACATTCAAGTGAAAACAATTCTATACGCTACCGATTACTCAGAGAACTCCGTAGCCGCTTTAAAATATGCTCGTGAAATGTCGGAAAAAGATGGCGTATGGATGGGACCTATATAAAAGTAATAGGTGAATGGAGATATTTATATAGAGCTGTAGATAAAGAAGGTAATACGGTAGACTTTCTTTTAACTAAAAGAAGATAACGTATTTCTGCCTATAAATTCTTAATCAAAGCTATTACCGATAATGGTAGGCCAGAACTTATAAATAGTGATAAGATCGGTGCCAATAGCTCAGCAATAAAACTATATAACAGGAGAAATTGTTCTCGGATCAAGATAGGACAATGCAAATACCTCAATACTATAATAGAACAAGATCATCGTATGATCAAGTGGCAAATAATACCGGGTATGGGATTTAAGGAATTTGAATCGGCAAAAAGGACAATTGCCGGAGCAGAAATAGTAAGAATGATAAAGAAAGATCAACTGTTGAACCCTAAAATTTCAACTTACAAATCCTTTATCTCATTGGCATCATAAAACAAGATTCAAATTAAACTTTTATACTTATTTTGAACAGATGTGACAGAACCACATACCACTATTATTGAAAAAAGTTTGGTTCGTGCAAATGATTCTTTGTTGTAGTATCTCAATCTTCAAGAAACAAAGGGAGACTTGTAGTATTTATAACTTCTTTCATTACAAAATGGCTCTCCATTTTTCGAATGTTTTTTATGACGGTTAGTTTTTTAAAGTTGAATTCATGAAAGTGGTCGATATCCCTCGTATACACCTTTAACTGAAAGTCGAAAGCCCCTGTAATATGAAAGCATTCAACAACTTCAGGAATTTTTTTTATTTCCTTCATGAAAACAAGGGCGCCTTCTCCAGAATGTTTTTCGATGCTAACCAAAACTATTGCCATAACATTTAATCCAAGTTTTTTCCTATTTAGCAAAACCACCTTTTTCTTAAGCAAAGACATGGCATCCAGTTTTTTGATTCGCTCGTAGACAGGTGTTAAGGTAAGTTTGGTAGCCACCGCAATTTCTTTGTTGCTAATATTGGCATTTTCCTGTAAAAGTCTCAATATTTTCAGGTCTTTATCATCAAGTTTCATGCAACAGCAATTTTAGACTAAAAAATGATTATTTATGGTAAAAACCAGAATAGAATAATTGCTATTACTCTTTATGTAGATTTTTTTTCTAAAATAATAAAATATTAAGTATAAATTATTATTTAAACGGATTTTACAGTAAATTCATACTAGTAAAGATAGTTATCCAATAGTTTAGCATACTATTCAAAATGTTCAAAGCAACGTTGAAATAGAATTTGATTCTATTTTAATTTCCCCTACCTGCAAGAACTAATTCAGCCCAAGACGATTTCAATGTAAATCGCACTTGGTTGTTTATTCAAAATACTAGTTACTTGAAAAATAAAAAAGTAAATATTGACTCTGCTTCCCTTTTGGAAAACGAAGATACCCATGCTTTGAAGCGTTGTTCAAGCTATATTATAATAAGCTAACACATATTGCTAGAGGATACTTGGTTTGTAGTGAGGATGCAGAAGGGGTGGTCCAGAATGCCTTTCTCAAGTTATGGGAGAATAGAGGGAGGTTAAATAGTATTGCCAACATCTCCCATTTAAGAACATTGTCAAAAAATTGGAAAGGCATTACAAAGTAGTTATAGCCAATCAAAATGAAGTGCTGGATAACGAATTTTTCACGGCCAGCTTTGATATTGAAACCATTGAACAAGTGTTTGATCCGTTCAATAAAAATTACGGGATAGACTATAGGATTACAGACGAAGAAATAGTTATTACCTAGGGCGTGTTAACAGGCCCTAACCAAAACAAACTGCCAATGACAGAACAACCCAAAGCGTTTTAACCTAAATCACAATAGTTGTTAACTGCATTCAATCACTATAAAAAGATGCTTGCATGAAGAGATAAAAAACCGAAAAATTCGCGAACATTTACCGAGTAACGTGTGATCAAATTACTTAACCACCTTATACACTATAAAAATATGAAAAAACTATCTAAGCTAAGGAAACTCAATCCTTTTCAGCTGAAATTTGACTTGAAAATGAAGCTTACTACATTTCTGCTAGTAGTTTCTCTATTTCAAATTCACGCCAACGATACATATGGTCAAAAGACCAAGATTACATTGAATCTGGAAAATGTACGTCTCGAAAATGTTTTAGACAAAATAGAAACGCTTACAGAATTCAAATTCATGTACAATGACAAAGAGATGGATTCTCAGAGAATCGTCTCCGTAAATGCAAATAAAGAAGGTGTTTCTTCAATTTTGCAAAGACTGTTTTCAAATACCAATATCATTTTTGAATTATTGGATAAGGAGATTATACTAAAACTTGGAACAAGCCCTCCGTTGCAAGAAGTATCGGATGAGGCAACTGGCCATATAGCGAATCAACAATTCGAAGTAACGGGCTCCGTCGTAGATAAAGATGGTGTGCCACTCGCGGGGGCCAACGTGCTTGAAAAAGGTACTTCAAACGGAACCCAGACCGATTTTGATGGCAATTTCTCGATGACGTTGACCGATCGGAATGCCACCATGGTGATTTCCTACATAGGTTTTACAACAAAAGAAATTCCTGTAAACGGGCAAACGAATCTGACCATAACCTTAGAAGAGAGCGCAACTGGTTTAAGTGAAGTTGTGGTCACGGCTTTGGGAATCAAAAAAGAGAAGAAACGTTTGGGATACTCCGTTCAAGAAGTCAAGGGAGATGAATTGGTCACCGCCAGGGAGACCAACGTCACTAATTCACTTTCTGGTAAAGTGGCAGGCGTGCAGGTAACTGGTGGAAGTTCTGGGGTCGGCTCCACATCCTTGATAACGATTAGGGGAGAAGGATCCCTTAATCCTGGTCTGAATTCCCCACTTTTTGTCGTGGATGGAATACCAATTAATAATGGCACAGTGAGCAATAGATCCGAAGGAAACCTCGAAGCGGATTATGGTAACGGCGCACAGGATATAAATCCCGATGACGTGGAGTCCATGACTGTTTTAAAAGGCCCCAGTGCTACTGCCCTATATGGTTCCAGGGGAATGAACGGTGTAATACTCATCACCACAAAATCAGGAACAAACACCCAAGGACTGGGTGTTAGCTTCACACAGAACGTTACCTTCGAAAATGCCTTACGGATACCAAAGTACCAAAATCAATACGGTCAGGGAGCTGGCGGAGAATTTTCCTTTTTAGATGGTTTTGGTGGCGGAACTAACGATAACATTGATGAAAGCTGGGGCCCGCGATTAGACGGAAGGCTAATTGCACAGCACGATAGCCCTACAACAAGTGGTTTCAGGGCAGGGGACAGTGCCGTTAGGCCACGAGATGCCTCTGGTAGTTTCACAGATGGAATCAGTCCAACACCCTGGATCGCACAACCGAATAATATCGAGGATTTTTTCAGGACAGGAAATACCTTAACGACCAATATATCGGTGACTGGTGGAAATGATAAAGGAAATATGCGAATTTCTTTTACTAATTTGGAAAGTGAGGGCATCTTGCCCAATAGCGATTACGATAGAAGTACATATGCTTTTAGTGGTTCTTATAATTTGGCCGATTGGATAAAAGTTTCCTCATCGGTTAATTATGTGAACAGTGGCAGTAGAAATAGACCCAATAATTCGTATGGAACAGAGAACATTATGTATTTATGGGCATGGTTCGGGCGACAGATAGACATGAATAGTTTAGAAAATTACTGGCAGCCAGGATTGGAAGGGAGACAGCAGTTCAACTACAACTACAACTGGCATGATAACCCATACTTTACCATGAACGAAAATACCAACGCCTTTGATAAGGATAGGGTTTATGGGAATGTAAGGGTAGATATGAACCTGACCGAAGATCTGACCTTGATGTTCCGTTCCGGAATGGACTATTTTAACGACCTAAGAGTCAGTAAAAGGGCTTATAGTACACAACGGTTTGCAAAAGGACAATATCGTGAGGATAATATTTATTTCAAAGAACAAAACACGGATTTCCTTTTACAGTACAATAAGGGAATATCCAAGGACTTTACAATGGCGCTGTCTTTTGGCGGTAATATTAGAAAAGAAGTTAATAGGTACAAAAGAATTAGTGCCAATTCCTTATCTATACCCGGCATTTATAATTTTGAGAATGCCGCTGAACCTTTGTCCAAGACCCAATTTAACAGTGAAAAAAAGGTAAACTCGCTTTACTCTTTTGCTAACTTCTCCTATAAGAACCTATTGTTTTTAGATATAACAGGAAGAAATGATTGGTCCAGTACATTGCCAGAAGATAATAATTCCTATTTCTATCCATCTGTTGGCATAAGTACCATAGTTTCCGATATGCTCTCGTTTCCCCAGTCGGTCTTTCTTAAACTAAGAGCTGGATGGGCCGTTGTTGGAAACGACACCAATCCGTATGCCTTAAGAAATACATTTTCGTTCAATGAACCTTGGGGTAATTTTCAAAGGGTTAATGCATCGAATATTCTTCGAAATGAAAACCTAAAACCGGAAGAAGCCAATTCCATTGAAGTCGGTGCCGATTTTCGTCTTTTTAACAACAGATTGGGATTTGATATTACTTGGTACGATTCTACCGTAGAAAATCAAATTTTGATACTTCCTGTTTCCAATACATCTGGATTTGATTCCAGAATCATTAATGCGGGAGAAATCCAAAATACAGGTTTGGAAATTGTATTAAATGCGGTTCCCATAAAGACCGAAAATTTCACTTGGAACACCATTCTTAATTTTACCAGGGCAAGGGGCAAAGTGAAATCACTTACAGAAGGTTTGGATTCCTATGAAATATCCTCCAACTATATAGATGTTCTAGCTAAGGTCGGCGAAAGAATGGGAGACGTCTATGGTACTGGGCTGGTAACCGTAGATGATGAAAGCAGTCCGTTTTTTGGCCAGGAGGTACACAATGAAGATGGATTTTCTTTGCGCGACCCTACGCTAAAGAAGCTGGGCAACTATAATCCAGATTTCATGCTGGGCATTCAAAATACCTTCTCGTACAAAGGTTTTACTTTAGGCGTATTGTTCGATTGGAGAGAAGGTGGGGTGGTCAATTCCAGAACAGTGCTAATTGGAGGTACTTCAGGGATGATGGATTTTACCGCGGCCGGCAGAGAAGAAGGTATTATATCTGAAGGCGTCATACAAAACGCAGATGGTAGCTATCGCCCAAATGACGTAAGAATTAGTGGTAGGGACTACTACTGGTGGCGTTACAACAGGGGCAACGAAGAAATTGGAATGTTCGATGCTTCCTTTGTTAAACTTAGAGAATTAACATTGGGGTATAACATTCCCGAAAAATTATTGAAGAACACTTTTATTAATTCAATGACCTTATCCATAGTGGGTAGGAATCTGGCCTTATGGACAGAGAATCCACATTTTGACCCCGAGACCATCTCTTTCAATGGTGGAACCATTATACCGGGTGTGGAAGATATGGCAACACCAAGTACCAGAAGCTTTGGATTTAATGTCAACGTAACCTTTTAAGCTATCAAAATGAAAAAATATATAATCGTTTATATAACAACAGCAATACTCATTTTTGGGTGTACCGAAGATTTTGAAGAAATAAATACCAATCCTAATCAGCCCGAAGAGGTTAGTGCGGATTTGGTCTTGTCTACTGTTATTTCAACTATTGCCGGTGAAACTGCCTTGAATGGTTGGAACAATGGAAATATAGTGGGGCAATTGACCGCAAAAATCAATTTCACCGGATTTGACCGCTATGATTGGGGAACGCAGTCTGGAATATGGGGCACCTATTACGGTATTCTTGCGGAAATAGACATTGTTCTGAAATCTTCCTTGGCGGAAGAAACTAAGAACACAAGCTATGAAGGCATAGCTCTCGTGCTTCGTTCCTATGCTTTTGCAAACCTTACTGACAATTGGGGTGATGTACCGTTTTCTGAAGCGATTGACGGATCTAATGGTAATTTTAAGCCAAAATATGATACTCAAGAATCCATATACACGGCCATACTCAATGATTTGAAAAAGGCCGAAACACAACTGGCATTGGGGCAACCTATCCTTGGCGGAGATATTTTATATGGCGGAGATATACAAAACTGGCGAAAACTGGCAAATTCATTAAGACTTCGTTACCTGATGCGCATATCCAATAAGGTAGATGTTTCATCTGACATACAGGCTATCGTTAATAGTGGCATATTTATCACAGACAATGAGGACAACGCTTTGATGACATATCCTTCTAGTACACAAATTGACTCTTGGCCTGTAAGTACTTCTCGGATAGGAAGTTTTGATGAGCATCGGATGAGTGAGACCAGTGAAGCAGTGCTAAGGCAGTTCAATGATGAACGTTTACAAAAGTGGTTCCAACCCACTGATAATCCTACTGACGACCCAGGTTTATATGTAGGATTGCCCAATGGGCTGAGCGAGGACAATGCCTCGACTTTCAATGGCGGTGCAAGCAACGTATCGCGTTTGAACCAACCTTTTTTCTATGATTCTCCCAATTCCGTAAAAGCGGCCATCATTCAGGCTGCCGAAGTTCGGTTTATTCTGGCCGAGGCGTCACAAAGAGGGCTTATTGGGGGCGATGCCAATACCTTTTATGATATGGGTATACGATTGTCCTTTGAATATTGGGATGTTGCCCAGGATATGGACGCTTATCTACTACAACCCGGCGTAGCCTATGATGGTAATTTGGAAACCATCATTACCCAAAAATGGCTGGCATCCTTTATGGTAGGACTTGAAGGGTGGTATGATTTTAGGCGCACAGGATTTCCCTCCGTGATTGTGCCCGGGGCAGATAACGTAAACAACGATCAAGTCCCTGTCCGGTTTATATATCCAGATTCCGAACAAACGCTCAATCCAGAGAATTATAAAGAGGCAGTATCTGCTATAGGAGCGGATGATATAAATGCAAAAGGTTGGTGGGAAAATTAAAAATGAAATACATAAAAATTTGTGTCATGACCATAGGGATTCTTTCCCTATGGTCATGTGTTAACAAGACATCCGATGCTTCGCAAAAAGCCAAGCATGTAATAGGGTTTGACGGACTCAGCCCCGATGGGTTGCAAAACGCCAAAACGCCTAATTTTGACAAATTGATGTTAGAAGGCGCATACACCATGCATGCCCGTTCGGTATTGCCATCCAGCTCCAGTACTAACTGGGCCTCCATGATTATGGGAGCAGGCCCTGAGCAACATGGAATTACGTCCAATAGGTGGGAAAAGACCAATAACATCTTACCGGCAATCGCCCAAAGTGAAAACTTGCTGTTTCCTACTATTTTTCATTTGGTGGATACACAAATGGATGACCCCGAAATAGGAGCCATTTACCATTGGACAGGATTTGGAAGGCTTTTTGAGAAAAGTGCGGTGGATTATGATATTAGCCCTGATACAGAAGATGAAACGGCAAAATTGGCGGTTGCATACATCAAAAGCAAGAAACCCAATTTCACCTTTATCCATTTTGACCATGTAGATCACAAAGGTCATGAGTTTGATCATGGTTCCCCAGAGTATTATAAATCCGTTGAAAAAGCAGATCAGCTGCTTGGAGAAGTAATGGCCGCAATCAAAGATTCGGATATCGCAAACGAAACGGTAGTAGTAGTAAGTGCAGATCATGGTGGACTAGACAAAGAGCATGGCGGAGAGTCTTTAGAAGAAATGGAAATCCCGTTCATAGTTTGGGGAAAATCTGTTAAAAAGAACCATAAATTAACGCATCCCGTTTTTCAATACGACAATGCAGCTAGCGCAGTATTTGCCTTGGGACTTAGAAAACCGTTGGCTTGGATCGGGAGACCTGTAAAGAATGCCTTTGATGGGTTTGAAGAAACAGATGAGTATCCAATTGTAGTACGATAAAACGGCACCTAAATTTCTGAACAATCATATTAATTGAAGACGAAAGTGATTATAAGTAATTTAAAAATTGGTATTTGTACTACTTGTTTGGTATTGTGGGTGAGCTTTGCCATTTCCCAGAAGACAGAAAAGGAATTCCCGCTTTGGGAAGAAGGGGTAATGGAAATCCATCATATTAATACTGGTCGTGGTGATACGGCTTTTTTTATATTTCCGGATGCCACAACTCTTTTGGTGGATGCAGGGGATATGTCCGAAACGCACCCAAGGACACTTTCCGTTAGGAATGCCGCTCAAAAACCCAAAAATTCTAAGTCAGCCCCGGAATGGATCGTAGATTATATTCATCAGTTTTTTCCGGGAAACGGACCAATGAAGTTAGATTACGCCCTAATTACCCATTATCACGATGATCATTTCGGCGAGATGGACCGCAACCGGAAAAAAGCAAAAAAAGGCGACTATTTTCTAACGGGCATTACCGAAGTCGGAAGCCTTATCCCCATAAAAACACTTTTTGATCGAGGAAGCGATTTCCCCATTGACCTAAAAGATCTAAAAATTCAAAAAGAACTGAGCCAAGATGATGAATACGGAATGATAACAACCTTGCACAATTATTGGAAGTTCATAGCGTATCAAACCATAAATCATGGCTTAACCCACGAAAAGCTGATTGCTGGCGACGGTCATCAAATAAGACTAAAAAAGGCAGCAAAACAATATCCCAGTTTTACGGTCAGGAACATTGCTGTAAACGGACAGTTATGGACTGGTAAGAATAACAACTATTTCAGTCTTTTTCCCGAAGGTGACTATCCCGGCGAAAACCCCTTGAGCACATGCATTAAAATTTCATATGGTAACTTTGATTACTTTACAGGTGGGGATATTAGTGGGATAAACGATTTCGGAGGTATTAATAGGAACAGCGTAGAATCGAATATAGCCCCAGTGGTCGGCCCTGTTGACGTGGCTACCTTGAACCATCATGGAAATAGAGACTCTCAGAATTCCTTTTATGTACGTACGCTTCGACCAAGAGTTTGGATCCAACAAAATTGGTCGTCGGACCACCCTGGTGAAGAAGTCTTGAGAAGAATTACTTCTACAGTGCTTTATCCTGGTGAAAGAGATCTATTTTCTACCATTATGTTACAAGCGAATAAAGACGTAATCGGTAGTAGGTTAAATTCCTATAAAAGTCAACAAGGTCATATTGTGGTGCGCGTTTACGATGAAGGTGCAAAATATGACATATATATATTGAACGACACATCTGAAAAAAAGGAAGTACTGGCTAAATTTGGCCCCTATATATCCAACTAAATCAATGAAAATATATCGCATTATAGTCCTATTATTTCTGCTAGATACTTTGCCATCGGAATATCGAGGTCTATCTGTCTCACCAGTGAGCAAAAAACAACATATTAGATTGTTAAAACAATAGCAAACCGCACATTAAACAAAACAGCGGCCTAAACTAAAATATATGGGTAAAAGTGTCAAGTATAAAAAAATGGACAAGTCCTATTTCGAATCTAGGGAGTTAAAGCGGCATGCTGGAGTTTGGTCTTTGTGGGCCTTGGGGGTCGGTGCAGTTATATCGGGGCATTTCTCGGGATGGAATCTCGGATTAGCTTCGGGAGGCTGGGGAGGTATGTTTATTGCGACCATCATTGTGGCCATTATGTATATTGGACTTACCCAAAGTGTAGCGGAAATGTCTCCCGCCCTACCGCATACCGGAGGGGCTTATTCTTTTGCAAGATCGGCCATGGGCCCATGGGGAGGATTTTTTACGGGTTTGGTAGAAAACTTAGAATTCATTTTAACCCCGGCCGTCATTGTTTTCTTTCTGAGTAACTATATGGCAGGCATCTTTGAAACTGGCCCGGACCTATTACCCTTTTGGTGGTTTGGGTTTTACGCTGTATTTACGGTGCTAAATATAGTAGGCGTGGCCATGTCCTTTCGCTTTACAGTAGTGCTGACTTTTTTGGCCCTAGGATGTTTGGTCGTATTTTGGGTATCATCCATAGGGAGTGTCGACTTTACAAAATTCGCATTGGACATTAAAGCGGGAACCTCAGGAGAAGCCGAGCATCTAGCGGGCGGTGGCGGTGCATTTATGCCTATGGGTTTCCTTGGAGCTTTAAAAGCAATGCCCTTCGCAGTGTGGTTGTTCTTAGCAATCGAACAATTACCATTAGCGGCGGAAGAATCTGTTGATCCTAAAAAAGATATGCCCAAAGGCCTGACATACGGCATTATTACGTTGATTATTTCGGCTTTTTTAATACTGTGGTTAAATGCTTCAATACCTTTGGGGTCCTATGCGTTATCCCAGTCAGGCGAGCCACTATTGGACGGGTTTAAAGTACTGTACGGAGATAATATTGCCAAACTGCTTGCATTGGTTGCCACTATTGGCTTACTAGCCTCTTTTCATACCATAATTTTTGCCTTTGGAAGACAAATTTATTCCTTATCAAGAGCAGGTTATTTTCCTGTGATATTATCGGTAACCCATAGCAAAAGAAAAACACCCTATACCGCCTTAATCTTAGGTTCTGCTATTGGATTTGCCGTATTGATGATAACCAAATTTTCGGCGGGCAGTGAAAGTGAAGTTTTTATAGGAGGAGCACTATTGAACATTGCCGTTTTTAGTGCCATGTTATCCTATATCTTGCAATGTGGGTCATTTCTATTGCTACGAAAAAACAAACCCGATATGGCCAGACCCTATGTTAGCCCATTTGGAAAGTTCGGAGCTTGGATAACTATTGTTCTTGCCAGTGTAATCATTTATTTTCAACTTCAGGATCAATCGTATAGAACTGCGGTATTCATAGCTATCGGATATTTGGTAATTGGATTAGTTTACTTTGGACTAAAAGGAAGGTACCGTTTAATACTTTCTCCTGAGGAAGAATTTGCATTGGAACATGAAACCAAAGAAAAGCCATAAAAATAATTACTCCTATAGCTTAGTACTTTCGAATACATCGCAAGTTCATTCTGGCAAACAGGAAACGCTTTATTAAAAATACGGCATATGAATAAAAAAGACGAAAAAATGAATATCGATACCGTCAAGAAATATATCAAAGACCATAAAATAAGAGATGTCAAATTGGCCATCGTTGATATTGATGGTGTTTTACGGGGCAAATATGTCAATGCAAATAAATTTCTATCTGCCTTGGATAAAGGGTTCGAATTTTGCAATGTCATTTTTGGCTGGGATACCGATGATGTGCTGTATGCAAAAGATTCCTTTACAGGTTGGAAAGATGGGTTTACCGATTCAACTGCCACAATAGATGCCTCAAGTTTAAGAATGTTGCCTACGGAGGATAATCAATCCGTGATTTTTTTAGCGGATTTCTCGGAAAGTTTGGCCGCAAGCGTTTGCCCAAGATCCATTCTCAAAAAAACACTTATGCGGTTAGATAAGCTTGGGTACGATGCCAGTGCCGCTTTGGAATTTGAATTTTTCTTGTTCAATGAAACTCCAAAAACCGCGCGCGACAAAAACTTTAGCAATTTAGAACCGATCACCCCGGGCAATTTTGGATATTCTGTTTTGCGAAATTCGACCCATGCCGACCTATATCATGAAATATTGAGCCTCGCCGATGAAATGGGGATGCCCATTGAGGGTTTACACACAGAGACAGGGCCCGGCGTTCTTGAAGCCGCCCTTGAATATTCAGAGGCACTAAGGGCAGCAGATAATGGAATACTGTTCAAAACCTTTACAAAGGTTTGGGCGCAACAGCGTGATATGATGGCCAGTTTTATGGCCAAATGGTCTCCCGATTACCCAGGGCAATCGGGACATATTCATATCTCTCTACAGAAAAGGGACGGGACATCAGCATTTTACGATAAAAATAAGTCAAACAATATGTCGGATGTTATGCGTTGGTTCATTGGGGGGCAACAAAGATTAATGCCCGAAATTTTGGCGATGGTAGCCTCTACCTGCAACAGCTATACCCGACTTATTCCCGGGTTTTGGGCCCCAACAGCGGCATCATGGGGTATTGATAACAGAACCTGCGCACTTAGAGCCATTCTTGGAAGCAGCAAATCGCAACGTGTAGAGTACAGGGTGTCTGCGGCGGACATTAATCCGTATCTGGCGCTGGCCGCTGCAATAGGTACAGGTATTTGGGGCATCGAAAATAAGATAGAACCATTGGATGCGGTCAAGGGAAATGCCTATGATGTGAATTTTCCTGAGGAACTTCAGCTGCCTAGAACACTGACCCAGGCCGCAGAGCGGCTAAAAAATTCCAAAGCCGCGCGAGACTTGTTCGGCGATATTTTTGTTGAACATTACGCTTACACCAGGGAGTGGGAAGATCAACAACAACGCCGTGCCATTACCGACTGGCAATTAAACAGATATTTTGAAATAATATAAAAAATGAGAGATACCATTTCACCCATAGACGGTTCCGTTTATTGTTCCACCCAAGAACACGGTTCCAAGGATATTAAGGACGCCTTGATTTTGGCGGAAAAAGCTTCTCCCCTATGGGCCCATTTATCGATTGCGGAAAGAGCAAAGTACATCACAGCGTTCGTATCGGCTATTACTGCCGATAAGGACGACATTGCTTCGGAAATCACCTGGCAAATGGGGAGGCCATTAAGTCAATCCCCGGGAGAAATTATGGGCTTTGCGGATCGTGCCAAGTATATGATCGGAATAGCGAAGGAGGCTTTGCATCCCTATGAAATAAATGACCAAAATTCGGGTGGAAGATGGGTTGAACGATTACCGCTGGGTATCATAAGTGTATTAAGCCCATGGAATTATCCCTTTTTGACTTCCGTAAACGCCATCGTTCCAGCACTTGTGGCGGGTAACGTAATAATTTTGAAACATTCTTTTCAAACACCTTTGGTGGCCGAACGATATGCGCAGGCCGCGATAAAGGCAGGATTGCCGAAGGGGGTTTTTCAAATACTGCATTTAAACCATAAAAATACATCCCAGCTCATTGGTAATCCTAAAATTGATGGCGTATGCTTTACCGGATCGGTCCAAGGAGGTCTGGCCGTGCAGCTAGCGTTGACCAATAAATTTATTCCCTGCGGATTGGAATTGGGAGGAAAAGACCCCGCGTACGTCAGAGCCGATGCAGATCTAGATCAAAGTGTCGAAAGTTTAGTGGACGGATCGTTTTTTAATAGTGGCCAGTCGTGTTGCGGAATAGAAAGAATCTATGTGCATGAATCCCTTTACGGACCATTTGTGGATAGATTCGTGGACATAGCGAAAGAATATAGGCTTGGTAATCCTTTGGAACAAGACACAAATTTAGGTCCAATGGTCAAAACGGAAGCTGCCGATTATGTGAGAAAACAAGTTGGCGAAGCACTCAATAAGGGTGCAAGGTCTTTGATAGACGAATCTTTGTTCCCAGCTTCCAAAAAAGGTACTCCGTATCTGTCGCCCCATGTTTTGATAAATGTCGACCATACTATGGACGTAATGACCCAAGAGAGTTTTGGCCCAGTGGTCGGAATAATGAAAGTTAAAAATGACGAGGAGGCACTTAACTTGATGAACGATTCGCAATACGGATTAACAGCTTCCATATGGACCGTTAATAAAGATGAGGCTATACAGCTTGGGCGCAAGGTAGAAACAGGAACAGTTTTTATGAACCGCTGTGATTATTTGGATCCGGCACTGGCTTGGACGGGCGTCAAGAATTCAGGAAAAGGGGTCACCCTGTCAAAAATAGGATATGACCATGTAACAAGGGTCAAATCTTTTAATTTCAGTATGGCAAAATAATACCGTCGCCCGAGTAGAGTATATTTTGAATTTTAAAAATGAATATTAATGAAATTAGTGAATACGAATTGGAACTTTCCTACCACCATATGGTTTGGAACGAATAGGATAAATGATTTGTCATTGGCATGCAAACAGTTGGGGATTAAAAAACCGTTGTTTGTGACCGATGAAGGGCTGGTAAAGTTAGCTATTGTTGAAACCGCACTAGAGGTGTTAAGGCAAGAAGAAATAGAATTTACCGTCTATAGTGACGTACAAGGCAACCCAACCGAAGAAAATGTATTAAATGGTGTTGCCCATTATAATATCAATAAGCATGACGGAGTCATTGCATTTGGTGGGGGTTCGGCTATCGATGCGGCAAAGACCATTGCGTTCATGTCAGGGCAATCACGTTCCCTATGGGATTTTGAGGATGTTGGCGACAATTGGACACGTGCAAATGTAGAAGGAATTGCACCGATAATTGCGATACCGACCACTGCTGGTACCGGGGCTGAATTGGGGAGGGCATCCGTTATTTTAGATGAAACAAGGCATACTAAAAAGATAATTTTTCATCCTAGGATATTACCGGGAGTGGTCATATCCGACCCTGGATTGACCATTGGTCTGCCTGCAAATATTACGGCATGGACAGGTGTAGATGCCATGGTACACGCCCTAGAGGCCTATTGCGCCCCGGGGTATCATCCTATGGCAGAAGGTATTGCCATAGAGGCCATTAGGATAATAGCGAAGTATTTACCCTTGGTGTTTAGTAATGGGACAAATTTGGAGGCAAGAGGACAAATGTTGGTTGCCGCCTCAATGGGGGCTACCGCATTTCAAAAGGGACTGGGCTCCGTACATTCCGTTGCGCATCAACTAGGGGCCATCTACAATAAACAACACGGTTTGTTGAACTCAATTTTATTACCCTATGCCCTTAAGCAAAACAAATCTGTTATTGAAGAGAAAATGACATATTTAAGCAAAGTACTTGAACTCCCGAACAAGGGTACGGATGCCTTTATAGAATATATATTGAACCTTAGGGAGACTCTGAAAATCCCCCATACGCTTCAAGAAATTGGAATAAATGAAGAAAATGGCCGGGAAATTGGAAAAATGGCCTTCAAAGACCCTTCTACTGCCACCAATGCAAAATTGGTCAATGCCCAAGATTTGGAAAAATTATTTCGGGCGGCAGTAAATGGTAATTTAAACAATTTGTAGCAATGAAACTTTTGATCGTTGAGGGGAACAATGAAGAGGCCCGTGAACAAAGGGAAGCCTTTGGTATAAAACCCTATCATTTGCTTTTTAAGGAAATGCTCCGTTTTTTATTGCCTAATGCGCGAACAGAAGTTGCTTTCCCGGCCGATGGTTCCAAGGATTTGCCCACCGCTGCCCAACTAAAAACGTACAATGGTATTTTATGGACCGGTAGTTCTTTGAGAGTTATGGATAAGGAGCTTTCAGTTACAGGACAATTGGATTTTGCCGAGACTATTTTTGAAAGCGGTACGCCTTTGTACGGAAGCTGTTGGGGTATGCAGGTCGCTACTGTAGTTGCAGGAGGAGAGGTTGCCCGGAGCAAGAACGGATTGGAATTTGGAATCTCTAAACCCATCGAGCTTATAAAATTTGCTGATAAAAGCCCCTTTTTTCCAAATAGAAACACAAGTTATTCGGCACTTTGTATTCATTTTGACGAAGTGGCAAAATTGCCCAAAAATACCATTGTACTCGCCAGGAATTCACATTCCAAGGTACAAGCTATGGCTTTTGAGTATAGAAAATCATCCTTCTTTGGCGTTCAGTACCATCCGGAATTCAAAACTTTGGATATGGCATTGATTACCTCATTTTCGGCAAAAAAATTAGTTGAAAGTGGTCGTTTTTCTTCTTTGAATGATGTTCAGAAATTTTCCATTGAATTATCGGAGCAAAGGAATTTACCGCAAGAAATTACAGATTATCGCCTCCATACCCAAGAAATAATGGCATGGCTAAATCATATTGCATAGGATTGAAAGCGCTAAAATGCCTTATCTGAATTTTCTCAGGGCATTTCCTGAAGAATCAATTATCAGGTCACTATCGTCCTTGGTAATAATAAGCGAGGGACTCATTGTAATTATGTTTCCTTCTATTATTTTGAATGTAACGCCCTGTTCAAGACAATCGCACATAATTTGTTCGGCCTCGTTCATTGCTCTTTCCTTAGTGTCCCTGTTCTTTACAAGATCAATATGAGTTCGGTAATAAGGTCGGACTTATCGCAACGGGAAAGGAACTGATAATTACCGCCATCAAAAGCTTTAAGGGCAACCCCCACGATAGCAAGACCATAGGACCGCTGCTCGACCAGATGCAATCCAATCTGGGCCATACCCCAAAAGAACTTGTCTACGACCGTGGGGGAAAAGGGCAAAAACAGATAGGCGATACGATCATATCGACA